>Ga0194126_10001658_pt1 | contig 37158 bp, 36 predicted proteins | sample TA2KigC150mmetaG_FD_148641 | JGI IMG/M metagenome (GOLD analysis project Ga0194126, IMG submission 148641) | Freshwater microbial communities from Lake Tanganyika, Tanzania - TA2015035 Kigoma Deep Cast 150m | ecosystem: Environmental > Aquatic > Freshwater > Lake | place: Tanzania: Lake... | reverse complement strand
TATAATTTTTTGACTTTCATTTTTCATCCTCCATAAAGATTTTTGACCGTTTATGCCACTCGTTAAACACTACATTTGCTCACACCTCCTCTCCAAATTAGTAGGAGAATGGCCACAGGCGATAAGCGGCTTTAAACAACATCCATCGGTGCGCCAATCCCCGTGGCTCGAATACCAGAAACAGAATGATTACCAGACCGAAAACCATTGGTCCGATGCCAGTTGTAAAGCCGGCTGGCAAAGTCGGAAAAGTGCCCTCCAGAAGCGGAGAGATATACATTATCCCCTGTTGCAAAAGCCGAATCAAAATCGCCCCCAGAACAGGGCCAAGGGTAGTGCCCAGACCACCTATAATTACCATACCTATGTACAATATGGAATCAGAAAGGGTAAAACTCTCAGCATTCAAGAAGCCAACCCAGTGAGCAAATAACGCACCAGCTATTCCCGCCAGAAAGCAACCGATGAAAAAAGCTAGAAGTTTGTAGTAGGCGAGATTGATACCCATCACCTCAGCAGCCAAATCATTATCCCTGACGGCAATGAAGGCTCTTCCTATCCTTCCTCTGGCCAAGTTCTTATCAAAAAGGATGCACAGCGCAGCAATTACCATTATCAGGTAGAACTGGCTGGCCTTGCTTCTGAATATGAAATCTCCAATTGAGGCATATGGCACTTTAAGACCAACAAAGCCCCCGGTTACTGGCGCCCAATGATTGATAACCCAGATAATGATAAATTGAGCTGCAATAGTAGTGATTGCCAGATAGAAGCCCTTGACCCGCACCGAAGGTAGACCGAAAATGAGCCCTATAAATCCAGCGGTGAAGCCGGAGCATATCAAGCCCCCCAGAAATGGAAAACCGAGTTTGCCCGTTAAGACGGCGGTGGTATAAGCACCAATGGCCATGAAACCAGCATGACCAATAGACAATTGCCCACAGTACCCGATGAGTATATTCAACCCAATGGCAGCGATTATGGTAATGCCAATCAGATTAGCTACACCTAGCCAATAATTACTCCAGTACAGGGGAGCAGTGAAGACAACAGCCAGCAGGCCAATAAACAGCATCCAATGTGTCTTGGTGCGCAAGACTGCCATGTCTCTGGCATAGTCGTAATTACGAGTACCACAAGGCAAATCCATCCCGCTATATCCTCTCTATCCTGGTTTCCCCAAATAGGCCATACGGCTTTATGACCATGACGATTATTATGATAATGAACGGAATGATATCCTTTATGCCAGGCCCAATGAATTGAGTGAGGTAACCACCACCGAGGTTTTCGGCCAGCCCTATTATCGGTCCCGCCACAATACAGCCGACGAAGGAGTCCAGACCACCAAGTATAACCACTGAGAACGATTTCAGTCCCGTCTCAACCAAGCCAAATGTAACGCCGCCGATGCTGGAGATTAGCACTCCGCCAATGGCAGCTACCACACAGGCAAACATCCAAGATGTGGAGAAAACGCTGGTTACTGGGATAGCACAGGCCTGGACAGCCAACTGGTCATCAGCAGTCGCTCTCATAGCAATGCCCATCCTGTGATATTTGAAGAACAAGGACAAGAGGCCAAATAGAAGCAGGGATATGCCTGCAGCCCAGACGTATTCTTGAGAAACCACCGCCGGGCCAATATAAATGGGCTCCTGAGGGAAGAAGCGGGGCAGAGCGCCCACGCTAACAGGCCAGACAAATGTCACCAAGCCCTCAAGGAAATAGGCCACCCCCAGCGTTACCGTGATTAGAGACAGGATAGGCTGGGCGATTAGAGGCCGCAATGTGAATCGCTCAATCATCCAGCCCAGAAATAAGGCAAAAAGAATGGTTAGAGGAAAGCCAATCCATAATGGGAATTTAGCTTGAACTAGCATCCCGTAGGTGAACCAGGAGGAAATCAACACCAACTGCCCCAGAGCCAGATTCGCCACACTGCTGGACTTCCAAACCAAGGCAAAGCCAAGGGCGATCAAAGCATAAATCATTCCCACGGCTATACCAGTGATTGTATATTGAAGCAGCTCAGCCATTTTTTAACCTTTTTAGATACCCCTGACCTTGATAGCGGTGGCCACCACCCCTTTTCTACCGTCTCTGTATGTTACCGGTGCCTCCACAATCACGCTGTCTTTATCGCCATACATGGCCTCAATCAAATCTTTATACCTTTGTTCCATAAATTCCCTCCTCAGCTTTCTGGTCCTGGTAAGCTCAGCCTCATCAGGGTCAAACTCCTTGTGCAACAAGACAAATCGTTTGACTCTGGCTGCCTCCGGCAAATAGCTATTTACCCGCATCAAGTCCTGCCGCACTAAATCAGCGACCTCTTCCTTCTGAGATAGGTCAACGAAGGTGGTATAAGGAATACCTTTGCGCTCAGCCCACTTGCCGACCATGGCAAAATCCATGTTCACTATAGCGGTGACAAACTCCCTATCCTTACCTCCGATGACCATAGCGTCCTTGATATAAGGGCTGAACCTGAGTCTGCCCTCGATATACTGCGGAGCATACTTGGTGCCAGAAACCAGCTCCCCCATATGTTCCAGCCGGTCTAAGAATATTAGATGCCCATTTTCATTAATGTGCACGGCGTCCCCGGTATGGCACCATCCGTTAACCATAACAATCGCTGTCTTCTCCGGGTCTTTGTAGTACTCACTAAAAATACAATCACTTCTAACCAGCAGCTCTCCTTCCTCAGTTAACCTGACCTCGACGCCAGAAGCCGGCCGGCCTACGCTCTGAAAGTCAATCTCGCCTTTACCGTGGGAAGAGATGAAGCCGGCTTCGGTGCTGGCATAGCTCTGCCTCAATTCAATACCTACAGCGTGAATCAATCGAAAGGTATCCAGACTCAGTACTGAGCTTCCAGTAACGGCAAACCTGGCCTTACCCAACCCCAGCTTATCCTTGAGTGGCCGGAATAAGAATGCGTAGGCAACCCCATGAAGCGCCCGCCACAGCAAATTAGGCTTCTCACCTTCAAAGCTCATGTCCGCCACCTTATAGCCCACAGGCATAAACAGGTGATAGAAAAAGCGTTTTATAGGATTGGCATCGGTTATTTTCACCTGAATCTCGCTCACCAGACCTTCCCACTGACGCGGACCATATATGACGAAGTCAGGGCCAACCTCCCTGGTATCCGCAGCTATAGTCTCTGGCTCCTCAGAGAAATTAAGCCTTGCCCCCGTGAGCAGATGTGGAATAGTAGCAAAGAAGCTGTCACCCACCCAGGCTGGTGGGAAGTTAGAGACCAAATCATCGTCCTCGGTCAGTGGATAACGACTGACAAACCCCTGAGCGGTGTTTATCAGGGCCTTATGGGTGAGCATGGCTCCTTTAGGTAAACCAGTGGTTCCCGAGGTATAGTAAATAAAGGCACCGTCATTCCCCTTACCCTTCTCCACATTTTGTTCAAACAGATTGGGGTTTGTTTTCTCATATTCTTCGCCCAATTCTATGACATCAGCAAAGCTTATAAGTATTGAGTCATCATAATTCTTTAGTCCTTTGGGGTCCCAGTAAATCACCTTCTTGAGCGAAGGCAGCTCGCCTTTAATCTCGAGGAATTTGTCGGTTTGTTCCTGGTCATTAACTATGGCAAATTTGGCGCCAGAGTGAGTGGCAATATATTTCACCTCGGATGGGATAGAATCAACAAAGATACCAGTGGCTATGCCGCCGGCTGCCTGGGCAGCGAATTCACTCCAGAACCACTCGGGCTCATTATCGCCTATAATGCAGACTACGTCCCCCGGTTTGAAGCCAAGGCTTATTAACCCCAGCGAGAAATATTTAACCTTTTCGTAGTAATCTCTCCAGCTATATTTCCTCCAGATACCACGATTCTTCATACACATAGCCGTTCTAGACGGCCATCTTTCGCAGTTGTTCTTTACCAGCTTAGGAATCGTATCTCTAGCTCTCATATCCAACCGACCTTAATAATCTCTAAGTTCCTCATTTCAAACCTAACAAAAAAGCCTCCCGCCTGGGAGGCTTTTTACTTTCAATATACTTTTCCCTGTTTGCCAAATTAGGTCAATGCCCTCCCAGGCTCGCATAGAGGCGTGCTAAAGAAAAAGAAGAAAAAGAAGCAATTTCCGCTAGCCTGGTTACGCATTTCGACCTTCATGACAGAAATAGTAGCACAAGCAGAAAAGCTTGTCAACAGACTCAGACAGGTCGTAATTTTCTACGCCATGAGCTCCAAACTTCTTCGCCTCCGAACAGGTTTGAGTGTCGCCTCAAACCGGAGCTTCAGTATATCTTTCTGTGACTTTGCGGAAATGGAACCCATAGATGGCAAGTGTTATTGCCATAGGAAGAGACTGCGGACGCCTTGCCAATGTCCAGGCAAGAAGCCTCCAGTAATACTCCCTCCCTTTTTCTTTAATGCCTAAAATCCAAACAGACCTAACAAATGCCTCAAGGTGTGCAAGCTGAGGACGTAATGGTCTCCCCCGCAATGGTTTGTATTCCTGCAGAAAGGTCTTTATCCTTTCATAGTATTGCTTTGGGGTGTAAATGGTTTTAATGAGTTTCCTATAACCCTTTATAAGGGCTTCATAGCCCATCTTGGGAATAAAGTTAATCGAGCAGTCAGTGTTATCGCCGGAGAAATCTCTGGTTAAGCGGTTCTCCTTCTTCAAGCGCCGAAATAGTCTTGTACCCGGAGGTGCATTCAGCAAACCAACCATCGCGGCAACAATACCGCTTCTCTGAATAAAATTGACTTGGGATTCAAAAATGCTTAGCGGGTCGCTATCAAAGCCCACAATAAATCCACCCTGCACCTGCAACCCATGGTGCTGAAGCTTCTTGACTGACTCTACTAAATCACGGTTCTTGTTTTGAAGCTTGCCGCACTCAGATAGGCTTTCCTCATTTGGTGTTTCGATGCCGATGAACACCGAGTCAAAGCCGGCCTCCACCATCAATCGCACGAGCTCATCATCATCCGCGAGGTTCACAGATGCCTCAGTAAAGAACGAAAATGGACGTCCTTTCTTCTTCATCCAATCGGTTATAGCCGGCAGAATTTCTGTCTTCAACTTCCTTTTATTGCCTATGAAATTATCGTCCACAATAAAGACACTGCTTCGCCAACCTCGATTGTATAACATGTCCAGCTCACTCAATAGCTGGTCCTTATCTTTTGTTCTCGGCAGGCGCCCATTAAGAAGGACAATATCACAAAACTCGCAGTTAAAAGGGCAACCACGGGAGTACTGAGTGCTCATTGAGGAATATTTTCTCATATCAACAAGCTCCCAGGATGGTATAGGAGCCATCGTTATGTCAGGCCACTTATCAGAGTTGTAAATGTGCTTGGCTTGGCCGTTCTTCAAATCTTCCAAAAAGAGTGGGAGTGTAATTTCAGCCTCGTTGAGGACAAAATGGTCTACGCCATCGAATTCTTCATGCTCGGTAGTAAAAAGCGGGCCACCAGCAACGACCTTAACACCCAATCTCTGGCACTTTCTAATAACACATTTGACTGAATCTTTCTGCACAGCCATGGCACTGACAAAAACATAGTCAGCCCATCTAATATCTCTATCACTCAGGTCTGTTACATTCATATCCACGAGCTTTTTCTCCCATTCCTTGGGGAGCAACGCTGCAACCGTTAGTAAGCCCAGAGGCGGGAAAGCCGCCTTTTTAGAAATGAACCGCAACGCATGCTTGAAACTCCAGAATGTATCTGGATACTGTGGATAGACGAGAAGTATCTTCACATCATGGTCCTTAACACAATTGTTGGAACTTACATAGAGTACAATTTAAGCGACAAAAGGTCAAATCGGTGCTATGGTGAGGTTTTATGATTGTGACATGCTCTAGATATTCGAGGGAAATAACAGTTGGTGTACTAGACCTGATTCTGCACCAGGGGAATGGTTGTGCCCGTAGCCTTAGCTATGAGTTTGCCATTCTGATTGGTCACAGTCATTTCCGAAATACAAACCCGCCTGCCGACTCTTACCACCCGGCACTCCGCAATAAGCTCATCATCCACACCGGCAGTGGCAACAAAATGAATGTTGAACTGCGAGGCGACATTGGGGCTTATTACCGAATTAGTACCGTAGGCGAAGGCCTGGTCAGCCAATGACATGATGATGCCACCGAAAACCATCCCATTGAAGTTAATATATTCTGGCTTCAGCTTCATCGCCACCCTGGCATAGCCTTCAGATAGCTCGAGTAACCTCATATCCAGGAAAGAAGCGATAGGCTCATCTTCTGCCTTTGCCTTCAGGTTCGCCAAGTTCTTAGATACGCTGTTCTCTTGTCCCGACATCTCATCCTCCAGATCTAACACAGGTTGAACTTTTGCGCTGCTTTCTTAAAGCCAGCCAGAGACCCTTCCAATGTCCGGTCATCAACACAATACGAGATGCGAAAATAGCGTGGCGTGCCAAAGCCTCGGCCAGGCACAACCAACAGATTCCATTGTCGTAGCTCGTTAACAAAGGCAACATCATCCTCCAGCGGAGATTTGGGAAACATATAGAAAGCCCCCTGCGGCTTCACCACCGAGTAGCCCATATCCACAAGGTGACTATACAAGAAATTCCTTTTCTTTTGATACTCGCTTATTGACACAGTCACATGCTGCAGGTTACGCACCACATGCTGCATTAATGCCGGCGCATTCACAAAGCCCAAAATCCGGTTGCAGAAGACGAATCCGTTCACCAGCTCCTCACGCTGGCTGCAGTCAGGATGTATAGCAATATAGCCGATTCGCTCACCAGGAAGTGCTAGGTCCTTAGAATGAGAGGTGACAACAATACTGTTTCGGTGATGATGAAAAACCGGTGGATAATTCAGCCCGTCGTAAATAATCTTGCGGTATGCCTCATCGCTTATCAGGAAAATGTGTTTCCCGTATTCAGATTCTTTTTTACTGAGCAAGCCACCAAGCTGTTGCACAAAGTCCCAGCCATAAACAACGCCGGTCGGGTTATTGGGAGAATTGATGATTACACCTTTTGTCTTAGCTGTAACAGCAGCTTCCAGAACATCGAGCCTGGGAACAAACTGCCCATCTGTGGGTAAAACCCTGGTAACTCCACCATGGTTGTCTATATAGTTGCCGAACTCCATAAAATAGGGTGCAAATACGATTATTTCTTCCCCGGGATTAAGTATCGTTTTCAGCACCACGTTCAAGCCGCCGGCAGCACCGCAGGTCATGACTATATCATTCAGGGTGAACTTGATGCCGGTCTCCGATGAGAGCTGTGCTGCCACGGCAGCCCTCGTCTCGGCATAACCAGCGTTCTCCATATACCTGTGCATTCCAGGCTTGGAGCTTTTCAACAGCCGCTTCAATTCCCTGTCAAACTCAGGCGGCGGTTCAATTACCGGATTGCCTATGGAAAGGTCAAAAACATCCTCCTCGCCGTAGCGCTTTTTGAGCATGGCTCCCTCCTCGAACATCCTCCGAATCCATGACCCCTCCGCCATACCCCTGGCCACATTACCCGAGATTGACATTCGATATCTCCTCTCTACCTTTGTCAAAGGCAGCCATGTTGATTTCAAGGATATTTGATGGCAATCGCTGAAAGATGCAATCTTTCCATATTTGAACATCAATAGGAATAAAAGGTGATACACACCCCAGCATAAACATATTGAGTGTCCTGATATCGCCCAACTCTTTAGCCTTGTCCGTTCCATCAATAAAATACACGTGGTTCGTCCGTTGTCTCAAAGTGTCCTTTATTTCCTCGTCACTGGGATAACGATGAGTCCCCAAACTCACGGACAGCGGTGGCACTGCCAGATTATTGACAATCGCAACTCCACCAGCTTGGAGGTAATGGCTCCACCTGACCGCCTCCAATTTCTCGAGCGCGACTAAAATATCAACCTCACCTTCCTTTATCAGAGGAGACCAAACCCGATTAGCCATCCGTACCTGGCTTACCACACTCCCCCCACGCTGTGCCATGCCCAGCGTATCAGTCTTTTTGACATCGTACCCAGCGGCCATAGCCACCTCACCCAGTATGTCACTCGCCAAAACATTACCTTGCCCACCAACTCCGACCATTAGTATGTCCAGTTTCTTCATCATTTACACCTTAATCATGTTTCCCAGATACTGGACCTATTGCCTTCTTGGGACAGAGCTGCTGACAGATAGTGCAGGCATCGCCGGCACACAAAGTAGCATCAATATAAATCTGCCCATCAAGCTTCTGAATAGCCGGGCATCCCAGCAAAAGGCAAGTCCCGCAATCGTCACATTTCTCGATATCAACTGCCCTCTGCCCAGAGCGTTTCCGCAGGCGTACAGAACAAGTGCCACGGACTATAATAACAGACAGCTCAGGGTTATCCACCGAGCTTCTCACTGCCGTCCTCAAAGCTTTCATATCGAAGGCATCTACCACTTTGACATCTTCAACCCCAATACCTCGAACCACCCTCTCCAGTTCAACCGCCTCGGTCTTCTTACCCTGCGCTGAAATACCTGTCCCGGGATGGTTTTGATGTCCAGTCATGGCGGTGGTGCCATTATCCAGGATTATGATAGTCACCTGGGCTTTATTGTACACAGCGTCTACCACGCCGGTAATGCCGGAATGGAGAAATGTGGAATCGCCAATAACAGCAACTACCTTGCTGCCAACACCCGCCTTCTCCATTCCTAAAGCCTGGCCGATGCCAGCTCCCATGCAAGCTGTGGTATCCATAGCTCGTAATGGCGGATAAGTTGCCAGAGTGTAGCACCCGATATCTCCAGTAATAATCAACTTACCTTCCTTCTCCGCTTTACCTTTAGCATCGAGCAGCTTAGACCGTTGCCCCATGGTGCTGAGCACAAAGAATATGCCCGTATGCGGGCACCCAGCACATAGCACAGGAGGACGCCCCGGTAACCCTTGAGATAAGGCCACCTTCTGCCTTCGCAAAGGTTCAGCCAGCAACCCGGCACGGCAGCCAGATTCTTTAACAATGAGTGGATTCAATTCGCCAACTCTGGGAACAAATTCCTTCCCCATAACTTCTATGCCCATAGCCCGGATATTCTCCTCAAGGAATGGGTCGAGTTCCTCCACGACTATCACCTTTTCTACCCCAGCAGCGAACTGGCGCATCAAATCCTGGGGCAGAGGATAGGTCATGCCGAGCTTGAGGAAGGAAGCATTGAGGAAGACCTCTCTGGCATACTGGTAGGCAACACCGCTGCTTATTACGCCTAGATTTCGCTCACCCCATATTATCTGGTTATAAGGGAGGGCTTCAGCATACTCTGCCAGTTTGACCAGCCGTTCTTCCATCAGTGGGCGCCTGAGCCGGGCATGGACTGGCAACATCACATACTTTTCTACATCGTGTCGGAAGTTCGCCTGCTTCGCCGGTGCAACTCTGTTTCGATTTACCTCCACCACCGATTTAGAGTGGGAGATACGAGTAGCGGTACGTAACAGCACCGGGGTATCGAATTTCTCACTGATGTCAAAGGCAGACGCCATCATATCGTACGCCTCTTGACTATCACCGGGCTCCAGCATGGGCACTTTAGCCAATTTGGCATAGTGTCGAGTGTCCTGCTCGTTCTGTGTGCTGTGTGCCCCCGGGTCATCAGCAACAATGGCAACTAGACCGCCATTAATTCCGGTTGTTGAAGCAGCTATGAAAGAGTCACTGGCTACGTTCAGCCCAACCTGTTTCATGGATACTAACGCCCTGACCCCAGCATATGCTGCCCCCATGCCTAGCTCCATAGCCACCTTTTCATTCGTTGACCACTCGGCGTAGATATCATCGAATTCAGCCAGCGCTTCAAGTATCTCGGTGCTCGGTGTACCGGGATAGGCTGCTGCCACCATTACCCCAGCATGATAGGCGCCTAAAGCCAAAGCTTCATTTCCTGAAAGCAGTTTCTTCATTGCTACCACACTTAATCAAAAGCGGTTTAAAAATAACCAAACAATTATGCCACCTGCTGCCTCCAGATAGCAAATCGTGACCGGCGGTTGGAGGGCAAAGCTAATTTTCACATCTGACGTGGTGGTCGGTGGCAGGGAATGCTGAGCATTTTGTTAGCAAAATGGTAACAAAAAACGATAATTGTGGGGCTTATTGGACAGAAAGAAGAACTTTTGCCCTGGCTTTCCGCCTCATCATATAGCCCAGCGTTTGTCACAATTGTAGCAACGAAGGTTATCAAGCGCAAGGCAGACCCCTTGTTTAACCTTACATTGTGTCTTTTTGACAGCAGCTTAGGCTTTCCCTAACCAATCTAGGCTACTGTTCAAGCCGTCAACAAAACAGGTTGGAGATTAAGCGGGTAGGCGCCTAACGTCTTATTAAACTGGGGAATGCATTTTAGCGCTTATGTACTTCTGCCAGGCGCCGGGTTGCCAGAAGATCGTCCGAATCTATCTTCCTGACATCCCGTTCGCTTAAGGTTAGGACTGCCTGAGTTGTTCCAGAGCCTCTGACGAACTCGACCTCTACTCCATCTTCTGGGTAGATTTCCACCACTGTGCCCAGGTCTCCTGCCTGAAGACCGTGCTCAGGAACATCGTGTGCCAAGACTACACATTCTAGTTTGTCGAACTTCATCACAACCCTCCGGGATAAGCCATAACAAGTCTTGGAATACTTTCCTCTTTAAGTATAACCCATATGGTGACAATTTGCACTGTCCCGCCAGATGGTCCTGTCATAGCCCCCTCAACAACAAACTTTCGTCCGTATGGCGATTCCTCAACTCCTGTTACATCATGAGAGAGAATCAACTCTCTCAGGTGCTGTTCAAATGCCTCCCAGTTTTCGGCAGAATAACCGAGCTTTTGAAAAAAGGCAGCCTTAAACCGTCCTACAGGATGCACAAAGGAGAGAATATAGCCATGCAGCTTCTCGGCATCAATGATAGCCTTTTCAGCATTGGGAAGCTTTGCCAAACCTTATCCTCGAATGTGCGGCGCTGCCGATAACTTGTCTGTTATTATAAGGTGGCTATGAAGATAACACAAGTTGACCGGTACGCACTCCTACGCTGGAAAAGTTGACAAGTCCTTTACAGGTTTAGCTATTGAGCAGCTCAAGGCCTGAACCTGTGAGGCTGGCGATGCTCAGTAAAGAATTCCACAATGCCTTCTTGCTGCACGGTCTGCAAGCATACTTTCAGCCCCTCAACAAGCGAAGCTTTGTCCCACCAAACGATAAACATTATAGACGATTGTTCGCCTGAAAACGCAGGTGGCTTTACGATAATTTATTAAACAAGGTCAGTTCAGAACTCAAGACATAGGGATTCAGCAGTGGAAACTTGTAATGTGCACTACGATAGCTACGCGGTTCGACACCGGCCTCTCGTGCAACTTGGCACTTACGTGCCGAATCTTCTGCGCCGTGGAAGGTGCACACAGAAATTCTAGCCGCTCTTCAGCTATGTCGATGGCTCAATGTCTTGAGTTCTGCAGTTAAGTTTGAGGATAGCCTGAAGCTGTATAATGCTGTAGTGGACTAACGACTATCAATCCGTTGGTCACAGCCAAATTGGTAAGCATCTGGCTACGGAATGGTAAGCAAGGGGACTAATGCTTTCATAGCCCCCTCACCCAAAACCACCACCTTAGGGCGACCTTAAAAGGTCGCACTACTACATAAATGTCAGTGCGAGTCCTGATGCAATCGGGACGTGGCAATCTCGGTGGAAAGGGGGAATTGTAAGATTCTTCGCTACGCTCAGAATGACATAAGGTGAAGGGCTGGCAATGACGAAGAAGAGCTACCAACACATCCCCACATTTGTCACACAACGCGTCTCTGAATGACAGTAGAGCAAACTCTACAGTTTCACCAGCTTGGCAGTATGGACATCAGAAAGAGCCAAGATTTCCTGTATCTGCTCTTCGGGCAGGGCTTCATCCAAGGCAAGAATCATGAGAGCCTGGCCTCTGGGCTGAAGGCGTGCCAGTTGCATGGAGCTGATATTGATATCTGCCTTGCCGGTTATTGTGCCTACAGCACCAATAAGCCCAGGGCGGTCACGATGGTCACTGAACAAAAAATAACCGCCAGTAGGTGTGATGTCTAGCCAGAAATCATTAACCCTGACGATATGAGTTTCGCCACGCAACACAGTGCCAGCAACCGTAGTCGTTCCAGCATCGGTGATAACTTCTAAAGTAACCAGACTAGCGTAATTTTCACAGGTGGTTTCCTTCTGCTCTATAATCTTCATGCCACGCTGGGCAGCAATAATGGTAGCATTGACCAAATTAACCCTCTCTTCACTTATTCCTTCCAGCAAACCACCGATGATTGATGCCTTTATAGCAGTGGTATCATAATTGGCTATCTCACCGCTATATTTAATCTGGATGCGGTTCATTTGCCCTTCCATTAGCTGCCTGGCTAAGCTACCCAGGGTTGAAGCCACCTGCATAAACGGAGCCAGCACAGCCAGCATCTCAGCCGGAATATGGGGGGCATTTACAGCGTACTTGGCAGGCTGCCCCTTCAATACAGCCATTACCTGCTCAGCAACCTCCAGAGCAACGCTAGCCTGTGCCTCAGCGGTTGAGGCACCCAGATGAGGAGTAACGATAACCCTGTCACTTTGGAAGAGTATGCTATCGGTTACTGGCTCCTTGACGAAGACATCTATGGCAGCACCAGCCACCTTTCCTGCTTCAATTGCCTTAAGCAAAGCTTCTTCATCAATTAGCCCACCGCGAGCACAGTTGATGATACGCACTGTTGGTTTCACCCTGTTCAACTCTTTAGCACCAATCAACCGTTTAGTCTGGGAAGTCAGCGGCAGGTGGAGAGTAATAAAATCAGAGTCTTTAAGCAACTGCTCCAAAGAGACCAACTCCACACCAAGATTGCGGGCATAATCAGGGGAGACAAATGGGTCATAACCTATGAGACGCATCGCAAAACCCTGAGCCCGCCGGGCGACTTCAGAGCCAACATTACCCAGACCGATGATGCCCAAGATTTTGTTTTTAAGCTCAGTGCCCATGTAGTCGCTGCGCTGCCAGACGCCTGATTTGAGCTTAACATTAGCCTGTGGGACATGGCGAGCTAGGGCTAACATCAGAGCCATGGTATGCTCGGCAGCAGCTATAGTATTACCCGTGGGAGCATTAACCACCACTACGCCCTGCCTGGTAGCAGCATCAACATCAATGTTGTCTAAACCAACACCCGCCCGGGCAATAACCTGAAGTTTTTTGCCAGCGTGAATAATTTCAGCAGTGGCTCTGGTCTCACTGCGCACCACCAATGCCTCATATTCGCCGATTATATTCTGCAGCTCTTCTGGTTTGAGCCCGAGCTTAACATCGACTTCAGCTTCAGCTTTTAACGCCTCTATCCCTTCCCTCGCTACAGGGTCAGCAACAAGAATTTTCATGACAACTTACCCCCGGACATTTTGCCTCGGATAGATTGGAGCGGATGCTCTAGGCTACCCCCTATGCTGTTATGTGACATGATAATTAGTCAATGACCATTAGCCTCGCAGCTACATTAGTAGACATCACTCATGAACTCGCCTGAGGGATTACTTTAGTTATGGCATCAAGAACCTGTTTGATGTCTTTTTCTCCAATCCAGCCCAGGTGGCCGATGCGGAAAATTTTCCCTGATAAACTACCCTGCCCCCCAGCCAAGACTACACCATGCTCATTCTCAAGTAGCTGAAGCAATTTAGCCACATTGAGCTTATCCGATGCCCTAATAGCGGTTATGGTATTCGAAGCATATCTCTCTTCGGGGACCAGAGTCAATCCCATAGATTTGGCTCCGTTTCGAGCCAAACCAGCTAGTTTGGCATGGCGGGCGAAAATATTTTGCAGACCTTCAGCCAACATCATATCTAAGGCAACAGCCAGGCCAAAGAATACGGAAACGGCTGGAGTCGTCGGCGTCTGCCCCTTCTCTAAATAGTTTTTGGCCGATGTGAAATCCCAGTAATATCGGGGCATCTTAGCCTTGGCATGAGCCTGCCATGCTTTTTCGCTGACGCTAACCATTGCCAGTCCCGGCGGCACCATCCAGCCTTTCTGGGAAGCTGTGACCACCACATCGCACTGCCAGGCATCAACCGGCAGGTCGATTGAACCAAGCCCACTTATAGCATCGACCAGGACAAGCTTGTCAAACTCGTTCGCAATAGCACTAATGGATTTCAAGTCATTGGTAACACCAGTGGAAGTCTCGTTATGTGTCACCAATACCGCCTTGATTCCAGAATCAGCTTTCAAGGCTTGACGTACAGCATCCGGGTCAACTGGTTTGCCCCATTCGAAATTGAGGCGCTTTACTTCAGCACCGTAAACTTCACCAATTTCAGCAAAGCGGTCGCCAAAGAAGCCACAAGAAGTAGCCAAAACTTTATCTCCGGGTGATAAAGTATTGACAACAGCCGCTTCCATGCCACCGGTGCCCGAGCCGGTCAGCAGAAAAATATCGTTCTTGGTCTGGAACATTTCTTTCAGCTTAGGTGTAATATCACGGATAATCTCGGCAAATTCCTTGCCCCGGTGATTTATCATCTGCCGACCTATAGCTTTTAGAACCTCTGGCGGACAAGGTGTGGGCCCTGGTATTCTTAACTGTTGCATTTTAAGCCTCCGTCTTTGTTTATTTTAAATCAAGTAGAAGCAAAACGACGTTTGCCTACCTTGATTATCTGTCCTGGCGGTTCCTTTGACATGTCTATGTCCTCAGTAACGATTTGCCCATTTTTCTCAATAGCGCCCTGAGCCAGGAGACGCCTCGCCTCCGAGCGACTCATGGTAAGGCCAGCTCTGGTTAGTTCGACTGTGAGCGTGGCTCTGAGGCCAATCGCGGTACTCAGCTTTACCACTTCTTCTGGGGCCTCTCCTTTCTGGAACACCTTAGTAAAATAGTCTTCAGCTTCACAGGCAGCTTGAGCGCTATGGAACTGGGTTACAATTTCATAAGCTAATCGCTTTTTGACGACCATCGGGTTGATTGACTGGTTAGCCATCCGCCCCCTGAACTCGGCAACTTCATCGTCTGGAACATCGGACACCAGTTCAAGATAATCAATAATAAGGCTATCGGGAATTGACATGATTTTACCATAAATTTCGTTTGGTGGCTCAGCAACACCTATGTAATTGCCCAGACTCTTGCTCATCTTCTGGCTGCCATCGGTGCCAATAAGCAGTGGAACGAGAAACACCTGCTGAGGCTGTTGCCCCATCATCTGCTGCAATTCCCTGCCGACAAGGCAATTGAATTTCTGGTCGGTACCACCGAATTCGACATCAGCTTCAATAGCTACTGAATCATAAGCCTGAAGCAAAGGATAAAGCAGTTCGGTGATGGCGATAGGACGCCCTGAGCTGTACCGCTTTCCAAAATCCTCTCTGGCTAGAAACTGAGCAACGGTGAACTTGCTGGTAAGCTTGATTACATCATCAAGGCCAAACTTGCTAAACCATTCGCTCTGCCATCTCACCTCTGTCTTATCTTCATCAACCACTTTGAAGAATTGTTTCATATAGGTTTCAGCATTAGTCCGCACCTCCTCCGCAGAGAGCATTGAGCGTGTAGCTGACTGACCACTGGGGTCGCCAATCTGGGCTGTCCAGTCACCGACAATAAGGATAACGCGGTGACCCAACTCCTGGAACTGGCGCAATTTCCGCAAGCCAACCACATGCCCCAGATGTATATCCGGACAACTGGGGTCAAAACCTTGTTTCAATCTCAGTGGTTTCCCCGATTCAAGTAGCTTCACCAACTCAGCTTCAACTATGGTCTCAGCTACTGCACGCTTTAACAGCCATTCAAAATCAGGACTGGCCATGTTATAAGTCAGACCCCCAATTATTTCATCCGTTTGCTTAGAATTTGCCTTGCCTGTTCTACATCCCTATCCATTTGAGACTTTAGTTCCTCCACAGTATCAAAGCGCTTTTCGTCTCTCAGCTTATCTACAAGGTCAATCGTGAGCCTTTGTCCGAGCAGCTCTCCTTCATAGTCAAGGAGATAGGTTTCCACCAAGCGCTTACCACTCCCAAAAGTAGGACGCACACCAATGTTGGTTACCGAAGGCATAAGTTCATGACCAACATGGGCGATAGTAACATAAACACCATCGTCGGGCAACGCCTGCCCCGGGTTTATATCCAGATTAGCCGTAGGGAAGCCCAAGGTTCTGCCTCTTCTATCCCCACTCACAATTTGCCCACTGAGACTGAAAGGTCGTCCGAATAGCTTTTCCACCTTTTTCATCTCGCCTCGAGCCAAAGCCTGACGAATAGCACTACTGCTTACCACCTGACCATTAAGAACCACCGATGGTATGACTTCGATACTAAATCCCATTTCTTGCCCCAGAAGTCGGAGCTTCTCAGCATTGCCTTCTCTATCTCTACCCAGAGCAAAGTCAGGGCCAACTATCAAGCCGCGCATGTTCAGATGCTTCATGAGTAGTCTAACAAATTCTCGGGCAGTAAGCTGCGCTAATTCAGGAGTAAAGGACAGTACAACGACCACATTTATCCCCAGGTCTCGAAGCAAGTTGATTCTAATATCCAAATCATTCAGCCAGGAGATTTTATTCTCTGCGGACAATACTGTACGCGGGTGAGATTTGAAAGTAACTACACCGCTGAGCCAGTTCTTTCTCCGAGCTTTGTTCTTTAAATAAGTCAACAAGCGCCGATGTCCCAGATGAACGCCATCGAAGACACCTATCGTGAGCAACGTCTCTTTTTCTGGCTTTACACTAGCCAGCTCTTCTTCAATCTGCATGGCTGAATCTTCCAATCACTTGTAGAACTGCAAAACCTAAGATCTTATTTCTAAGAAGGACTAGCCAGACATCGCCCCATAGCCTCAGCCACCGGTTTTAGTTGTGACATAAGCATCTGGAAATTTTCAAATGTGAGCGACTGAGCACCATCCTTAAGGGCGGCATCTGGATGAGGGTGAACCTCAACCATTATTCCATCAGCCCCAGCAGCTACTGCAGCTAGAGCCATAGGAATGACCAAATACCACTTACCGGTGCCATGACTCGGGTCAGCGATAATCGGTAAATGGCTAACTTTCTCAATTACTGGAATCGCGCTTATATCCAGAGTGTTGCGAGTGTAGGTTTCAAAGGTTCTGATGCCTCGTTCGCAGAGCATAAGCTGGTCATTACCTTGAGCCAGGATGTATTCAGCCGCCAACAGCCACTCCTCAACCGTAGCCGAGAAGCCCCGCTTCAACATCACCGGTTTGCCCGATTTGCCAACCTCCACAAGCAGACTGAAGTTTTGCATATTTCGAGCGCCTACCTGAAGGACGTCAGTGTAGCTCGCTACCAGCTCCACCTCCACCGGCGACATAACCTCAGTTATAATTGGTAAGCCAACCTCTCTCCTTACCTGGGCTAAAAGCTCAAGCCCCGGCTCACCAAGACCTCGGAAATGGTAAGGAGAAGTGCTTGGTTTAAAGGCACCACCACGCAAAATAGTTGCCCCAGCAGCTTTCACAGCTTTAGCTGTTTCCAAAAGCTGCTGTTCCGTTTCCACTGCACAAGGCCCAGCCATGACCACTATTTCCTTACCACCTATAGTAACTCCACCAACTTTGACTATAGTATCGAGAGGATGAAACTCGCGGCTGCTAAGTTTATACGGTTTGCTTACCAGAATAACTTCATCAACGCCAGGGAGCATTTCAAATCTATCACGAAGCTCGGGATAGATTTGCCCCACCACTCCGATAATAGTGCGTTCCACGCCTTGAGACAGATGCGCCTTCAAGCCAGCGCTTTCGATGCGCGCAACCACTCCAGCGATTTCCTTATCGCTTGAACCTACTCTCATTACTATAATCATTTCTCGTCCTCACCCAGCCCAGGTTTTTCGTCGTCCCTGAGTATTTCTGTACCTCTCAAATAAACATGCACTATTTCCTCATTCCTTTTGTCAGTATTGAATAACACCAAAATTCTCAAACAGCGGGGCAAGCTGCCTGGTACATCCATCTCACTCCCGCAGAGCAAGGAAACCTGTGTCCAGCCTAGCTCCCGAGCAGCCACCGCGGGAAACGCAGCATTGAGGTCGGAGGTCGCAGTAAACAGAATACAAGCCACGTCACCAATTTCCACCTCATTAGCTTCCATCATATTCTGAAGCAACTCTTTGCTGGCAGCTACTATAGCCTCTCTGGTGTTTTCTTCTACCGCAATTGCGCCTCTTATACCACGGCACCACAATTTGCATCCGTCCTTATTCTTATTCCCGTCATTGCCCGGAATACAGAGATGAAGCAATCTCCAGAAAAGACGTGAATCATGAGATTGCTTCCCTGGCAACGATACTTTTCTTATGGTTAGCTTAATATCCTACCTTATTTATCTTCGTATCGTCAAAAATTTCCTGCCCGATAGCCAACAAATGCAGTTATGCCCCCTGCCCTGCGAGGCGGGATAGCCCCGCCCCACGAGAAATTCCAAATCCTGAATATCAGATCCAAAACGATCTCAATCAGTCTCTATTAATCTCTATCCCGATTTTATCGGGAGACTCATTGAGATTAAGAGATTAGTTGAGATTAAGAGCTTGGAGAATTTGTCCCGATTCATCCCAATTAAATCGGGATGGGATTTAGGATTTATCCCTGTCATGGCGACCCGTAATGCGTCGCGATAAATCGGGATAGCCTCGCCCCCCCGATTTCATCGGGGTGGAAAAGGGTCGCACTACATTGAAAATCGACCATTTGTAGATACTCTCCTTGCCTAATATGTTGACAAAAGAGTAAACTAATTCCATCAGAATACAGACACTTTTGACCCTAGCGGAGGTTAGTTATGGACTACAGCCAAAAAATAGCTGCTGCACTCGGTATACTTCTGGCCATTATCATGCTGTGTGGTGGCTCAGGATTCCTCGGCTATATTCACGGCTATCAAACCGGACATGAAGCCGGCTACAGCCAAGAGAAAGACGAAAGTTATCAAGCCGGCTACAAGGCTGGCTACGAGGCTGGCTATAAACCTAACCTGGAACAGAACACACACAACGGCTATACCCTTCGAAATCCCACCTATCAGGAGATGAAAGCATTTCTAGCCCAGGATGTTACCAATACGAAGACGTACGTAAAAGACGAATATGTCTGCGTTGATTTTGCCGCCGCAGTCAACAACAATGCCGAGGCTAAGGGTATCCGCTGCGCTATTGTCGATATTTTCTACCCTGAGGGCTACGGGCATACTATAGTGGCTTTCGAAACCACGGACAAGGGCCTGATATTTATCGAGCCTCAATTTGACCACGAGGTAAGTCTGGTCGTGGGCAAGAGCTATTCCCAAATCAACAATTTCACGCCAGCACCTCGTGATGATACTATCAAGCGCTTCCTGATTATCTGGTAATTTGCCTTAATAACACGTGTAGCAGGGCTACTTACAGGCAGACAACTATAACTGCCTCAGTTTCAGAAAGCTGTTCGCCTCGAAGAGGTTTCCCAGGCATAGTAAGCAGATACCGCTGGTCTCCGTCTTTGCTATAAATGCGAATATTGCACTCATCGGTAACGGCCAATGACCCAGCTCCGCTATCTGTCCACTCGCCTACCAGTCGGTCGGGCATAGCTATGCTGATTCCGTGAGTCCCATCACGAATAGTGGCTACTTTAACCATTATGCTAACTTCACGCGCTTGACTCATTATGCCTCAATTACTCCCTAAAGTATTTTAACACATTATGAAGCCCAGCAATAATAAGGAGATGCTGCCCAACCTCAGAACCAAATAATCGCCGCCGGGGCAAAAAATCAAAATTTATCTTAGAAAAGGCTGGTGACTACTTTCAGACAGTTGCGGTCTATGATAGAATAACTGTAAAATCGTTACGGAGGTGGAATATGAAAGTTAGAGATGTTATGACCTGGAATGTGGTTTCTGTGTCAAGTGATACGCCGATAATGGAAGCCAGAAAAATCATGGATGCCCACAACATCCGTCGTTTGCCGGTAATTGACAAGGGGAGACTGGTCGGCATGGTAAGTAAAGAGCGCATAGCCCGCACAGGCCCATCACCAGCTACCAGCTTAAGTGTCTGGGAAATCAACTATCTCATGGCAAAGATGACAGTCAAAGAAGTTATGAGAAAAGATGTGGTTACAGTTCACCCAGACATGTCAGTGGAAGCTGGCATAGCCTTAGCCCAGAGTAAAGGTGTAGGTGCACTGCCGGTGGTGGACGACCACAATGTTATAGGCATAGTCTCCACCAACGATTTCTTCTACAAAATCTTAAATCCAGTGCTGGGAATAGGCAAACCCGGCACTCGCATAGTTGTTGCCAAGGGCACCGATATCAAGAATATGCCAGATATTCTAGAGATTGTGAAAAAACATGGAGCCAAAATAGTCTCCTTGCACAGTATGCCGCCACTAGAGGGCAAAGAGCAGGACCTGTGTATTCACCTCGATATTGAGAATGCAAGCCAGATTATCAAAGACCTTAAAGGTAAAGGCTACTCAACAGAAATAGTAGAGCGATAAAAAGCCTTTAGCTTTGTTCAAAAACAAAAGAGCAGCCCGGCGATTGTGAAGCCATTTATAGCAGCATGAGACTTGTTGCCTACCTGGCACAAACCAGCCGGGCTGCTTTTTTAACCATAAACTGTCTTAGGCTCTACCCACTCTGGAGGTTGCTTACAAACGGTGGAATATTATTCTGAGACCCTCACTGTCATCTCTAAAGGAGCACTTCGCTTTTTCTGTCATTCTGATCCCGATTTATCCCGACTTATCGGGAGAAGAATCTCCTAATTAGCTCAGTGTAAACTAATCGACCGAAAAATCTCCTCTTCACTTTGTTCAGAGCTTCGGTTCACCAGGGTAAACTCTGCAAAGAATCTGTGAGATTCTTCGTCGTCCCAATCCGTTGGGACTCCTCAGAATGACATTAATAAACAATCTCAACACCCAGACCTATTGACAACAATCAGCCAGAGTGGTAATCTAGCATAGCTATCCGAGGTATCAGGAAGAAATGTATGAGTAATGTTGCCATTGTTACCGATAGCGTCAGTTGTCTACCTCAAGCAATCAATAACGAGTACGAAATTGAGATAGTGCCTCTGTACATCCACCATGGAGACAAGACCTATGTTGACGGCATCAATATCACCCCTCAGCAGGTGTATTCTCTACAGAGAGCTGACGAGATGCTGACAACCTCAGCACCACCTCCCGGAACATTTCTGGAAATTTTCCACCGCCTGGCAGAAAAGGCCAAGGAAATCCTGTGCCTCACCGTTGCCTCAACCTATAGTGCCACCTTTTCTTCAATGCAAGCAGCCATAGAGACAGCCAGGAAACAATTGCCCAAACTCCGAATTGAGCTGGTTGATTGCTACACTGGCTCAGCAGCCCAAGCTCTGATAGCCCTGACCGCAGCTCGCGCTGCAAAGTTAGGCAACAACTTGAATCAAATACTTTCAAAAGTTAATCAGGTCATCCCAAAAACTGAAATCATTATGGTGCTCGACACACTGAAATATCTGGAAAGAGGTGGCAGGGCTCCCAAAGTAGGTGCCTGGGCAACCTCTCTACTTAAGTTAAAACCAGTGGCAACAAACCGAATGGGCCATGCCCACTTTTTGGGTATGGTGAGAAGCCGTCCTCAGGGTATCGACCGATTGATTAAGACTATGAAACAAACGGTAGGACTGAACAAACTGAGCGCCATTGTCGTTCATAGTGACCTCGAAACTGAAGCTAAAGAACTGGAGCGTTGTCTGCGCAGTGAATTCAACTGCAACGAAACCTATATTACCGAGGTCACCGCAGTGGTTGCTGTCCATTTAGGACCCGGCTCCATAGGCATTGCCTTCTTGCCCTCATGACTAATCCCCGTGTCATTGCGAGTCGAAAGCACGGCAACCCCACGTATAAAATCCAAGCACCAAATCCCAGGCTCTAAGCTCTAATGACCAAAACACGAAACAAAAATGTCATTCTGACCCTTCTTTATGAGAGTGTTTATTAATGTAGTGCGTCCCGCTTTGCGGGATAGCCTCGCTTGAGAAAGGCGACCCTAAAGGGTCGCACTACATTAGGGAATAAATCATTCATAAATGGCATCTTCCTTATGGTCATTGACAAAATATTTTGCCATCCGGCAAAGGCAAAAAACATTTTGCCTCGGGTAGATTGGAGCGGATGCTCTAGGCTACCCCTTATGCTGTTATGTGACATGATAATTAGTCAATAACCATCAGGAAGGGGAAGAATCTGACTGATGTCCTAAAGCAGAAGGTGAGAACCTTCGCCCCGATTCATCGGGGCTCAAGATGACAGGAGAAAGAGGCTCAGATGACAATGGGGATTTCGAGATTGTTTGTGGTTTGAAAATTTGGATTTGGTATTTAATAGTGGGGGCGTCATGTCCCGATTGCATTGGGATATATCGGGGGACTCGTAATGACAAAATCAAGGGGGGTTTCCAAATTTTAATTTCCTTGATAAACTTTATAGACTACTATAGGAGGATTAGATGCTGTTAGCTGACATCGCTTTAGTGATAGGTGCTTATCTTCTTGGCTCGCTGCCGTACATGCTCCTGCTGGGTCGGGCTCGAGGCGTAGACCTATCCCAGGAAGACGATTTGCACATGGCACTGTGGCGCAAAGTAGGCCGCCTCGAGGGTTTGTCTGGAGTACTGGTTGACATGCTGAAAGGAGTTATACCTATTGTCGTTGGCTTCGCCTTTCACCTTCACCTGGCTGTCATCGCTGCATCTGGAGTTGCCGCAGTCGTCGGCCAGATGTGGCCCGTATTCCGAAAGTTCGACGGTGAAAAAGGCAATACCACCGGCATAGGTATGATTATCGCCCTAACTATGGAGAGCACCGCAACCGAATCCCCTCTCGCCTACTTGGTCTTCATCATATTCGCTATCCCTATACTCATAGGCATCGGCATCAGGACAGTCCCCCGATTTATGGCTTCCGGTCAAACGTTCAGCGAACGCTTCAAGTTCGGCGGTCCGGCAAGCAACAGTATGCCTCTGGGTTTCGCTATCGGCTTTGCCGCCGCACCGCTAGGCTCTTGGTGCCTGGGACAGCCACTGGATATGACTCTGGCTTTCCTGGCACTGCTCATCGCCATAATGATACGTCGTCTTACCGCTGGCCTCAGCGCCGACCTTAAGACAGCTACCAATGTGAGAACTATATTGATTAACCGTCTTCTTTACGACCGCAGCTATTTGTAGGGATATAAATTAAACCTTCTTGAACATCGCCCAGGGCCTCAGTTTTGCCGTGGGCATAAAGAAAGCCAGTATAGGCTGCAATAGCTGCATCACAGAGGTCATGATTCCATTGTTCCAAGAAAGGCTGCCGATTTTTCAACAGGGCAATTAGCTTTTCCCTGAGCCAAAACCGCCCTTTAGCCATATTCTTACGTGGAATAGGCTTGCCAAATAAGCGTACCTTGCTGGCATAAGGATAAACCTCAATGACCTTACAACCTTGCTGGGCAACCTTATCCTTGAGTGCCATGCCTCGATAGACCATCCGCCTAATAATTGACTTCTTGGTGGTAAAGTAACACGGGGCTGCTCTGCATGCCAGCTCCTGCTCACACAATCGCCCGTGCCACGAATTTCTCGACTGGCAGCCACAGCTCTCTTCCAGGCAACACAATCCCAAAGGCAGGCTCAGCGGGGCATCAATGGCTACCACCTGGGGTGAATTGAGGCTTATAGCTGCAGCGATTTCCGTGTCAGCACCTAGCAAGCCGTAAAAAACAATTTGAAGCTTGGCATTCAAGCAAAGGCAGGCACTCGGATTAGCCTCGGTGGAAGTTAAATCGATGCCAAAAAACATGTGAGTTTCTTCGCTTTGGCTCAGAATGATATTGAGTGTCATTGCGAGTCCCCCGATACGTCGGGATTGTTAATTCCCACTCACTCTAACTCTCTCCCGCTAGGGGAGAGAGGACTTCCCTATATCTCCTCTCCCTTGATGGGAGAGGATTAAGGTGAGGGTGAGGAGCGAAGCCCTGAAACAATCTCTACTTACCCAGCCTCCTCAGTATCTCCCGGGCAACAACCACACCGCAAGCCGAAGCCTGAACCAATCCTCGACTGACACCAGCGCCGTCACCAACAGCGAACATATTGCCGATTTCTGTCTCCAAGCATGGGCTCAGTTCTAGCTGGCTGGAATAGAATTTAACTTCAACACCATAGAGCAAAGTATGCCGAGATGCCACCCCAGGAGCCAGTTTATCCATCGCTTGAAGCATCTCCACTATGCCTTTGAGATGTCGAAAGGGAAGGGCAAAACTCAGGTCTCCCGGTGTCGCTACCTTTAAAGTAGGCTCAACAATGCTGTGCCGCATACGCTCCGGGGTCGAGCGGCGACCCTCCATCAGGTCGCCGAAACGCTGCACCAGTACTCCACCGCTGAGCAGGTTAGCCAGCCTCGCTAGGTATTTCCCGTAAGCAATAGGTTCACGAAACGGCTCGGTAAAGGTGGTGCTCACCAGAATAGCGAAATTGGTGTTCCCTGTTTTGCGCTCCGCATAGCTGTTGCCGTTGACCGTTACCACCGGGTCAGCCCCACCAGTAGCTTCCATCATTACCTCACCGCCAGGGCACATGCAGAACGTTCTTATTCGGTCACCAAAGCTCTTGGAGAAAAATTCGAGCTTTGATTCATATAACACCGAAGTCAACTCTTCAAGCACCGGTGCCGGCACCTCTACTCTAACACCAACATCAATCGGATTGGACTTCAAGCCGAGTTTGAGTCGCCCTGCCTCTTTCGTCAGCCAATCTGCACCTTCCCTACCTGGTGCCAGAATTAAATAACGGCACTCCAGTCGCTCGCCTCCGTCCGTTTCCACCCCCATCACCACTCCATTGTCCACCACGATAGATGCCGCCATCTCCCCCAACTTCACTTCAACCCCACGAACAATAAAGTCCCGCATGGCTTTAAGCACCTGGCGTGACCGCTCCGTACCAATATGGCGCAGCTTCACTGGAACCAGCTTGAGTTCTGCCAGAGTCGCCCGCCGCCTCAGCCCCTCTACCTCCTCACCAATGCCATAAATTCTATCTGTGGCACCAAATTTAAGGTAGAGACTGTCCACATAATCAATAAGCTCCCGCATCTGGTCGCTTCCCAATAAGTCACCCAGCCGACCACCTACCTCCGGAGACAAGGTCAACTTGCCATCGCTGAAAGCTCCAGCACCACCCAGACCACTGACCAGATGGCACGGCGAGCAAGACACACAGCCCCTGCCTGTTTCCTGAAGAGGACACTTGCGGGCGTCAATATCCTTCCCTTTCTCCAGAAGCAGGACCTTGGCATTATTTGCCTGGCAAAGCTCCAGAGCAGCAAAGATGCCCGCCGGACCTCCACCGACGATAATAACGTCATACTTACGAGGGCTGTGTGTAATCGTAAATTTTGCGGTTTTCTCGTGATGTTTTTGTAGGGACAGACCTTCAGGTCTGTCCGCTCCACCAGCCTCGGACAGGTCTAAAGACCTGTCCCTACGCCTCTCTTTTGCCATTTCTACCCCGCCCTAACTTGTGGGCCGCCTTTTAGCCAGTTGCCGTGACCAGCTAGCCATCAAAGTCCCCGGTCGGAGGACTTCATCAGCCGCCGAATAGGGGTCAATCTCACCAGCCTCCACCATTGCCATATGTTGGCCCAGTTCCTCGTCATGCTTAATCAGCCTAAACAGCTCATCGGTAACTCTACGCTCCACAGTCTCCATGAATTCACGCCGTCGCTGCTCCTGACGCCGCTGTGTCAACCTGCCCGTTTCTTCTAATGTCTGGCGATGCTTTTCAATCTGGCCGCAAAGCTCCTCAATGCCGACATTGTTGATAGCTTCAGTAGCCATCACCGGCACCTGCCACCAACTCTCTTCACAACGAAGATGCACCATCATCTGTAGTTCTGTGACCAGATTATCAGCCCCGGGGCGGTCAGCCTTATTGACCACAAAAATGTCAGCAATCTCAAACAAGCCTGCCTTCATCGTCTGAATGGTATCACCTGCTTCAGGAACCAGGACGACCACCGTGGTATCTACATTCTCCATGATATCAAGTTCAGTCTGCCCCACCCCCACCGTCTCCACCAGGATGAAGTCTTTACCGAAGGCATTCAGCAGTTTAATTACACCACCGGTAGTCCGCGGCAAACCGCCATGGCTACCACGCGTTGCCATGCTCCGAATGAAAACTCCTTCATCAAGATAATGCTGCTGCATCCTTATCCTGTCCCCCAACACCGCACCACCAGTAAATGGGCTGGTGGGGTCGGCAGCGATTATGCCTACCGTCAAACCTTGCTGCCTTATCACCGCCGTCAATCGGTCAACCACAGTGCTCTTACCGGCACCCGGCGGCCCGGTTATACCTACACAGTAAGCCTTGCCCAAATGAGGATAAATCGCCTTCATTATCCGCGGCACATCAGCTCCATCTCGCTCCACCGTGGTAATCAACCTTGCCAGAGACAACACATCTCCACGTAGCATCTCGTCAACTAGTTCCATTATGAAAAACTCCTTGCCTTCAGAATCATCATCAAAAGCCGGACATCATTCTATGAAATTAACCGCCGTCGCGTCAAGTCTGTATTCGGGAATGTTCAGCAACACTGTAGCCCGTCGGGTAGTAATGCCACCAATGTAGTGCGCCACTAATGGATAAATCCTAAATCTCAAGCACCAAGACAATGCAAAAATCAAAAGGGCGAATTTTTACATTCTCACCTGTCATTTTGATTTTTGACCTTTACTTTTTGATTTTGTTTGGATTTTCCCCCCACCTGCTGCGGCGAATTGACATTGAATTATCGGCTTGCTACACTGAATTCAAAACGATTACAGAGAACAACTTGTGGCCGAAGGACGCCAGAAAACAAGGATACTCATAGCTGACCAGCAGCCAATATTTCGCCAGGGGATACGTTCCTCCCTCAATCAGATTGGAGATATTGATATCTGTGGCGAAGTTGGCACTGGCGACGAGCTTATGTCAGCCATAAACAATCTGTTTCCCGATGTCATACTCTTAGATATCAATCTATCTAGCGGCGACGGCTCAGACCTGGCTAAAGCCGTAAAGCAGCAACTACCCAGCGTGGCAGTGATACTCCTCTCCCCCAAACCCAACGATGACGAGCTCTTTCAGGCAATTAAATCTCGAGTGGCTGGTTACCTAAAACGTGATGTCTCGTCAGAAGAGCTGGTGACCACAATCCGCAGAGCTGCCTCTGGCGAACATCCCATAAATGATACCCTCTTCGCCCAGCCCAAAGTAGCCGCTCAAGTGCTGCAACAGTTTCAAGACTTCTCTTGGGGGAAGGGTGTTGAATCTTTTGTTTCCCCTCTAACACCTAGAGAGACTGAAATCCTCTCCTACATGGCCAAGGGATACCTCAATAAGCAGATTGCTGACACTCTCTTTATCAGCGAACAGACCATCAAGAACCATATAACCTCCATACTGCGCAAGCTCGATGCCAATGCCCGCACTGAGGCAGTGGTCACCGCCCTGAAACGCGGCCTCATCACCTTGAGCTAGGAAGACAAAAGATACCCCAAATTAGGGGGCTCCGAGGATGAGTTTGTGGTCATATCTGGATTCCTTTGGGTTGTATTCAAAGCGGATGCCTACCACCCGGAAGTTGACCAGTGACTGGTTAGCACCAGCGTCTGTCACCTGAACCACGTCCCAAAGCTCCTGTCCACAGTTGGGGGGTATGAGTATCCACCCCCTCCTTGACATAAGCCTCATCTTGGCTAATACGGCTGCGGCTACCTCTCCTGCTTCGGCCTCGGTGGGGATGGATAAGTCCTGCCTGAAGTCTAGCCTCTCTCCTACCAGTCCTAGCTCGGTACTGTCAACCGCCGTGCCGTAGACTAGCTCTCCGTTTACGTCTCTGCCTATAATGTAGGCTCGGTTGACCTGTGGCGTCTCGGTGGCATACTGGCCGTCGAGGATGATGTGGGGTAGCAGACCACCCAGGGGTGGCTGGTTGAACAGGGCTTCGTTGAACAGGTAGAGGTTAAACATTGTCGCTACGCTCCTTGATTACAGAGATATATTCGATTACAGCGATTCTCATCTATTCCCAATAACCTCTTAGCCTGGGGACGATTATACAACCGTTAGCCTGAATTGACCCCCATGCACCAAAAGCCAAACATATCTTGCCGTCTATGATGGGGACGACGGCATAAGACATGGACGACTCGCTGGCTAGATTTGCCCAGATGTTAGAAAACTTCGGGGCTGCATATGTTTCAAACGGTCCTACTGCAATGGGGTTGACTGTCCAGGGGCCACCTGACGTCTCTTTATTTTTGCCGAATAGCTCGACGAGCAAAGCTTTAGCGGTGGCGGGGACTTCGGCTGAGATGTCGACGTCGATGATTTTGCTATACGAGAAATCTCCGCCGATGCCGTAAACGCAAGTCTGTGAGCCGGTAGTTATGGTATCGCCGTTGGCCCAATTATCGGCACTTGACACGGTGGTTATGGTCTTGGTAGCGAAGTTGACGCCAGTAATCTTTCTGGAGTTGCCCCGGGTGATATTATGTAGTATGACTTTGCCGAACTGGGAATATGTGGTCTGTGGCAAGCTATACTCCCTCTTGAGCGGTGATGATTTGTAGACGACTGATGTTGCCGTTGGCGTACCGCTAATCTCGCCTTCAAAAGATGAATTAACGCAACTGTCCTGGCGGAATAGCTCATCGGAAACCGATTTAGGGACGAAGTAAGACTTATATGTCTGGAGCTCCTGTATCACGGCGGCGGTGATGTTGAGGCGGACGGCGGCTCCCTGGTTATGGGTGGCAGCTTGTGTGCCTTCCTGTGCCCTGGTGACAGTGAAGACGTCTCCACTTCTTAAGGTGCATTTGAGGATTTCATTATCAACGGTGATGTGGAAGTTGGAGGTGGGGAAGGGTGCACCTTCACCAGAGGCTACGGTCAGGCTGGTGGCTCCGGCCGAGATGCCTGCTGCCAGGATGCTGGAGGCATTGTTTTTGACTGATAAGAAGTTAGGCATGGTCGCTACGCTCCTTGATTACAGAGATTCTCATGATTACAGGGATAGAATTGATTACGGCGATTAAAACGATTACGGCGATACTAGGGGAATTTGTAGGCGTAGACATGGGTGTCTCCTTGCTGTGGGTGGACGATGTAGGCTTCGAGGCCAAAGAAGTAGATGACATCTGGGACCAGGGCCAGTAGCCTTTTTAATACTGAGGCTGCCGTCTCACCAGCACTGACTTCGAGCTTGGGGTAGAGGCTGGTAATGAGGCTGCTCCGGGATTTATAGGATAGCGTCCCCCCTATTGTCTGCATGACTTTACCGATGAGGTCATAGACGGTGAACTCGTCTGAGGCTACATTCCACTCCACGGGCTTGTTGAACTGATAGTGCTGGAGTAAACCCCAGGCGTCAACACAGTTGATGATATACAGCGATTCATTGGGATTACGGAGATACTCGTAGGACTCGATGAAGTACCTGGAGGCTTCGGAGAGCACATCGCCTGGTTGATAAGGGGATTTGTAGCCTAGAAACAAGTTGACGCGGCTGCCTCTCTTTACTACGGCGAGGTCGCCGCTGCCGGGGCTATTGTAAGTGCCTTTGGCGTTGTCAAGCTCGACGACCAGCTCCGAGGGCTGCTCCGGGTCGACCTGTTCGGAGATTCTTGAGATTTTTGAGACTGGGAGAGTAATCTTGCTGCCGGCGCCACTGCCGGCGGTGGGGGGAGTCCAGGAGCTGGGCAAGAGGCAACGCCAGACTTCATTTGCCTGTGTTGCCCATAGATAAGTGCTGTCGCTGGCCAGGGCCAGGCCGTAGGGGGCGTAGGCGTTGATGGTGCTGGCTTTGTTCCAGTTGTAGTCAAAGAAGTCCGTGCCCGGCTTTAAGCGAAACAGCCAGGGCTGGTTCTGGCGGGCCAGGGATAACAGGGCGACATAAGATGATGGCTTATGGATGGAGGGACCCGAGACGTCCAACGTCTCACCGGCCAGGGCTTCGAGGACTGCCTGATACCTCTCCCAGTAGGTTGCGGTATGTCTGGCTCGACCGCCATATCGCCACTGGGACTCGAACTGCCTCAAGGCCATTTGAGCGGCGACATCTACCCTGGCTCTGCCGAGGCCGATTTTGACATCGGTGGCCCAGGTGCCGGCGGTCACCCGGTATCCGTCTCCGTGTACCATTCTGACAACCGAGAGGTAGCTGCCTTCCAATACCAAGGCGATGATGTTCCAGTCGCCGTCATAGTACATAGACAGGGCGGCAATCTGCCAGTCACCGGCTCTCTGGCCTAGACCACTGCTCCAGGAGCCTGAGGTTCTTTTCTGGATATAGAGGCTGGTGGGGTCGCTGACGTCCGAAGCGTGGACTATAGCACAATCGCCATTGGGCTTGAAGGCGATGGCGACGCCTCACTCACAGGGGCGGGTGTTAGCCATTTGCGTCCAGGAACCCCAGGTAGCTCCGTTGTCGGCGGACGCCTTACGCCACAGGTTGGCGGCATCCATGGAGACGCAGATTACCTCATCACCATTAGCAGCGATGGCCACTCTGCCGTTGGCGGTGGTGGCCCCCCAGGTGCTGCCGCTGCTCCACTGGGAGAAGTCACTTGCTGGCCCGGGGCTGGTGACACGTGAGTATTTGATGGCCGTGCCGTCTAACCTGACGCGGTGGAGGCTGCCGTCGCCTGAGATAGCTACTCCATGGTGGAACTTGGTCTCGCTGCCTAAATACAGGCGCTGCCAGGCGAAGGCTTCCCACTGGATTGAGCTTGACTGCTGTGGGTGGCCGAATGCCTGCACCTCAAGCTTGACCAGTGGCTTCCTGGTGGGCTTCTTCTGTTCTTCCAGTAAGGCATTGGCCAGGGTTCTCATTTTCTCCTCGTCCAGATTATGTAAACTGCTGAACCCACCAGCAGCACCAAGCCGGCTATAGACAGGGCATCGAAGCTGTTCACTTTCCTTGCAGTAGTTCTTCGGCCAGGACTCCGACGTGGTACAGGGAGTTGTTGATGCCGAGCTTTTTCTTCCAGTCTATGTTGCTGTGGGCCAGGTCGTAGACACAGTTTCGGCACCTGTTGGTCTTGGACACCTCGAGCTGTGCGTAGACGTGCTCTGGAGACCTGACCTTGCAAGTATCCTTCTTATCAACACCGGTGGCTTCTCTGACAAACTGCTCGGCATCGTAGGACAGGGTGACCAGATAATCCCAGTAGTCTTTAGCCTGGTTGATGTCGTAGCAGGTGGTAACCGAACCCTTGTCTTTGGCCATGCTGAACACCGTGGCCGGGGTGGATTCCGAATACTTGGCTACTACATCATTCAGCACCTTCTCATGGAATGACTTTATGTCTAGTGGAGTGGCCACGACGCCGTTTTCCATGGCTGCTACTGCCATAGGCTGGATTTCCGCCTGTGGCTGGACTGGTGTGGCCTCTATGCCATTTGTGGCACTGACACCACCACCATTGCCGTTAAGGATTATGGCTGCCTGGGCTTGGGCTTCCTTGACCTTCTCTTTCTCCTTGTCGATGCTGCCCTGGGTGACGATATAGAAGATGCCGGCGATGGCTGCTGCCACGGAGGGGACGAAGTCCATGATGGTCTTCTGCACCTCGGGGTCGTGGATAAACAGCGGAATCATGGTCGCCAGGGCGGTGATGATAAAGGCACTGTACTTCTTCTTGCCGTCTAAGAACTTTTGTAACATTTTATTCCTCTCCTTTCCGTCCACACCACCTTGATTACGGCGATGGGGACGATTACAGTGATTTTTGGTTTTATGTCAACCCCCGATAAAATCGGGGCTTCGACCCCCATTTATGTCAAGCAAAAACGAGGCTCTACGATTGAAATTTAGGGGGTTAAACGTAACTTTGAGGGTGATTACACTCATTTTGCCGTTCCCTCTTTCACCCCCCCCCAAACACCGGCGAGGCTAAAGCCTCGCGACTACATTTTCGGGGGGGCATCATTCGACCAGGGCTGCCAGGGTATCGGGGACGGGCTTACCGTTTTCCTGGTAGTGCCTCAATAGGTGCTTGGCGGCGTCAAGTATTTGCTGCTCGGTGGCCTCGACCCTTTTGCCTCTAAACCCACCAGGGCTTAGGGCGGCCACGGCTGCAGCACAATGCTCCCAGTCGGTGGTCTTGTAATGGCCTACCTTACCTTTGATGGCTCTGAAGATGGCTTTGGTGTGATGAGGCAGCTTCCACGTCTCGGGGTCGTCTTTATCGCCCACGATGGCGAATGCCTGCCAGGGTAAGCCGTCCTTCAGCCGGGGCAATCCTTGTTTGATTTTGTCTCGGGGTGATTTTTTGGTGTCTGACATTTTGCTCTCCTCTGGCGAGGCTAAATCCCGACTAGTCGGGATAAAGCCTCGCGACTACATTTCTTCTCCTTGATAGAATTGGCTTATTTTGAGCTTACGGCCTCTGCCGAAGCGTTTGAGCTGAGCGGTGAACTCTTTGAGCATGCTTGTACCCCAGGTCTGATAATCTCTGTCCGCCTGCTCGCCGCCGAAGCCGGGGGTGTCTACCCGGTACTGGGTTTGAGCTAGCACGGCATAAGCTGCAGCTCCTAGCGCCAGAACGTCCTCGAGGTAGGTGGGGATGGTAGAGGTCTGGCTGTCCAGGGTGTGAACCTTTGACCAGTAGACATAACAGTTTTCGCCGTCTCCTTCTGCGTCTCCGATGAGGGTGATGATGTCGGCGTAGACAGCGAAGCGTTGAAACTGCCTCGGCGTCTTGTCCACCGGGAACTCTACCCTGTCCACAGAGACGCGGTCGGTCAAGCTGGAGATATCGATTTCCCGGCTATCGTCTACGGTGGCGATGGTAGATTTCATCTCCCTGGGGACATAGCGGCTCGTCTCGGCTAGTGCTCTCTGGATGGCCCGGTCGATTTCGTCGTCGGTCCAGCGATAGTTAGCCGAGTTCTCGTCCTTGAGGTCTCTCCTGACCAGGGTTCGCATGGTGGTTAGGTTCATGGTCGCTTTGCTCCTTGCTTACAGCGATTAAAACGATTACAGCGATATTCAGTTTAGTTGGTGGGGGGTGAAGCTGTCGGCTCATGTTATTAGCCCGCCTCATCCCCCACCTGAAGGAGGGCCTAATCCCTATGCCGTCGGGATTAGGCTCCCCCCACTTATCCTTCCTCTACCAGGCTATCGGCTCGGCTGTTCAAGAAAAACAGGATAGTGGCTTCGTCAAGGGCGATGCCGATGATGGTATTGGCGTCTCCCACGGTGTCTGGCTCTGTTTGCGTGACCTCACCGGCGTGGCTTATGCCGCCGTTGCCGTTGGCTTCTTCCTCGGCGACGTAGACATAATCGCCGGGGGTTGCCTCTGAGACCACTTCCCCATCGGCGATAACTTGATAGCCTGTGACTATGGCCACATGGGACACGGGACACATGGCGCCCTCTAATGCGTCTGCCAGAGCGACAAACCTGCCCTGGATTACGCCGCCGGTGGTAGCGTCGGCTTTTACCCACCCTGAACTGTAGCCTAGAATGTCGCCTTTCCTGACATCTTCGGCTACTACCACGGCGGGGGCTTGCGGGCCCAGGCTCCACAGTATGGTTCTATCCTTGCCGGGGTCTGAAAATGCCATTTAAATCTCCTTTCAGCTTCGCTTTACTTCGCAATGATTACAGCGATGCGCAGCGATTACAGCGATTAGTCTTTGACTCCGATAAGGGCTGCTCTGGCCTGGAGGCAGAAATCGACCAGTCCGACATACCACTTGATGCGGGTTCTCGTGCCGTCCTTGCTTTCCAGCGTGCCCAGGGTCTCTACCTGGATTCCGCCATTGGTGGCGCCGCAGATAGCACCTTCGCCAAACCTCAAGGCGTAGATGGTGCTGCAGTAATCTCCGGTGACGGCTGTCTCTACGCTGCCTACCAGGGTATGGGTATCCAGAATGAAGTCGCTGACGCCGATGGGTATGCCGTTGTAGAGCTGGACGAACTCGCCCAGCTTACCAGTGCCGACCTCAAGGTTGGAGCCGGCAGCTCGGGCCAGGGCGTTAATTTTCCTGCGGCTTCTCTTGCTCATCAAGAGTAAGTCTGGCTTGCCACCTTTGACCGCATCTATGAGCTGGTCAATCATGGCCAGGGTGAGCGTAGCGCCGGTAGCGCCGGCGGCAATGACCTGAGCTGAGGCCGAGCCGGTAGCTATGAGCTTGATTAAGCCGTTTATGCTGTTGGCGTCTCCGGTCATGCCCAGGTAGTTTGAGGTACAGCCGTAGATAAACTTGGTCTCGAACTCATGCCTGACCGCTTTGGCGGTAAGCTCGATAACGGCTGCCTCGATATCCTGGATATTGCTCCTGGTCTGCTTGATGTAGTTGTCTACATCGGCATTTTGTCCCAGGATAGCCAGTGTGGCGGTGAGCTGGTCGAAGTCCGGGGTTGGGGAAGTCGTCCAGTCGGCGTTGACCGCTTTCCACTCGGCGGAGGGGAGGGTTTTCTCCCGGTTGTAGGTAAGCCCGTTGCCATTAATCTCGATGAACGGCATCATCTGCAGGATGGGGCTTTCCTTGATGATGGTCTCAATGACGCCCTGCAAGAGGACATCATTAGACAGCTTAGCTGCTTCGGATAGTGCTATTGCCATTTATTGCTCCTTTTTCTTTCGGGCTTGCTCCAGCCCGAGGTTTATTTTCTCTTTGGTGCTTAAGCTCGACAGGTCGGGACCGGTGCGAGCCGGGGCACCTGCCGGGACTACGGAAGCCTGTGCCTGCTTGGATAGGGACTCCTGGACGTTGGCCACCAGCTTATTAGCTCTTTCCAGGGAAGCCTTGATGTCCTCGATGGTGGTGCCGTAGATGGCTTCCTGTGGGATTAAGGGATTTGAAGCTGCTGCCAGCTTCTTGAAGTCGTCAACGGCATAGGCGTAGGCTGCCTTGGCGCCTTCGAAGTCGAGTTGGTTGAGTTTGTAGAGTTCGTTGAGTTCATTGAGTTCCTGGGTCTTTTCCACGACCTGTTGGGACAGGGTGGCGACCTCGGTTTCCAGGGTGGCTACCTTTTCGGTAAGCTCTCTAGTAGCCTCTGCCACCAGGGTTTGCGCTCGAGTTCTTTCGGCCTCGAGCTCTGACTTGATGGCGTCGTAGTCCTCCTGGCTTGGGGTTTGGTTTTCGACCTGGTTTTTGGTTTCCGGTTCATCTGCCAATGCTTTATCTCCTTTCCCTGAAGATGATTACAGCGATACTTGACGATTACGGCGATTACTGCTGCCTATCGCTGTTATCGCTTTTCATCTCTGTAATCCCTTCCTATTCAGTCAAAGCCTCGGCTTCGGTTTCCGCTGCGGTGGCTCTCTCTCTGACCGCCACGGCCTAAGCTGGCTCTAAACTGCTGATTCATTTCCAGGATTTTACTTCTCTCCTCTAGCCACCGGGCTAGCTCGGCTTCGGGGTCTCTGATGCCCAGCTCGTCCATAGCCGTCCTCCTGGAATGGACGCCTGACTGGACTAGCATCTGCTCGTTCTGTGCAGCTCTGGCTCGGTCCTGAGGCAGTACTGGACCCCAAATCACGCGGTGGCTGACATTGGTTAGGTCCTGCTTGTTGAACTGTTTATGTAAAGCTAGGATTAGCTGGTTTCTCTTGACATAAGTAGCGGTGCGGATGGTTCTCTTGCGTCTGACCTTCTGGAGCAGGGACTGGAGTTCTACTTCCAGGGCGACGCCTGACAGCTCTCTTTCGATGCCGCCGTAGGCTGCCCTGGGGGACTCGGATATATCGTGGAGGCAGCGGTAAATCATGTCGATATAGTCCACGTGAAGCCTGATGCCGCCGCCGGCCAGAAGGTCTAGCAGATAGGCTTTAGCATCCTCGGGAATCGTCCACACCTGGCCCGGAGCGACCTTGATTTCCTCGGCGGATTCCACTCCCTCTAGGACGGCGATGGGGTTTCCTGATACTTCGAGTATGCGGGATAGCTGGGTGAGTGCCCGGTTTAGCTCACGCTGGGACTGGCGGAGGGGTGGTATATCGGACACACCCCAAAACTGCTTCGGCTGCCTTAAGTTGGGGAAGATGACGAAGGGGATAAAACCGTAGGGGTTGGGCTTGTCCTCGATGGGGTCGTTATCAACAAAGAGGGTGAACTGCTTGGCCGTCCACAGCTCGGTGATAGTGGCGGTGTTCTTGGTAAGGGGCTTGTTGTAGAGCAAGCTGACCTCGTCTTTGGTGAGTGTGTAGCGGGTGGCGACTCGCCACACTTTGGAGAGGTCGTCTCCCAGCCACCAGGCGTAGAGGCCGCTGACATCGGGGGAAGTGACTCTGATTCTTTTCTCCTGGGCATCCCAGGTGACCTTATAGCAACCGTCTCCCAGGATAGCGGCATCAACCTCGGTCTCGTAGTCCAGCTCCTGGAGGTTGTTCTGCTCGTATACCTGATAGATGAGCTTCTCGGCGGACCGGGATAGCTCTTTTGCCTTGTCGGAGTCGTCTACTGGCTCACAGGCGAAGCTGATGCCTTCCATGAGGTAAGAGGTTAGCTTGTCAATGGCGATTTTGGCGTAGTTGAAGACGAGCTGGCGGTGCTTGCTTCTCTCCGTCCATTGCTCTCCGTTGTAGAAGTCGAGGTTAGCCTTGTAGTCGGCAAGGCGGGAGCGGTCGAGCTGGATTAGTGACTGTGGGTTGAAGGTTGTCATCTCTTATTCCGATTAAATCCAGAGCTGTAGCCACGAGGCTTTAGCCTCGTGACCCCGACCCTGAAGGGTCGGGGCTACATGGGCGTTTGGGTCGAGGCTACACATAGTGCTCACTAGGATTTGGTGCCTGGTGTTTAGTATTTGCTCCATCATGTCAATCGTTTTCTAGCCTTCAAGCGGCTTTTCTTGGGGCTGAACGCTCGCTGCACGGTTCTTTGGCTTACCCCGAAGAGCTGGGCTATTTCCTTAACGCTCTTACCACTTCGTCTCAGCACCTTCATCCGCCTGGCGCGGAGCACCGTCTTCAGCCCTTGCCTCGCCCTGGGCTCCTCCTCAAGGCATCTCGGCAAAGGGCAATCCAGACACGCCGGGAATACCTCACAGCCCTCATCCCGCCAGTCA
>Ga0194126_10001656_pt1 | contig 37175 bp, 30 predicted proteins | sample TA2KigC150mmetaG_FD_148641 | JGI IMG/M metagenome (GOLD analysis project Ga0194126, IMG submission 148641) | Freshwater microbial communities from Lake Tanganyika, Tanzania - TA2015035 Kigoma Deep Cast 150m | ecosystem: Environmental > Aquatic > Freshwater > Lake | place: Tanzania: Lake... | reverse complement strand
ACGATCCCACGGAATGCCCATCGTGTAAGGGCTCTCGTCTGGCCCAGGAGACCGACGTTCTGGACACCTGGTTTTCGTCCGCGCTCTGGCCCTTCAGCACCATGGGATGGCCTGACCAAGCGGAACTTCTGAAAACCTTCTATCCCACCTCTTGTCTCGTCACAGCCTTTGATATCCTGTTTTTCTGGGTGGCGCGCATGATGATGATGGGACTGAAGTTCATGGGGGACGTTCCGTTCAGGGACGTGTACATCCATGCGCTGGTTCGGGACGAATACGGCAAGAAAATGAGCAAGTCGCTGGGCAATATTATCGATCCACTTATGATCATGGACCAGTACGGCACGGATGCTTTCCGCTTCACCTTGGCCGCAATGGCCGCTCAGGGTCGAGACATACGGCTCTCAGAGCAGCGGATCGAGGGCTATCGCAACTTCATGAACAAGATCTGGAACGCGGCCCGTTTCGCGTTGCCCCATGTGGAAAGCGTGCAGGAGAAACTCGATCCGGCCGCAGTTCGAGACTACCCGTTGCCGGAACGGTGGATTCTGTCCCGCCTCAACACAGTGGCAACCGAGGTGGCCGACGCAATTCGCACCTATCGATTCAATGACGCGGCTCAGAGCATCTATCAGTTCACCTGGCATGAATTCTGCGACTGGCACATCGAGTATGCCAAGGCGCCTCTTGGTGGAGACGACCCTGAAGCGGCCCGCTGCGCCAGAGTGGCGCTCAGGCATGTGCTGGATGCGCTCATGAGGCTCCTCCATCCGTTCACACCTTTCATTACGGAGGAGATCGCGTCCAAGATCCCTCTGAGCGGGACAACGTTGATGCTCGGGCCTTGGCCCGAATCGGATCCTCGACTCGCAGACCCCGAAGCTGAGAGGCAAATGACGCTCCTCATGGGGCTGATCACCTCCGTGCGGAATATCAGGGCCGAAATGAATCTTCCTCCGTCCACGCCTCTACCAGCGATGGTCTTCCCGAACTCGTCGGAAGATGCCCAGCTCATCGATTACAACAGAACCATGATTCTTTCTCTAGGACGTATTTCCACCCTCGATGTGGCCGGATCGGCTCAGAACTTGCGACCGCCTCGCATGTCCGCCACTGCGGTGGTATCGGACATGAAAGTCTTTGTTCCGCTGGAAGGGATCGTGGACCCGGATGTGGAAATCGCCCGTCTGGAAAAAGAGCTCGCCAAGATGGAGCAAGAACTGATGGGAGTTCAGAAGAAGCTGTCTAATGAGGATTTCCTGGCCAAGGCCAAGCCCGAGGCGGTGGAAAAGCAGAAGACGCGGCGCCACGAACTCACGGGCAAGACCGACGGCCTCAAGGAGAGCCTGGGGCGCATGCAAAGGTTGAAACAGGGCTGAGGGGCGGACGCGCGGGTCCGACCCTACGCGACTTGGCTCCACATGAAGCATGGATCACGCAATCAAACTCATCGTCTATGAAGAGGCGGCTTCAACCCAAGATATCGCGCGGGAACTCGCTCAAGCCGGAGAACAAGGGCCAGTGGCTGTCATGGCGCTGAAGCAAACCGCGGGGCGAGGTCGATCCGGACGCTCTTGGATATCCCCTCCCGGTAAGAACCTCGCGCTGTCGGCCCTGCTCAGACCGAAGCTCGCCCCACGAGAAGCTCCACTGATAGGACTATTGGCATCGGTGGCAGTCGCCGCGGCCCTTGACGCAAAGGGTGTCCCGTCAGTGTCCTTGAAGTGGCCCAACGACGTGCTCGTTGACGGCAAGAAAATCGCGGGTATCCTTCCCGAAGCCAGCGTAAAGGGCGATAGCCTTGAGTTCGTCATCATCGGCATCGGCCTGAACGTGAATTCACGCTTGTCGGACTTCCCGCCCGAGCTTCACGATTCAGTCACGTCGGTCCTGCTCGCCACCGGGGAAGAATGGGACCTGCGAGACGCGGCGCGTGGCCTTCTGAGAGAAATGGACGCTCTTCACATTCGCGTGAATGAGGAGGGTTGCGGCTTTGTACCTTATTTCTGGGAAACTCGATGGGCGCACAAAGGCCGAATCTTGACTCGTGACGGATTGGAAGGGCGTGCGGAAGGCATCGGGCCGCTGGGGAGCCTCATCCTGAGAACCGCGGACGGCCGCCGCGTGGAAATCAACTCCGGCCAAGCCGAGCCCATCGGAGTGGAGACCGCTTCTTGAAGAGTAGTCGAGGGGAGCTTTATTAACTGCAAAGAAGTTTTCCCCGAACCCCGTTCCAAGAAACGCTATCGGCGAGCGTCGGCTGCGGGGATTGCGGGGCCTAGTCGTCGCTGTGACGAGCCTGTCAGGTGAGGAAGAAGCTATGGGATTTCTGAGATCGCTGATGAGGGTTCATTGGGCATTGGTTGTTCTCGTGTTCTTCGCCTGCGCCATTGCCGGCGCATGGGTGATTACGCACGTGACCGGTCACCGAGTGGAGCGGATCCTGGAGCGGGTCGTCTCGAAGTACGATTCCGTCGTCCCTGAAATAACTATCCAGGGCGGCCAAGCAAGCATCAATAAGGACCAGCCCTATTTTGTGAATAAGGATCCCGGCAAAGGGCCGCTCGTCATCATCGACACCCGCCGGGAAACCCGCAAGGACGCGTTTGAGCTGCTCAAGGAATATGAAGAGGTCGCGCTTCTTACCCGCACGAATTTTATATTCAAGAGCCCCGATCAGACCAGGGTCGTTTCCCTGAGCAACGTCCCGGATATGGTGATCAACTCGGCAAGCCTTCGAGCGTTCAAGAATCGCTATTTCACTCTGCTCGTCAAGGTGGCTGCGGCGGCCCTGGTTGTCTATTTTCTCTTTGCCAAACTCCTTCAGGCCCTCATTATGGGCCTCGTGCCGTACCTGGCCGCGCAGGCGAAAGGTGTAACCTTTTCGCAGGCCTTCAAGATCGCGATCTTGGCATTGATCCCGCCGGTGACGCTGGACGTGATTGCAATACTCACGGGCGTTCCTTTTGGCGCCTCCCTTGTCGCTTATTTCTTGATCTATGGAGGTCTCATAGCGGTCGCTACAGTGGCGCTCCGGAAGAGCGAGCCTCAAAGCGCCCAATTCTCCGGCCCGATCAACCCCTGAAACCGAAACGCGCGATCATGGAACTCTTGCTTTGCGTCATTGGTCTCCTGTTTGTGATCGAGGGCATTCCGTACTTCGGATTTCCTGACAAGATGAAGCTCCTCATGGCCTATTTGCAGGAGCAGGATGATGCGGCGCTGCGAGTAATGGGCGCTGTTTCTATGGCTATCGGGCTCGCTATCATCATTATCGCTCGGACCATCCTCGGCGCGTCATGAATCCCATGAATACGAGACAAACTATCCACCGCGCATCGGCGGACGATAATCCCATTCCTTACGAATGCCGCCTGTCCACGTACGATTACGAGCTCCCCGAGCGCCTCATAGCGCAGGAACCCGAGGCGCCGCGCGACGAATCCCGACTCCTCGCCCTGAACCGGCAAACCGGCCGCGTCTCACACCGTTCCTTTCGAGAACTCCCATCTCTCCTGAAACCCTCCGATGTGCTTGTGCTCAACGAAACAAAGGTCATACCCGCGGCCTTACGCGCGCGTAAGCCTACCGGAGGGCGGGTAGATCTGCTGGTCCTCGACCCCGCGGGAGTGGCGCGCGGTATTGATCTGAGCGCGCTTGCGGAGCGCATTTGCATGTTTCATTCCAGCAAGCCCCTGCGAAGTGGCGCAGCGCTTAAACTGGAAGACGGCCGGGAGATAATCGTAGGAGAGAGCGTGGCGCCCGGCCGGGTCCGCGTTCGCTTTCCCGCGCAGGAGGCCGACTTTCTCGCATTCTTGGAAGAGTGGGGCCACCCTCCCCTCCCACCCTATATTAGGGATCCAGCCCGTGATTCCGAGCGGGATCGGAAACGATACCAGACCGTCTATGCGCGACAGGCGGGTTCTGTGGCTGCTCCTACCGCGGGGTTGCACTTCACGGACGGGCTTTTGCGGGAACTGGAAGCCGGCGGCGTCCGAATCGCTCGCATAGTCCTCCATGTGGGACCGGGCACGTTCACGCCCGTGAAACATGAGGATATAAGAATGCACCGCATGGAAGCCGAATACTACGAAACGCCCGAACTCGCGGCAGAGCTGATCAATAGGGCTTTCGCGGAAAAGGCGCGTATCATCGCCGTGGGCACCACCAGCGTGCGAACCCTCGAATCCGCGATCGACCCCAACGGACGTCTGATTGCGGGAAAAGGCCGAACCGACCTGTTCATACGGCCGGCGTACGGTTTCCGGACGATCCGCGGATTGATCACCAACTTCCACCTGCCCAAATCCACACTTCTGATGCTGGTGTGCGCATTTGCCGGTGTTGAGTCCGTCATGGCCGCGTACCATGAAGCAGTGGCTCTGAAATATCGCTTTTTTAGTTACGGCGACGCGTGTCTGATTGTTGATTGATTCCACGGCGCGTTTCGGCGAGTTCTGTTCCCGCTCCACACCATGAGGACTTGATAGGGGGCGAAAAAAAAGGCGGGACCCCCTCTGGGGCTACGGGAAAGGAAATTCAAGGGCTGGAGTGCTCGGAAGGTATATGTGGTAGGACTGATGCAGGTGAGGGTCTTCTAGTAGGATAGGGTTTCTTTGTCAAGCTTTTTTTCTTGAAAGTTCTTCATCCACGCGGGAAAATTGAACTATACTCTTAACCGCGTGAAACGAAACGTTATTTTGGAAAGGTAGAATCATTTATCAAGACCAAATCTCCGCGAAGTTTAAGCTCCTCATGAATGTTTAGTATGTCTTGACATTTCAATATGTTTTAGATAACATTTGATTGATTACATTATAATTATGAGCCCACGCCCCGAAAAGGAGAACCCATGCGGGCCTCACTCGCAGTCGTCACCGCGCTCATCGTTCCGCTCTTATGCGTATGGCCCCCTACGCTGCCGGCAAGCGAAACCATCCCTGTCTCTCAGGGTTACTCCTCTCCTACTCCGGCCGCCTCCCCTTCAGGTCGCGCGGTTGTGTCTCAGCCCCAGTTCCCTGAGCCGCTCCATCCTTCCCCTGAGCAGCCCCAGGACCGGAGTCAAGGTTCCGCTGCATTAGCGCCGCCTCCTCCGGCGCAGACCCCGGCTTCCCCGCACGTCCCGGACCTTGAGCCGCGTCGTCCCGAGACCGGCGTGACCGGCCTCTTGGCGCTCCTCATGCCGAAGCAGCAAGACCTGGACCGGGCTTTCCTGGAACTGGTCGATCCGGGGGCCTACCGAATCAAGCGCGCCGGGCCTTCGCTGTCTTCGGAATCTAAACGGGACACCCTGTCTCGCTACGATTTCTGATTCTTTTCCCGCGGAACACCTCTCCCGGCGACTTGAGAGTAAGAAATGCGCTTGGCTTAGGTTTCGATTTCGGTAGGGGTCTTGTATAATCGCTCTGGCGCAAACAATTCCGCTCTCCAAGAATGCCGCGTGTGTTGCCAGGGGAAAACCGATCCGATAGAGGGAAGTCAGTAAGCTTTTCTTCGTCATTCCCGCGCACGCAAGGATCCGGAGGTGGAAAGCGCGGATTCGGGAAGACCCGGCGCCACACTGCTACAACTGGATGCCCGTTCCCGGTCGCGCGCATTCGCGTTCACTTAAAGGATCTCGACATGTGATTTCAATGAGTAAACTCAAATCCACCCCGTCACCCCGGCCCCCGGATCGCCGTCCGGGGCAGGCTTTGATCCGGGGTTCAGTCCCGCGCGGAACGCGGGATTGAATCACGCCTTTGGGGTGACTGGATTCCCGCTTCCGCGGGAATGACGGACGAAAGAACTGGGCTGCTTAACTTAACGCCTATGCGGTTGCGCGGGAATGAGGTTCTCTTGCGGGAATAACAGGGTGTCGGGCGCCCAGGTAGGACGTTTGCCATGAGGGGCGCGAAGTCGCGATCGCCTTTGTTCATGTGGGCTGTTACTGTTTTCGCGGCGTTGGCGCCGCCGCTGTTGACGCTCGCTCTCTTTCTCGTCCTGTACAATAATTTCACCCAAGGACGCCTGATATTCCTCGCCCTCATCGCGCTCAACAGTGTCGCGCTCGCGCTTCCCGGAAAAAGGCTCGGGTTGGCCGGGAGTTTTGCCCCGGCAAAGGTTGCTTGCGCGTATACGGTGGCCTTTGTATTTGCGGCGCTTGGCGTCGAAATGCTGTTCCCGTGGGCTCTCCCCGCGCGTTATGCGCAGATGCGAGACCTGTCCAAAGCCATAACCGGCGTGTCGGACACGGATAGGGAGCTGTTTCCCGTGGTTTTCACCAACGCTGATCGCCAGGAGCGCTCGCTTTCGACCAAGCCCGGGGATCGGCCAAGGTCGGTCGCGTGGCACGAACCCGGAAAGGATTTCGAGTACTTCGGGTACGATCCAAACGAGAGGATCCGTTACGTCAATATAATACGTTGGAATTCTCAAGGTTATTTTGACCGTGATTACACGCGAGACAAGTCGCCCCATCTGTTTCGGATCGCTCTTATCGGCGACTCATACGTCGAGTCGATCCAAGCTCCGCTCAACCGCACGTTTCACAAGTTGCTGGAAACCGGTCTCAATGAGGCTGTGAAGCAACCGGCTTCCGCGTCGCCTCGTTTTGAGGTCATGGCGCTGGGTAATTCGGGCGCGGGTCAGGTCGCGCTTCTGAACGCACTCAAGACCGAGGCGATCAAATATTCCCCGGACCTGGTGATCTTCACGCTTGCCCACAATGACTCTTGCGACGACGATCCGGAGCTGAACCGCGAGCGGAATCTGAGCTTGGGGGAAGCAACGCCGTTCCTGCGAAATCTCGTACGGCACGGCTATTTTGCGCTTTCGTTTGCCCTATTTCGATACCGCGAGCTTCAACGGAATCGGTTGGGGATTTCTCCTGAGCTGCTCCAGTGGTCGGCTTCGGATATTCCCAGGATCGAGGCCGCGTGGCAACGCACTCTGGCTGCGGTGAAGGACGCGCGGGATTTTTGTCGAACGCGGGGGATCGGGTTTCGACTGGTCTATCTTGGTTCCGAGCTGGAACTCAAGTACGCGCTCGATCCTGAGAAGACTCTCGCAGAGCTGAGGAGCATGGGGGGGCCTCACCGGCAAACCGACTGGGATCTGACGAGGTCGGTCAATCGAGTCAGGGATTTCTGCGAAAAGAATGATATCCCGTTCACGTCTCTGCTGGACCCGTTGGCGCGCGCGCAGAAAGAGACCGGCAAGTTCATCTTCGGGGATCATTTCACCTTCTTCGGCCACGAGGTAGTCGCGAAGACGCTAAATTCCGCATTGCCTCCGGATTTGGATGGCGGCGGTTCGCGGGGCTCCTCCCGATAAAACGGCGCGCCCACGCCCTCGACGGCTGCCGGCCGCGCACGGAGGATGCGCGGTGGGACGGGCGTCCCACCTGTCATGTCTTGGAGACATGGATTGCGGCCGGAGTAGACAGACGGGACGCCTCTCCCGCCGAAGCCTGTTCTTCGCGTTCGGCGCCAAAGATGTCGCCGCGCTTTTGAATGGGAATACTAAGGGCTCAGGGCCACAAGGGCATCTACCGCCAACGGCGAGCGTCCTTTGATGATGAGCGGATTGACATCTATTTCCTTGACTCGTTCGTTCTCCAGGCCGATTCGTCCCACGTTGATCAAGATTTCCGCGAGCGCGTCCAGGTCTACTGGTTCCATGCCACGGACCGCGCCGAGCACCTTATGGCCCTTGATCTCTCTCATCATCTCCAGGGCGTCTCGTTTCTCCAGCGGGGCCAGTCTGAAAGAGACGTCTTCGAGAATTTCAGTGAAGATCCCTCCAAGCCCGAACATGACGCAGGGCCCGAACTGAGGATCACGGGTGAGGCCCGCCATGAGTTCCCTGCTCCCTTTGACCATTTCCTGGACGAGGACTGCCGCGCTGCCCGAGTTCATGGCCGCGGCGATCTCATCGAACGCGCTGAGAGCCTCTTGTTCGCTGCGGATGTCCAATCGCACCAGTCCTCGTTCGGTCTTGTGGCTGATTTCGGGTGAGCAGCCTTTCAGGACCAACGGGTAGCCTATGCTTGCCGCGGCCCCTGGCAACTCGTCACGGCTTTGGATGAGCGCCTCGGCGGTTATGGGAATCCTGTACGCCTGCAAGAGCTTCTTGGATTCGTATTCCGAAAGAACGGTTCTGCCTTCACTGAGCGCCTTTTCGATAATTTGCATGATCTCCTCCCACTCCACCTTTATAGCGCGCTCCCCGGCGCAGGCGCAAGACGAGAACTACTTATGAAAGCGCCGGCCGCGAAAAGCGCCCGGTCCGGCCTTCGTATGGGCTATCCCGCAACAAAAAGATAACCGAAGTGTCGTACACCGCAGTGAAATGGACCAAGACATATTTCCCTTGATTCCTGAAGGCTAAACGTTTAGAGGTGAAAGAGAAAGGCGCGGCGCGTAGGCGTCTGCGGGCCGGCTTTCTATTGCGCCGAGCATAGCCGTCCGACGTGGATGTCCCCCTGAGGCCCGTAAGAAGAACCCGATAGACATTTTTTCGCTTGCCCCCTCGGGGTCCTGGAGTATAACTCCTTTGCGGACTCCTTGGAGTTCACGGTCGCTCAAAGCAGTGTAAGATTGCGAGGGGCGTTGGCCGCGCATACAGCGCAAGGCGTTGCAGGATTGAAGCCCACTGCCGCAGTGAAAGACTCTTTTACGGCGGGCGGCGGGCAATCCGGCGGACTCAAGACGACAAAACGAATGCCGATGAGTCGCCGGATAGACGGAGGCCGAGGCAAGGCGGTTGCCATCGGCACGGAAGCCGGTTCGATTCGGCTCGGCAAAACGCATCCAGGTGAAGGAGAGGAACATGACCAAGAAACCGCCTAGACGAGATCCCGTCATTGTCTATAAGAGGGAAGACAAAAGGATGAGACCCTTCCTGCCGAAGACGGGAGGGTTCCGGTTTGGGCGAGATCAGGGGCCCAAGCCTCCTCAGAAGCAGAGGAAGCCAAAAGAGACCAAGGCGGTAATTCCGGAAAAGGTTCGGCTCCACACGCAAAACCTGGAATTGATACAGGCATTACCCTCTCCTGAGAAGGAAATTGCGAGAGTCTGCTATTTCATGTGCTTCCTGGTCCATGAGACCAAGAGCAACGCCGAACTCTTCCCGTTGAAACACAATGTGCTCGAAAAGATATTCAAGACGGGCCATCCCGGCCTGACGGCGCACCATATCCGCCGGGGAGACCGGGAGATCTATCACCTAAGCCCTGAAGCAAAGAAGAAATGGGAAGAGGAAACCGGGAGCAATAAACACCACGTGCGCATGTACCTGAGCGGCAAGTGCAAAGTGGAATACGAAGAGGGCTATTTCGACCTGTACAACTTTCACGTTGTTGTGGAGCCGTTCCGCTTCTCCTTCTACCTCCCCATTCACCAGGCGCCCTGGATGGACAAGAGGCGGGTTTCCAGGCGAAAGTTTCACTATCCGCAAACAGTTGAATATGGCCTGGTGAAAGGTCAACAGGTGACAACATCCCGCAAGGCCACCATGATCCCCTTGGATACGCTCAAGCAAGAATTGCAGGCGTTTCTCGACGCGGATCTGGGTATCTAGGGGCTGTGCGCTTTCAAACAAGCGACAATTATGAACAAGGAATGGTGGGGCCGGCGTCCCCCGGATCGAGTCCGGGGCAGGCTCTGCCGGCCCGAGCTGGTTGATATTTTTGAGAAAGATGCGCCCAAAGCCCAAGCGGCAATCGGACATTATTTTTGACACTTGCTATATTCGGCTTGGGCGCTGGAATCGATAGGCCCCCCTATCAGGAAACCCCGCACTCCCGCGATATGATGGTCTGAAGTATTTCCGACGTGCCCCCGCCGAAGAGCAGGAACCTGCAATCTCGATAGTAGCGCTGCACATCATATTCCATGGAATAACTGTACGCGCCGAAGATGCGTGTGGCCTCGTCTGCGCATCTGCACGCGACTTCCGACGCGTAATACTTTGCCATGGAAGCCTCTTTCAAAGGCCGTTGACCTTGATCGATCATTTCCGCGGTGGTGTAGGTCATAAGGTGTGACGCCCAGATCTCCGTGGCCATATTCGCGATCTTTTGCTGAATGAGCTGAAAGCTGCCGATGTGTTTCTTGAATTGGGTTCGCTCCATCGCGTACCGCGCTGATTGGTCGTATGCCGCTCGCGCGAGGCCCAAAGAGAGGGCCGCGGTCATCACCCGAATAACTGAGAGGATACGCATAAGATTCCCCACGCCCTGCCCCTCCTTGCCCAGGCGGTTCTCATGGGGAATTCGCACGTCGGTAAAAGCCAGCTCAGAGATCTCTGTGGCCCTTGTCCCGAGTTTGTCGAACTTCTTGGAGACATACAACCCGGGCGTGTCGCGTTCAATGAGAAAGAAGTCCAGGCCCCTGAGCCCTTTATTCTTGTCCGTTTGGCACAGCACCGTGAAGAAATCGGCTACCGGAGCATTGGTGATCCAGGTCTTGGAGCCGCTGATCACCCACTCCTCCGCATCCGGCCGGGCTGTGGTCTTCACATTGGCCAGATCCGTGGCCGCGTCCGCCTCGGTCAGCGCGAAGGAAGCCACTTTTTCTCCGCGTATGGCAGGTTTGAGCAGCCGTTCATGCTGTTCGGGGGTGCCGTACTCAAAGAGGAAGTTGGTCCCCATAAGGCATTGCATGGCGGTAAACGCGGCCACGCTCATTGAGCCGCGGGCAAGCTCTTCCACCATGATGCAAAACTGGGTGGTGTTCCCCCCGGCGCCGCCGACCGACCTGGGATAGCGGATCCCAAAAGCCCCGGTCTTGGCGATCTTGTCAAACATCCATCGGGGGAACTGGTCTGCTTCGTCCATTTCTCGGGCCTTTGGAATGATCTCCTCGTCCGTGAAACGAGCAAAGCTCTTTCGGATCATCTCTTCTGGTGTCGGTCTTGGGATCTTATTCACCGGGGCTCCTCGCCAAATCCAATCTCTGGGTCTTGGAGGCCGCGTCTAGCGTTCTCTCATCGCTCTGGTCAACGCGGGCAGAATCTCGAAGAGGTCCCCGACGATCGCGAAATCCGCAATCTCGAAGATCGGGGCGTCCGGATCCTTATTGATAGCCACGACATACCGAGAGCCGTCCATTCCCGCCTTGTGCTGCACCGCGCCGGATATGCCGCACGCAAAGTACACCGCGGGTCTCACGGACTGGCCGGTTTGCCCCACTTGCCGCGTAGCCGGCAGAAATCCTTCTTCCACCACCACACGGGTGCAGGCCATCTCTCCCCCGACCGCGTCGGCGAATTCTCTGAGAACCGAAACACCTCGGTCGGAGCAGACAGGACGTCCGCCGGCCACGATGATCTTCGCGGAAGCCAAGTCCACGCCTTTCTCCTCGGGCAGCACGCACTCCAGGACCCTGGTGAATTCACGGCACGCGGCCATGTCTACCTGAGCCACCGAGACTTCGCCTGTGCGTGAAGAATCCGCTGGGAGCGGCGTCATGATCCCCGGGCGCACCGTGGCCGTCTGGGGCCTGGAAAACCGGGACACGATCGTTGCCATGATGTTGCCGCCAAAAGCAGGGCGTGTCTGAAGGAGTATCCTCTCGTCCGGATCGATGGTGAGGCGCGTGCAGTCCGCGGTAAGTCCCAGTCCAAGGCGACGCGCCAGCCGGGGCGCCATGTCCCGTCCCAGATGGGTGGCCGCGATGAGCAGGATATTCGGCCGATGCTGCTTTACAAGTTCGCTGAGCGCATGGGTGTGCGTGCAGGTCTGATAATATGCGAGCGAAGGATCATCCACCAGAATACAGCGGTCCGCGCCATGATGAATCAGCCGTGAAGCTTTCTCCTTAAGATCGTTTCCCAGAACCGCGGCGACTACTTCTTGGCCCAGCTCGTCCGCAAGGCCGCGGGCGCACCCTAAGAGTTCAAACGCGGACCGATGGAATTCGCCGTCATGCTGTTCGACAAAGACCCATACCCCGCGGCGATCGCTGAAGTCCGGGACTTCGGGAACGGGCATTTCTCCGAATAATGCGTCGAACTTGCACGATTCCAAACATGCGCCGCAGAGGGTGCACCGATCCTCGATCCATCGGGCCTTCTTGTCCGCCATCTCAATGGCCTGGTACGGACAGGCTCTTGAACACATGGTACAGCCGTTGCACTTTTCCAGATCGATGACGATCGCGCCCATATCACTCTCCGAGCCGGATTTCCTTCTGACGCAAAGCTTCTAACAATTCCGCCGCGATAACCGTGGCCGAGCCTTCCAGGCGCCGTGTGTCACGGGCGCCTTTGGGCGTAAAGGTGCGCACCACGTGGGTGAGGGACCCAGCCAGTCCCACATCCTGCACTTTGACGCCGATGTCCGCGGCGTTCCACACCTCAACCGGTGAGCGTTCCGAAGTCGCGGCCAGGATACCTTCCACCGTAGGGTGTCGCGGCTTATTGAGCGCTCCGAGGACCGTCACCAGCACAGGCGTGGGAGCTTCTATATGCTCGCAACCGTCTTCAAGGGCGCGTTCCGCGATGACTTTCCCCTCCTGCGCGTCCAGACGTCGCACGTAGGTGAGCTGAGCAATTCTCAGGAATTCAGCTACTTGAGGCCCTATCTGGGCCGTGTCGCCATCAATCGCTTGCCGCCCGGCAAGGATCAGATCGAATTCGCCCAGCTTCCTGACGGCCATTCCCAGCGCAGTGGAAGTCGCCCAGGTATCCGCTCCGGCAAAAGCCCGATCGCTGAGCAAAATCCCGCGGTCCGCTCCCATAGCCAGACACTCGCATACGGTCTCCATAGCCTGAGGCGGTCCCATAGAAATAACCGTCACGGTTCCGCCCAGTTTTTCTCGGATCTGTAACCCGGCTTCAAGCCCATGACGGTCTTCTGGATTGATAATGCTCGCCACGCCTTCTCGGATAAGGTTGCCGGTCTTGGGGTCGATCTTCACGTCGGTGGTATTGGGGACTTGTTTGACGAGGACCACAATGTTCATTGGAAAGACTCCCGGAGAAAAGCCAAGGCTGGCCTGAGAAAAATACCGTCAACGGGGCGCGAATGTCAAGGTCGTCCTGATCCGAAGACCCTTTTGACTGAGCGCCGCAAGACGATTACAATCAGCGGGCAAAAGCCCTGAAATCGAGCGAGCCGCGCCGGCGCATGGACGAATCAGCAAGAATCTCGAACCGGTGGACCATACGGGAAGTGCTGCAATGGACCGCCGACTATTTCCGTCAGAAAGGGATCGAGTCCGCGAGACTGGACGCTGAGGCGCTCCTGGCCCATGCGCTGGGCGCGGATCGACTCTACTTGTACTTGAACCTGGATAAGCCGCTATCTCAGCGGGAAAGAGACAAATACCGGGAACTGGTGGCCAGACGAGCCCGCCGTGAACCGGTCGCGCTCATAACGGGACGCAAGGAATTCTGGTCCATCAACCTGCGCGTGCTTCCCGGGGTCCTCATACCGAGGCCGGAAACGGAACTTCTGGCGCAGGCCACGCTCGATGAAATACGAGAGCTGCGACGGCCCCGCATCCTGGACATCGGCGCGGGATCGGGCGCGGTAGCCATAGCGGTTGCGCACGAACGCCCCGACGCGCGCGTGATCGCATCCGATCGGGACCCCGTGGCCGCGCGCCTCACCTGGATGAACGCCAAAGACACGGACACGGCCGAGCATATGTCGGTCCTGGTGGCGGACCTCTTCTCGTGCTTCAGGCCGGGCCTTCATTTTCACGTGATTTGCTCCAACCCTCCGTACGTGCGTGATGACGAACTCATGACGCTTGCTCCCGAGATCGTTCAGTTCGAGCCGCGATCCGCGCTTGCAGCCGGCCCCGACGGGCTTGACGTGATCCGGGCCATCGCGTGCCGAGCGCGGGAGTTCTTGGCGGAACGCGGCGCGTTAATCCTGGAAATGGGCGCGGGACAGGAAAAAGCGGTGCGAGAGATCTTTCGGTCCGCCGGGTTGGACAAGGAGATTGCCGTCTTCAAGGATTTGGCCGGAATACCACGCGTCGTGAAGGGACGCGGTTAATGCCAAAGCACTTTCATACGGAGATCGCTCCGAAGCGGGAATGGTGGGACAGGCGTCTCGCCTGTCCAAGAATGACAGGCAGGATGCCTGTCCCACCAAGACCGAACCTCTCTCCCTTTATAGTGTTTGATAAGGATAATGGTCTATTCCGCACCCGTCACCTCGGCGAAAGCCGGGGGTCCAGTCCCGCGCGGACTCGGGATTGAATCACGCCTTTGGCGTGACTGGATTCCTGCTTCCGCAGGAATGACGGAATTACGCCGCCGCGAATCGGAGCGAATTCTCGGCAACTGGTATATAGCTATGGAAGTCTGTATGACGTACATCATCGCAGGCTTCGGCCGGTTCGGTCGATTAGCCTTGGAGCGCTTGCTAAAGCGCAAACCCGAGAGCCACATCGTCGTAGTGGATGATCGCGCGGATTTGGCCGATGTTCAGCAATTCCCCCATGTGGCAGGGGTATGCGGGGACGCGGCGGAATTCCTCATACAGTCCGCCTTTCTCGATGAAGACGACATCGTCATTCCCATGGTCCCATTCCATCTTGCAGCAGCGTATGTTCTCGCTCGTGACCCGGCAATTCGAGAAACCGCACTGCCGCCTGCGTTGGATGCCCTGCTTCCCAATCCCGTAAGGTTGAATCCATCCACAGTCACGTGCTCTCGCGCTGATTTCGTATGTCCCGACAATTGCCCTGAAGACGATGTGTGCTCGGTCACGGGTGAGCCTCGATTGGAGCCGCTGCACAAAGCGATCGAGCAGCTCAAGCTCTCTAAATGCAACATAGTTGTTCAGCGCAGTTACCAGATACTTCCCGGGGTAGGGGGGTACCCCTTTGGCGAGCTTGACCGCTTGCCTGCGCTGATAACCAAGGGAAAAAACGCGCTTGCGACTTCATGCCGTTGCCACGGGATCTTGACCGGGCTGGAACGATGAGGCGCTTCCGAAGAAATCGGGCCGCGACAACTACTCGGAGCTTTCTTTGATCACTTTGCCGGGGCACGCGAAAGAGATCCCCTGACCGTGCTTGTCGCCAATCATGATCGCTTCGATGATCGGCTCATTGACCTTTTGCGACGATTTCCACTTGACCAGGAATGACGGGAACAACCCACCACTCACGTCAGATGCTCGTATGAAGAAGTCCACGGACGCCAAAGGGCCGACCTGTCTAGGCGCGTCCAGAAACCTCCTGAGCATTTTCCCGTTTGAATCATAATAATCCGCGGAGGTGACCGTGATGGTGTGGGTTTGATCGGTGTTGCGAACACAAAGGGTTACGGCCAGGTCATAGGGGCGGCCAAGCTCACCGATACGGATCGAGGAATAAACCGGCACATAGACATGCTGGCCTTGGGAAAGAATCGAGGTCGCGCCGCAGAGAGCTTTTTCCGAGAGGAGGCCCGTCATCACGAGCGCGGCCGACAGAAGAAATGACGAAAGAGAAAGACTACTCGGCTTCATTTTATTCGCGGCTCCTCCTCCCGTTCTCGCCCCCTGACGAACCAAACAAGTCCGGCGTTTGTCACAGCAGTCTATTTGTAAAAGCCGCCAGGGGTCTTGGAGTACAGGATACCGTATTTGGCCCGCACTTCGCTATCCAGTCGCTCGGCGTCTTTCAGATCGAGCGGGAGTTGAAGCTTGCCGTCGATTTCCAGGAGCGCCTTCTCTTCGCCTTTGGCTTTGAGAGACTGAATCGTGTCGTACAGATGCGCAATGTTGATCACCTTGACGCCGTTGATCTTTTCCACCCGCTTCACGTATGAAACTGACTTGTCCAGCTCGTATTCGGGAAAAATCTCCGAAACGATCACGATCTTTTGGTGCGGCTCTTCGGGGTGGTCTTCCAGGTATTTCTCCTTAAAACTCTCCCCGGACTTGCCCAGATTCTCAATGCAATTGTACGTGAGCTCCACAAATCCGACCGCGCTGAAGATAAAATAGTTAGCCGGCGTGAAGATCTTCGGCACGAGCCTGGGGAGTCCGGGCGTCACCGCGCCGGAGATCTCCAGGATTTCGCCTTTTCGCTTTACCTTGACGGTAAGAGGGTCACCGACCTTCTTCCTGTTGAGGATCTCGCCGAAGAAGACTTTCTGTTGCAGCGGGTTGAAGAAGATGTCCCCGAAGTTGTCAATCTCGTGCCCGTCAATCTCCATCAGTATATCGTCTTTTCTCAAGCCGAAGGAATGAGGTCCTCCGCCGGGTATCACATAGTCCAGAAGGACCCCGCCCTCATCAGGTTTGAGCTTGTAGTACGCCTTGAGCCGAGGGAACATGTGTTGGACCACGTAGCGCCAACGAGGGACCTTCTCCTGATGCTCCAGGAGCGGAATCAGGCTCCTCACCAGGTTTATGGGGACGAAGTAGTTGATACGATCACTCTGCCGAATCCCCTGGAATGCCATGCCGATGACTTTGTCCCCCTTCAGCACCGGGCCTCCCGAGTTGCCGCGATTCTGTTGCAGCGAGGCCTGGACCATGAGCCAATCTTCAAGGGAGTAGGCGAACCTGCTCACCTCAATCCGGTTGACCTCTCCTTGTTCAGACTTGCTGATGCCTTCGCCGCCCAGCGGGTAGCCCCATCCCCGCACCTTGTCCCCAACCCTGAGCGAGTCGCTGTCACCCAGGTCCAGAGGCGCCACCTTTCCGTTGCGGGACTCGTACACCGCGAGATCTTCCCGCTCCATCTCCAGCACCGCGAAGTCTGCCATGTTGCAGGCGCCGATGCATTTCACCGAGTACTGACGCTTCTCGCGGCCGTTGGAGATCTTGATGCTTTCGGCCATCTCCACCACATGCGCGTTGGTAAGGATGAGTCCTCTCCGATTGGGGTAGTTCTTTTCGTCCCTGAAGAAGAACCCGCTCGCTCGCATAGTGGTGAAGTCAGGCGATTTCCAGGGCTTGTGATAATAATTGGATTTTTTTGTAGAAAGAACGCGGACTACTTTGGTCTCGATGTCTTTTTGGAGTTCGTCCGCTTGGCTCCCGATCCCCGCCGAAGCCATGAAAAACACGAATAAACAGATTACCAATCGACGCGGCATTCGCACACACCTTTCAGCCGGAACCGCTGCTCTCATGGAAAATCATGGAACAGAAGCTCACAAAAGAGTTCCGGTCATCCACATGGACAAAATCGAGATCGAGCAAGGTCCCGGCGCAGGCATCCATGCAGTGGACCATCGCGATGATGGGTGAAAACCCGCAGATCCGCCGTGTTTCATTCTCACGGGCCACGCTCCGAATGAAAGCCTCCACATCGAACCGCTCCAGAAGAGCGATCATGGACCGGTCTTTCTCCAGAGACTCCCGGACCGTGCCCTGATGAGGAGCAAATGAATCCCCGTACCGCGGCCCGATGTGGTCCAGGTCCGCGCTGGCAATGAAACAGACCGACTTGGAACTCTTTGCCAGGACATCTCTGAGTGCGGCGCAGAAACGGTCGAAGAGCCCTTTTTCCGCCTCGCTTCCCGCTCTATCGCCGAACATTGACGGGGAAACGGAGACGAGCAAAGGAAGTATCCGGAAGTCACGGCGCGCTCCCAGGACGTATTGCAGGAACACGGCCTGGAATTCGATGACGTGCTCTCCCAGGTGGAGAATCTCTTCCGCGCAAGGATCTCGGCCGAACTCCTTGGCAAGCTCTTGGAGGGCTTCCCGATCGGTTCGGACCATCCCCAGCGGAGTCTCGAAGTCAAGGGCGGTAGCCGTGAAAAGTCCTTGCACGCCTGAATGGCCCGTTCCCAGAATAACGTACAGATCGGAGGGTTGCCCGGACGCGAGCGCATGATACCCGTGAGCAAAACAGCGCCCACCCGATCGTATGTCGATGTGCGGGGCTATCAGGGCCAGTGGGCGCCTGGGGTCGGTGAAGTAAGCAAGCGGGCCGGGGCCTCCGGGACCCTCGAAAAACGATGCAAGCTGCGACCGTAGCTCCTCCGCACCCGCGGCGTAGCTTCGGCCCGCATGGGTCGCCGGTCTGAACGGACGGTTCCGATACTCCCGGACCTTGCTGTCCAGCAGCGCTTGGAACCGAGGCCCTTCCAACAGATAAGCCTCGTCCAGGGTGTTGAGCAGTCTTTCCACATCGTCACTGAAAACCAGACTGCCCGTGCGCCGAGTCAATTCCCACTGAATGTCGCGCAAAGAATGCCGCCCATCGAGAAGCGCCAGGACCGGGATCGCTTCCGTGCCGACGCAGACCATCCGCTCCATCAGCGCAAGTGGGTCCTTGAGCGCTACGGCCCGGCGGCCCTCAATCACCACCATGACCGGCTCCACATTCCTCAGTTTAGGCCGATAATCGCTGTCCGGGCTCATCGGATGGGGCGATCAACCTTCGATGAATGGACGCAGTCGGCGGCTTCGAGAGGGGTGGCGCAGCTTCTTGAGGGCCTTTGCCTCGATCTGCCTGATCCGCTCTCTCGTAACATCAAAGTCCTGTCCAACTTCTTCCAGGGTGTGGTCCGCGCGTTCGCCGATACCGAAACGCATTCGCAGGACCTTTTCTTCTCTCGGCGTCAGGGTCGCCAGCACCTTCCTCGTCTGTTCGGTAAGGCTCATACCGACCACCGCCTCGGACGGCGACAGGATCTTCTTGTCCTCGATGAAGTCCCCCAGGTGGGAGTCTTCCTCCTCGCCGATGGGCGTCTCCAGCGAGATGGGCTCCTTGGCGATTTTGAGGACCTTGCGGACCTTCTCCAGAGGAAACTCCATCTTGTCCGCGATCTCCTCAGGAGTGGGCTCCCGACCGTACTCCTGCACCAGATAGCGGGATGTGCGAATGAGCTTGTTGATCGTCTCGATCATGTGCACCGGGATACGAATGGTCCGGGCCTGATCGGCAATCGCGCGGGTAATGGCCTGACGGATCCACCACGTCGCGTAGGTGCTGAACTTGTACCCGCGCTGGTACTCGAACTTGTCCACCGCTTTCATCAGGCCGATGTTACCCTCCTGAATCAGGTCAAGGAACTGTAGGCCGCGGTTGGTGTACTTCTTGGCGATACTCACCACGAGGCGAAGATTGGCTTGTACCAGTTCGCTCTTTGCTCTTCTGGCCAGATACTCGCCTTCCCGGCATTCCTTGAGCGCCTTTTTCAGGTGACGGCCCTGCATCCCCGCCTCAGCTTCCAGCTTCTGGATCTTGCGCAGGCCGTTCTCGATCTTTTTTTCCAGCTCCAGGATCTTCTGCGCGCTGAGCGTGGTGTGCTCCTTCAGGGACTTCCTCTCTTCCACGAGTCCCTTGAGAAAAGCCACGTGCTCTCGTGCCTTCTCGATAGGCATTTTCAGCTCGTATTCCACACCGCGGTGCTCGTCTTCGGCAGCGTCCAGCTTTTGCACGAGAAACCTGAGCTTGCTCGCAATGTGGTCGATCATGTTGCTGTTAAGATTGATGCTTTTCAGGCTCGCAACAATCTGTTCCTTGTGGCTGTCTATCCGCTTCCGAACGTCCTCAAGCGCTCCCTTCGGATGGGCCCCGAGCGCGTCGCGCTCCTCGTACAGGGCCTGCAATTGCGCGTCCTGCTCCCTGATGTCCTCGATGAGTTGGAGAACTCGCTCAACCTGCGCAGTGTCGTCCCCATCGGGCATCTCTTCGTCTTCGAAGCCCCGCACGACCTCCTTGAGCCTGATGGTTCCTTTCTGGAGCTTCTCTCCCAGAGCCAGCACTTCCTTGATGGTGACCGGGCATCCGATAATGACGCTGAAAACCTGCTGCTCGCCTTGTTCGATGCGCTTGGCGATTTCCACCTCTCCCTCACGAGTGAGTAGAGAGACGCAGCCCATCTCATGCAGGTACATCTTTACCGGATCGTTCCCCCTGGCCACCGCGTCGGGCTCGGGCGCCAGTTCTTCCTCCTCTTCCTCCTCTTCTTCCTCCTCGGGCTTCTCCGCCTCGAGCTTTCTGAGCTTCTTTTCAGACAGCGGGATCTTCTTTTCAGAAGCCACAAGCTCCACGCTGAAATCAGCCATAAGCTTGGTCAGGATCTCATCGATCTGCGCGGGCGCGACCACATTCTCCGGCAGGTGTTCATTGACTTCGTCGTAAGTCAGGTACTTCTTCTTTCGCGCGAGATCGTACAGACCGCTGAACTGAATATCAGGCATTGTTGCATCGGACATATAGGGGTCTCTCCTTATTCGTTGTTCCGGACCGGCTTCGGCCGCTCAGGACCTCCCGACGGCCCCCGGCTCGTAGCGCAACCGGGCCGCTGTTCGGGGTCCGGCCTTTTTCAGCGGAGTGGCCAAGCCACGGCCATTCTTCTCAATCCTTACACCCCGCAAGGGCGCGCCGCCGCGCGCCTCTACGCGCGGGTCTCACGAATTCTTCGACAGCAAGAGCCGGAATTCCTATCCGATTGGCGGGAGCGATGGCGTCACCCCGGACTTGATCCGGGGTCCATCCCGCGTTCTGCGCGGGACTGGATTCCTGCTTTCGCAGGAATGACGGAGACGTATGCGTCGTCTCGGATAACCAATCGGACATCATTCCTGGTAACTCGTTTCAGCCTTATCTTCGCAGGCGTCGCCCGATGGTGAGCAGCTCCTGTGCAAGCCTATTGTACTCTTCGTCACACGGAATGCACCGTTTCATGCGTTCCATGATTTCCTGCTTGCGTCGTTCAATCCCGCGCAAGCACAACCGGTCAAGGGACTCATAAATGGCCAGGTCACCGTCGACTTCCGGCCTGAGGTCGTCCTCTTCGTGCCTGGGCTTCATCCAGCTCGCTACGACCGACGCGAACTCCTGCTCGTCCAGGGATCGACAAAACGCGATGGAATCAAACTTCTCCGTTCTGTCCTTGAAAGCGATCATCCGTTCCGCTATGGATCGCAGAATCGGATCCTCCATGTGCTTGACCGCTCCCCTCTCAAGGACCTCGTCCATGAATCCGTCCTTGAGCAGCATGCCCCTCACCACATCTCGTTCGGCCGGGTCAAAATCGAATAGACTCTTCCTTCCCGCCTCCGATGATGGAACGCTCCCGACGCGGTGCGGCTTCCGGGCGGTGAGGAGCTTCCGGAGACGATCTTCTCGAACGTGAAACCTGGACGCAAACCTCTCAATAAGATAATCCCTCTCCGGGGAATCAGCAATCTCACGGAGAATAGGGAGACACTCTTCCACGGCCAGGTTTCTCCCGTGTAACGACTTCAAGTCATAATTCGCTTCCAGATCTTCGATGAATACGTCGATTAGCGGGACCGCCCCGTCGAGCAACGAACGAAAGCCGTCGATGCCCAACCTATTTACCGCCTCGTCCGGGTCCTTGTGCTCGCTGAGTATTACGCAATCAGGCTCCAGGCTCTCAGCCAGGAACAGCGGAATGGATCTCTTCACCGCACGGATGCCGGCCTCATCGCCGTCGAACACCAGCACGATGCGCTGAGAGAACCGCTTGGCCAGCCTTACCTGTTCGCTGCCCAGGGCCGTGCCGAGAGGCGCGGCCACGTTTTCCATGCCTCTGATCCTCAGAGAGATCTGGTCGAAATACCCCTCCACCAAAACCAGCCGTCCTTCACGACGAACGGCCTCACGAGCCGACTCCAACCCGTAGAGGACCCCTTTTTTCCTAAAGACCGCGCTTTCCGGGGAATTCAGGTACTTCGGCTCTCCTTCGCCAAAAACACGACCTCCGAAAGCCACCAAGCCGCCGCTCAAATCAAGGATGGGTATCATGATCCGAGAACGGAAGTAGTCGTAATACCCTCCGGTGGCCCGGGGCCTTACCAGGCCGGCCGCGACCGCGTCCCCTCGATCTACGCTCGCGGCGTTCAAGCGCTCGCACAGCCCATTCCATGAGTCAGGGGCAAAACCGAGCCCCAAGCGCTGGGCCCAATCCGCAGAGACGCCTCGCGCGACCAAATAGTCCTGAGCCCGCGCGTCCGCGGTCAGTCTGTCCCGAAAGAAACGGTGGGCCACATTGAGCGCTCTGGTAATCCTCTCCTTCTGGTCATCTTTCTTGCGATCGACCTGCTCGAATTCAAAGGGCGCTCCGTAGCGGGCGGCAATCCTGCGAACAGCCTCCACAAAGGTGATGTTCTCTATCTTCATCAGAAAGCTGAAGACGCTGCCACCCGCCGCGCAGCCGAAGCAGTGGAAGATCTCCTTCTGAGGCGAGACATAAAAGGACGGGTCTTTGTCCCCATGAAAAGGACAAAGTCCGCGGTAGTCCTTTCCCGCCCTCTTCAGCTCGACGTAATCGGAGATTACCTCCACGATATCGGCGGCGGCGGCAACTTCAGCCACCTTCGAGTCGGGGATTCGCATTCGACTCCTCTAGATCAGATCCTGCATGAACTTTCGGGCAGCCAATACGTTCTGCGGGTGGTGAAGAATAAATCTGTCCGGATCACTCCGTGTCCAGATCCACGATGGTGACGCCTTCTCCACCCCGTCGCATATCTCCGCCACGAATGCCTTTAACCAAAGCATGCTGAGAAAGATAATCGCGAATCGCCTGCTTGAGACGGCCCGTGCCCTTCCCGTGAATCACGCGCACTGAAGATAGGCCGCCCAGTACTGCATCATCGAGCGCCTTGTCCACTACGGGGAGCGCGTCGTCAACGCGGAGGCCCACCACGTTCACCTCCCCCCGCGGTGTGGCAAGGGGGATATCTACCCTAATCTGCTCCATTTTCAAAGAGTTTTTTTTCGTCGGGACGCGCGGCTCGAGGATCTCCAGGTCTTCTACCGCGGCCCGGACCTTCATCTTGCCCACCGCAACCTCGGCTTGGCCTTTTTCCAGAATCTCGGAAACGATCCCATCCTTTCCCAAACGGCCAAGACGGACCCTTGTCCCCACACTGAGTTCCGGGAGTCGCTTCTCCAGCGGCACGCCCAGTCGCTGCTCAAGGTCCGTCTTGATCTGCGCCATACTTTCCCGAACACGGAGGCGTTCCTTGTCCCGGGAGTTCCTCAAGGCTTTCTGGAGTTCCGTAATACGACGCTCGGCAGTCCTTACGGCTTCACGGGCCTCTCTGCGAAACCCTTCCAGCATCGCTTCCCTTGTGGTCTGGAAGTCTTCCAACTCGTGTGCCAGCGTCTCGCGCTCTTCTTCGAGAGCCTTCCTGCCGCGCTCCACAGCCGCGATTTCATTCCGGAGACGCTCGATCAGCTTGGAGCTGCCTCCAGCAGCCTTGTCCGCGTACGATCGAGCCGCAGCGATCACGTGCTCCGGGACCCCTATCCGTTGGGCGGTCTCGATTGCGTGGGACTCTCCGGGAACATTGTAAAGAAGCCGGAAGGTTGGCTGCATGGTTTGTGGATGAAACTCAACGCTCACGTTCTCGACTTCCGGCCGTCCCAGCGCATAAGCCTTCAAATGCGTGAGGTGCGTGGTAATCACCACCCGCGCCCCCCGGGCGATCAGTTCGTCCATGATGGCCATTGCCAGGGCAGACCCCTCCTCGGGGTCCGTCGCGCTCCCCAGCTCGTCCAGGAGCGCGAGATCACCTTTCGAAGCTGTGGAAAGGATCGCTCCAATACGGCTCATGTGCCCGGAGAACGACGAGACGCGGCTGCGTATATCCTGCTCGTCCCCAATATCAGCCATGACGCGCGTAAAAGGTTGAAGCCTGACGCCTTCTCGCGCGGGGAGCATCATTCCGCAGCGAACCATGAGAGGGAAGAGACCGGCTATCTTTAGGGCCACGGTCTTACCGCCCATATTCGCGCCGCTGATCACGGTGACTGACGTGCCGGGCTCCTGGATCACGTCCATAGGAACCACCTTGGTCTCCGCATCCGCCAGCAGTAGAGGATGGCGCGCATCCAAGATCCTGAAGCCTTCCTCAATCAGTTCAGGCGCTACCGAATCAGTTGCAGCGGCATACAGGGCGCGCGCCTGAAACGCGTCCAGCCGAGAGAGAAGGTGATAGTTCTCGGAGAGCTCTTCCCAGACGATGCGGATCTCCCCCGTAAGTTCCTTGAAGATCCTGCGAATCTCCTCTCTCTCTTCATCCAGGAGCGAGGCCACCTGATTGTTCATTTCCACCACTCGGAGGGGCTCCACGTACACCGAAGCTCCGCTCCTGGAATGGTCGTGAACGATGCCGTCGAGGTATCCCTTGAATTCCGGGCGAAGCAGAATCACGTACCGATCGTTGCGCAGGGTGACATAATCCTCCTGGACCACGTGAGCCAGATCCTGATTCCCGACCACATCGTCAAGGATCTTTTGCACGTTGCGGCGAAGCTTTCTGAGCCTGTCACGGATCGCCATAAGCTGAGGGCTGGCGGTTTCCCGCACCAGACCGTGGTCGTCGAAGACCTCATTTATTCTGCGCTCCAGCGTGTGTAGAGCGATCAGCCGCGCGCCAAGCTCCCGAACCTGCGCGTACCGCTCGTCGAGCGCATCCAGTCGGTCCATCGTTAAGTGCGAGAGCGCCAGAAGATCCCGCACCGCAAGGATTTCTTCCACATCGAGGATCGTGGCGGGATTAGCCACGGTGGCGAGAATACCTTCCATCGGTAGGAGTCCTGCCATGCCCATAGAACCGTGCAATCCCACGATCTCTTTGAGTTCGCCCACCAGCGCGAGTTGTGCGCGAACGACTGCGAGATCGGCCGCGGGTTCGGACTCAAGGACCGCTGCACGGCCGGCCGCGGACGCCGCGTACTGAGCCGCTTCCTCCAGAACCCCGGGAAGTTCCAGAGCCACAAGGCTCTCTCCCACGATATCCTCGCGGAATTCTTCAATCCTGAACTGAGTTTCGGATTTCGTCATCTGCAAGAAACGGTCGAGCCTCTTGAATCAATTACCGACCATTCGCACGGGAATCCCTTCGGCAAGGAGGTATTTCTTGAGTTCCGGGATAGATATCTCCCGATAATGGAAGATTGAAGCAGCCAGGACCGCATCCGCGTTCGCTTGAACCACCGCGTCTCTCAGGTGCTCAGCCTTACCCGCGCCGCCGGACGCAATCACGGGAATACCCACCAGATCCGTGACAGCCTTGGTCATGGGAATGTCGTATCCGTCCTTGGCGCCGTCCGCATCCATGCTGGTGAGGAGGATTTCCCCGGCCCCAAGCTCTTCCACCTTTCGCGCCCATTCCAAAAGGTCCACGCCCGTCATGGTGCGGCCACCATGGATTGAGATTTCGTACCCCGACCGCGTTTTGCCGGTGCGCTTGGCGTCAATGGCAGCCACAATGCACTGACTCCCGAACTTGAGCGAGGCCTCCCGCAGGATCTCCGGGTTCTGCGCCGCGGCGGTGTTGAGAGAAACCTTGTCCGCGCCGGCAATGAGCAACTCTCGAATATCCCCGGTCGTTCGGACCCCCCCGCCTACGGTGAGAGGCATGAAAACCTCTTCAGCGGCGCGTCTCACCACGTCCAAGATGATCTTGCGTCGCTCGTGGGACGCGGTGATGTCCAGGAAGACCAGTTCGTCGGCTCCTTCTTCGTCATAGAAGCGGGCGTTTTCCACTGGGTCCCCCGCGTCGCGGAAGTTCACGAAGTGGACGCCCTTGACGACCCTGCCGTCCTTCACGTCCAGGCAGGGTATAATTCTCTTAGCGAGCATCTCGTTTTTCCGCCAGCGCGATGGCTTCTCTGAGGTCGATCTTCCCGTCGTACAGGGCTCTGCCGATGATAATGCCCACGATCCCGAACTGTTCAAGGGTCAGGGCATTGCGCACGTCTTCAAGGGCAGAGACGCCTCCGGAAAGGATCACCGGCGTGGAGACGCTCTCAGCGAATTCGCGTGTGGCTGCGATGTTCGGGCCCTGCATCATACCGTCCCGTTCTATGTCGGTGTAGATAAAGGCCGCAGGATGGCGCCCGTCGTACTGAGCAGCCAATTCCGATGCTCTCATACTGGTGGATTCGGTCCACCCCTGGACCGCTACCCAACCGCGGCGCGCGTCGATGCCGATGGCGATCCGTCCAGGGAATTCCGAGAGCAACTCCAGCGCTCTCTCCGGCTCCTTGGCCGCCATAGTGCCCAGAATGAGCCTGTCCACACCCATGTCCAGGCACATGGCCGCGGTGGCTCTATCCCTCACCCCGCCCCCCAACTGAACGGGAATCCGCACCGAAGCCGCGATCTTGCCCACCAACTCCAAGTTCACCGGCGTCCCCCCCACCGAGCCATCCAAGTCCACCACATGAATGCGCGCCGCGCCGAGCGCCTCCCACTTTTTTGCCTGTTCGGGGGGGGCGTCGCTGAAAATGGTGGAAGAATCCATCTTTCCCTGTCTGAGACGGACGCATTTCCCATCTTTAATATCTATGGCGGGGATAAGGATCACGGCAAGTGTCCCATTCTGAATAAAAAAGCCCCCTCTCGGGGGCTTTTTTTCCCTATCAGAGTAACTATGCGTTGTTACTCAACCGGCAGATAATACACAAACGGCGGCCAAGGAACGATGAACTTCCACATGGGAACCGCAACAGGAATGGGGGGCGGTCCACACATCGGCCCGACACACGGCGGCATCTGCGGCTGAGGAAACTGCATATTCACTTGAATGCTGGTGGTCATCTGCTTGGGTTTGGCTTTCACTTTGGGTGAAACCATCTTCATCGGCGGACAAGCCACGCCAACACACGCTGGAGCAGAGGCCGGCATAACCGTCGGTTGGGGAGCGGCTACCGTCCCCGTCTCAGTCCCGGCCCATACCATGCCCGCCGCAGCCACGGCGACCAGGATGAATCCGAGAATTGCTAGCTTCTTGACCATACCCTCATCCTCCTTTCGCAAAAATCATTATATCGTAGTTCTCTAAACTGGTTTTTCTCACACAGCCCTTACTTCTTCACCTTCATCGGCATGGGCGGAGGCGGACAGGGCATAGGCCCGCACTTGGGCTTCACATAGTTCGCCTTCACGTACACGCAGCGCGGCACGTCCACGGTCTTGCAGCAGGGACCAGCGAGCTTCCAGAAGTGCTCTTTCTCGATGCCTGTCACAGGAACCAGCCACTCATAGCGACCAGGAGCGACGGGAGTGGGCCAAGCCTGCGGGTTGGTAAGGAATGGTAGAGGGGTACGCGGCCACGCGATCCCCGCCAGGTAAGGAGCAACGACTCTCACTTTCCTGAGCTGGGCCGGAACCGGCGTAATCGTCTCTCTCACTACGGAATACTTTGAAGATGCTGGGCCGCCAACACACGGAGGGCCCGGAGGCGGCATGTAGGCAGCGCCACCGGGAGCCCCACCGGCAAAAGATACCAGTGTGCTGGCGCCGCACAGCGCGAGAACTAAAAGGCTCAAAAGAACCAAGCGTTTAACCATACCCTCAATCCTCCTTTCAACAGTTCCTCCCGATTTGTGGTCGGGAGCCCCGTAAAAACATTCCCGGAAAACAACCATATAGTCCGGAATGTATTCTTTGGTAACAAATCACCTGCGAAATGTCAAGCTATTTTTTGCCTGACTCCCTAGCCAACAGCGTCTCTCAAAGTCCGGCTGGGTCTTCCTCGGTCCAACCGCTCCCCAAGACACCGCTTCTTCAGGGAGTCCCTCCCGGGACTACCCGAATCTCTCAAACCAATCTACGATCCACGTTGCTTAGTACGAATTCTCTATCAAATGGCCGCAGGCAAGTCAACGTTTTTTTTCGCGCTCCGCCGTATGCCTTACAGTCATCCGGGAGCGAAAAAAAACTTGACCGGCGCTCGCCGGGATTTATCGCTTTGAAAATCCCCCGGCGCCCCCCTTGGAAAAGGGGAAACGCGTTAGGCGCCTCCCTTTCCGGAAGAGGGGCGGAGGGGATTTGTCCCCGGATAACCGGATGACTGCAATAGGGCTAGATCATGCCGTATCCGCCATCCACGCACAGGACTTGGCCCGTGACGTAGTCCGATTCGGGCGAGGCGAAAAAGACGAACGCGGGCCCTATATCATCGGATTTGGCGAATCGCTTGAGCAGGATACGATTCATATAAATCTCCCTGAGCTTCTCGTCGGACCGGATCTTCTCGGTCATGTCCGTCTCGACGATCCCCAGAGAAATCACGTTGGCGCAGACATTGTACCGGGCCATTTCGCGCGCTACGCTCTTGGTGAAGCTGAGAATGCCGCCCTTGGCCGAAGCGTAGTTCACCTGACCCACCGTGCCGACCAGTCCCGCCACGGAACTGACGTTGATAACCTTCCCGTAGTTCTGTTCCTTGAAATAGGGAAATGCCGCCTGAACGCAGAGAAAGGGGCCTTTCAGGTGCGCGTTCACCACCGCGTCCCACTCCTCTTCAGACATCTTGTGCAGCATAGCGGGCCTGGTGAATCCGGCGTTATTCACCAGAATGTCCAGCCGGCCGAAGCATTCCTTCGCGGCCCGCATCATCTTTTCCACGTCCGATCGGGATGCCACGTCGGCTCGCACTGCCAGCGATTTCCGGCCCATTGCCCGGATCTGATCGACCACTTCAAGCGCGGGGCCTTCCCCGGCTGTGTAATTCACCAGCACATCCGCGCCTTCTTGCGCAAAGGCCAGCGCTACCGTGCGCCCGACCCCACGACTGCTTCCCGTTACCACAGCCGCTCTGCCGGCCAGTTTCATGATACCTCCTAAGAATTTCTTTATTTCTGTTCATGGGTCGGGCCCATCAGGATCGCCCTACCCTCGCTGAATGCCGTAGGGAACCTTCCACAGCGAAGAAGCTCCCCATACGTAGGACCAACCCGGGGCGCTTCATGACGGAAACTTTCATGGGAACACAATGACGAGGAACGCGTAGTTCCGGAAGGGACCAAGTTTATCAGGCGGGCCTGCAAAAAAAAAGCCCCGATTGGGCATCGGGGCGTGAAAGGAGGTATGGATATGGGTTATCGTGTCTTTGGGCGAACCGCGCATCTCGCCGCACGGGCTGCCAAGATGCGGTCAAAGAATGAGATGGTTGCGGTTTCGCAGTTCACATAACCCTTGAATAGTAAGACACGTCGAACCCCCCGAAAGTTCCCTTTCCGCCCGCAATTGCCGCCCGAAAGCTCATCGTGGACTCTACGCCGAGGGGATGGAATCGCGCAGTCCAGGAGAGCGACAAACGACGCTCCTCATGACGAAGCTCATGGGGAGGCCGACCCGATTCAGGGAGCGTAAACCACCACCAGGAGCTTGGACTGGCGCGCGGAGAGATTCTTGAGCGTATGGGGCTGGCTCGACATGAAGTGGAGGCTGGCGCCCTTCTTAAGCTCATGGCCTTTCTTCCCCACCTGAATCTGAACCCGGCCCTCGATCACGTAGACGAATTCCTCGCCTTCATGCTGGTACTCGACTCGTTCGTGCTCCTTCTTGGGCTCCAGGGTGATCAGGTACGCCCAGAGATGCTTATCTTCAGCGCCGGGGGTGAGATTCTTGTACAGATACGCCTTGGTGCGTTTGCGGTAGCTGCGGGCGCGTTCCTTTTTCTTCTCTTCCGCGAGCAGTGTTGAAGAGTCCACCGCCAGAGCTCTCGATATCTGGATGAGCGCGCCTACGGGAGGAGATATCTTTCCTTCTTCGATCTTCGCTAGATAGTCCGCGTCATACCCTGTCTTCTTGGCAAAGGCGTCCAGATTCATCTTTTGCTTTTTTCTCATGTCCTGGATCCGTTCGCCCAGGCTGCGGCTGGAACGGGGTTTCGTCGGCATTTCTCTTCTCCTGCGCCTTTCGGGCCATTAATAAGCGTCCGGTCTTTTTCCACCCTTGTACTTTGTGAGCTCTCTGGCTATCACCAGTCTCTGTATCTGGTTGGTGCCTTCGAATATCTGGGCCACCTTAGCGAACCGCATGTACATCTCCACGGGATAGGATTTCATGTACCCAGCGCCGCCGAGGATCTGGACCGCGTCGGTGGTGACCCGCATCGCGGTGTCTGTTGCCAACCGCTTTGCCATAGCGGCTTCCATTACGCTGGCCTCCCCTTGGTCCATGAGAAACGCGGCCCGATAGATCATCAGCCTGGCGGCTTCTATTTCCGTCACAAGGTCTGCGAAAAGGAATTGCAGACCCTGGAAAGAGACTATAGGCCGCCCAAACTGTTGGCGCTTGTGAGCGTAGTTCAGGGCGTAGTCTAAGGCTTGTTGGGCCAGTCCCACGGAACAAGCCCCTATGCTGATCCGGCCCCCGTTAAGCGCGGTGAGGGCCATATTGAAGCCCCTTCCCGTTTCTCCCAGGAGATTCTCGTCGGGGATGAAGCAGTCGTTGAAGTGTAATTCCGTGGTGGGAGACGAGTTCATGCCCATCTTGGGCTCATGATGTCCGAACGAGAAGCCCTTGGCGCCCTTTTCCACGACGAATGCGCTGATCCCGCGAGCCCTCTCCTTTTGCTCCGAATCCGTGCGCATCATCACCGCGTAGACGTCTGCGACCCCCCCGCTGGTCACGAACAATTTTGTCCCGTTGAGCACGTATCCACCGTCGGTCTTCATCGCGGACGCGCTCAGGGCCGCCGCGTCCGAGCCGGCGTCAGCCTCGGTCAGTGAATACGCGGCCAGTTGTTGTCCCGCGGCAAGGGGCTTGACCCATCGTTCCCGCTGCTCCTCCGAGCCGTACTGATAGATGAGATTAGTCACCATGTTGTGAACGGTGAGGCACACCGCGGTGGAAAAACATCCCTTGGCCAATTCCTCGAATATGAGGCACGCGGTGAGCCGACCCACGCCGGTCCCATTGTACTCTTCCGGGACGTACAGCCCGGTGAAGTCCAGGCGCCCCATCTTGGTGAAGACGTCTCGGGAGAATGTCGCAGTCTCTTCCCATTCGCGCGCATTCGGCTCCAGTTCCTTGAATGCGAAATCACGGGCCGCCTTCCTGATAAGACGCTGTTCGTCATTGAGCTTAAATTCCATACGCCGACTCCGGTTTCCGACAAGCGATTTGAAAATCCGTGAATCTTCGAGAAAGGTCCTTGAAGCTTGTTTCCTGCCACGGCTCAATCAAACACCAGCGCAGACCCTCGGCACGGAAAATGTTTGACGACTTCGTCGCGGCGGACGTATCTTCGGCCCACGGCCACCACGATGCGGCGTCATGCGGAATTGATCGGAAACCGCGCCGGTATTCTGCGAAGGGGATTGAACGGTCCGGCGGTTTCATTATCGGCAAACGACGAAACGCGTCAACAGGAAAAACATGGTATTCCATATTGTGAGAGGGTCTCTATTTAATGAACGCTGATGAAGCATTGATCAATCTGGCCGAAAGCCTTGGTGTCGAGCGGAAATACACGGACAACTACGGGGTCACGCACCGTGCGGATCTGGAGACCGCGCTCAGAATCCTTGAGGCCAAAGGGATCGCCATACCCGACGACGTGGCGAAACCCTCTCTCGCCACCTTGGTGGCCTGCGCCGGAAATCCGCCGGAGACGTTCACCGTTTGCATTGAGCCGGAATCAACTGCGGTGGCCCCGATACCGGACGTTGATGAGATCACCGTCGCGCTGGTGCACGAAGAGGGCCAGGAGCGGCTGTTCTCCCGGGCCCGTGAGCAGATCTCCGTCCGTGTTAGTCAGGATACCGGCCTCATTCACGTCTCCGCGCCGTTCCCCACCGATCTCCAAACAGGGGTCCATCGGACCCACATCCACGTGCGGCGCGGTGAAAAGCTCCACTCCTTTCCCGGGACCTGGATCGTTTGCCCATCCGCCGCATACTTGCCTGAACCGCTGGAGAGCGGCGCGAAGATTGCCGGGGTCAATGTGGCCCTGTACGGGATTCGATCCCAAAGGAACTGGGGCGTCGGCGATTTTTCAGACTTGATGGCGTTCGTGGACTGGGCTGCGGATGACCTGACGGTTGACTTCGTGGGTTTAAACCCTCTCCACGCGCTGTCGAATCGGGCGCCGTACACCATCAGCCCGTACCTGCCTTCCAGCCGGTTGTACCGGAACTTCATCTACCTGGATCTCACGGCGATCCCGGATTTCAGCGAATCCGCGGCGGCTCGCGGTCTCGTGAAGGATCCCAAAACCGTTCGTCGTATCGAGCGGCTCCGCAATGCGGACCACGTGGACTACGAGGGTGTGGCGGCCCTGAAACTCGAAGTTCTCCGTGAACTCTTCGGTTCGTTCATGGACCGGCACAGTCCGCCAAGGGCCGGCAGTCCACGGTGGGCGGAATTCATGGCATACGTGGAATCGCAGGGGGAGTATCTGAAAAAGTTCGCGGTCTTCTGTGAGCTGGAGCGTCGATTCATCTCCGAAGACCCGCCTGTGCACCTGTGGCGAGAATGGCCCGCGGGTTTGCGCGAGCCGGATTCTCTTGAAATCAAGGCATTTGCCGACGAGCGTGCTACGGAGATTCTCTTCTGGAAGTATCTGCAATGGCAAATCGAAGAGCAGCTCAAGCGCGTGCAGGAGTACGCGCTCTCAAAGGGAATGCGCATAGGTCTGTATCATGACGAGGCGCTCGCGGTGGATGTGAACGGCGCGGATAGCTGGGCGCTCCAAGACTTCTTTCACCACGGATGCAGGGTCGGCGCTCCACCCGATGCGTTCGCTCCTCAGGGTCAGGACTGGGGCTTCCCTCCACCGAATCGGGAAGCCATCAGACGCGCGGGGTACGCGCCGTTTATCCGAAAACTCCGAACCAGTTGCAGCCACGGCGGCGCGGCGCGTATCGACCACGTGATGCAGGTGCGCCGTCTTTTCTGGATACCTGAAGGTCGCACGCCCAAGGACGGTTTCTACGTCCGAGACTTCGAAGACGACCTGCTCAATATTCTCGCTCTACTGAGCCAGGAAACCCGCGCCGTTATGGTGGGAGAGGATCTGGGAACCGTGCCCTACGATCTCAGAGAGAGGCTCATGGCAAAGAGAATTTTCTCTTACCGTCTGTTTTATTTCGAACGAGACGGCGAAGGCAACCTGATCCCGGGCCGGAGCTATCCTGAAAACGCGCTGGTCTCGATCAGCACTCACGACCTGCCTACCCTGGCAGGGTTCTGGAGCGGCGCGGACATAGACGTCCGCAAGGAAATCGGACAACTGGACGATGAGACGGAACCGCGCTTTCGGCAGGATCGGGCGCTCCACAAGGAGAAGATCCTCCAAAGACTGACGCAGGATGAGCTGCTCAACCCTCACGCGGCTCATCTTGCCTTTGAATCGTCGGCCCCTACAGAGGAGCTCCACACCGCGGTCCTACGATTCCTGTTCGAAACGCCCTCGAAGCTGGTGGCGATCAACCAGGAGGACATATTCCTCGACAAACGGCAACAGAACTTCCCGGGGACCACCTCGGAGCGCGCAAACTGGGTGACCAGGATGCTCTACACCGTGGAAGAGCTCAGATCGCATCCGGACGCGGTCCGTGCGACCGAGAAATTCAGAACGCTGCTCCGGCGGTCGGGACGCGCATCGAGGTAGTTGTCGGTAAGCCTTCAATTACGAGGCGCGATGGGACTGCTCAACTGGTTACACCTGGTGGTAATTACTGAGAAAATCCCCCTGTGTCCCCCTTTACAAAAGGAGGAAGGCGTTCCATACCCCCCTTTCCTAAAGGGGGCGGGGAGGATTTGTCTTCGGATGTCCGACTAGGTACACTGTCGGCGTCGCACCTATTCGAGTGAGTCATCAAGGTGGGTATGGTGTCGTCGAATCACAAACAAGGGAGGCTGCTTTGACGAGCCACATAAGTTCTTACACGATTTCTCAAGAGGTTTTTGACCGCTTTCCCGGTTACGTCCGTGGCCTTGTAATCGCTCATGGAGTGAAGAACGGCCCCTCATCCGAAGGGCTCATTTCGTTGCTGCGCGCTGCGGAAGATGAAGCCCGAGGCCGACTCAACCTTGAAACTCTGGCCGAGCACCCTAAGATGGCTTCCTGGCGCGAAGCGTATCGGGCTTTTGGCGCGAAACCCAGCAAATTCAGGCCGTCCATCGAAGCTATGGCTCGACGTGTGCTGAGAAATGAGCCCCTGCCCTCGATCAACGCTCTGGTGGACATCGGCAACGTGGTCTCCCTGCGGTATCTTGCGCCTGCTGGCGGCCACGCCATCGACACGCTCACCCAAGACATCGAGCTACGGCCTGCTCGTGGAGACGAAGAATTCACGCCGTTGGATTCGGACGAGGTCGAACACCCGGCGCCCGGGGAAATCATCTTCGTGGAAGGCAAGACTGTTCTAACCAGGCGCTGGACCTGGCGCCAGGCCAAGCACACCCTGGTGGTTCCCGAGACCACCGCGCTGGAAGTCAACGTGGACGGGCTGCCTCCGGTTTCCGTGGAAGAGGTTCAGGAGGCCTGCCGCGAGATTGCCCGGCTTATCGAGAGGTTCTGTGGAGGAAGCGCCAGGCTGGACATGCTCAGCCAAGAAAATCCTCGCGTGGAACTGTATCCGGCTTAGGATTCGGCTTTGCTGGTTCGGCGTCATGTTCGCGTAGGATGCGGTTCCTTTGCGTCCCGCGGGGTCACCGCGTCCTACAAGACTGCCGGTCATAACTTGGAGAGAATCACCGCGCCGGAATAGACAGGCGAGACGCCTGTCCCACCGAACTATTTCCCCGCCTTCGGCCGGCTTCCGGAAGCACAAGGATTCTAAAGCGGCTCCATTTTTTTTGGGACTCGAGTAGAACGGCCGTTATCTACGCAGAGCTTGATGGTGCGACCCAGATGCTCGGCAATAGCGCGCACGTCTGCGCGCCAGCGATCCGCCTTGCGGATGGCTTCCGCCTCCCAAGGGAGCCACGAAGCGCGCTTCTTGACGAGAATCGCTGCTTCCAGCTCGGCGGGCACCGGACATTCCAACGGCTCCATCCCTTCCAAACCGTCCCCGTTGAGGAAATCCTTCACCAGCTTCATCTGACGGCGGTTGAGCCTGCCTCTCAATTCGGCCAGAGGCCATTCATCGAGATTGGCGAGGCGTTTCTTGAGCGAGTTGTTTCTGTCCTTACAACTGATCAACTCTGACAGGAAGCGGTAATTCTCTCGAAACGGAGCAGGTATGCACGACAGATCGGTTTCATGGGCGGTGTGATCGGGCTTCATCGCGACTCCCTGCGGTTTTCTTGGTGGGGCAGCCTGAGCGCTCGGCGCGGGGTATGGTCCCTGGAGCTGCGCCAAACAGGCGTCGGGAAGATGCGGTAACACCTTGCTCAAATATTGTCAAGTTTTGGTTTTATTTTTTCTTATAATATGCCGAAAAAATAGTGCGAAATATTGATAGCAAGTCCTGCGCATCGTCGCCGCGTTCCGGGCAGAGCGCCGAAGGGTTCCCTCGAATCCCGCATAGGCGTCATGCCGGTGGCAAAGATGATTTCCGTCCGGCCGCGAGACGAGTATTCCAAGGGGATTCAGCCGGGGAGCCTTTGTTCGTCATTCCCGCGAACGCGGGAATCCGGAGATTGAACACGCGGGCAGTCCACGACCTTGCGCCAAGTCCTTGAGACTGGATTCCTGCCTTCGCAGGAATGACCGACAGACGAACAGCTAGGCCTTCAGTTAAGGCTTGAGCCGGAAGCGGAGTCTTTTCATTCCGACCGAGGTCCTGATGAGCCCCCTCGATACAAGTCCTCGTGTTGCTTGAGCACATTGGGGTCGATCTTGATCTTGCCTTCATGCTTTTTCATAAAGTTCTCCAGGTGCTTCCTTTCCTGGTAAGAGAAGACCGTGGTTTCAATGGCGCCCACGATTCGTTCCCCGTGTGGGAGCTCACGGACGAATGCCACTCCACTCATCAGAGTGGTCTGGCCCACTCTCCAGCCGTGGATGAAGCAGCCCAGGATCACCCCGAGGCCGGCCATGACCCCGAACCAGACGAGATACTTGAGAGCTTTCAACATCCTGGGACCTCTCTCGCTCCGACCCGGGCAAGACCCGGGTGTGAAATGAACAGAGCAGTCAGCGAAATCCCCGTCAGAAATAGATAATTGCCACGCACGCGGCCAACCAGACAACCGTGCAAGCCAACAGGGGAGGATCCGTGAGCAGCATCGTCGTAGGAGATCCCCCTTCTTCTTTGTGATAAACCAAGAACATGTACCGAAAGATGCCGTACGTCACCAACGGAATGGTGAACATCATCTTTTCCGATTCAATTCCCGTTTCAGGGTTCCCTCGCACGGAGTACAAGCAGTAAAAGATGAACGTGGATGTGGTTACGATCAGCAACAACTGATCCAGCAGTTGCACACTGTAGTTTTCCAGCACCGGCCTGTGACTGATCGCGTTGTCGTTGAGCAAAACCACTTCGTGGCGGCGCTTTCCCAAGGCAAGGAGGATCGCGAGCGAAAAAGTACACAGGACAAGCCAACTCGAGACGGTGACCGCAATCGCAGCAGCGCCGGCCAACACCCGGAGGAGGAAGCCCGAGGAAATGGTCAGCACATCCAGGATCACCAGGTTCTTCAAGCCGAAAGAGTATGCCACCTGGATCAGCAGATAAGCGCTTAGGTACATATGGCACGCGAGCGGGGCCTTGACCGCGGCCGCGATCCCGAAGACCACGAGAAGCAGCGCCACCATAGCTGTCAAAGCGGCAGCGGGCGAGATGTCTCCTCGAGCCAGGGGCCGGTTCTGTTTGAGAGGATGAGCCCGGTCACGTTCCATGTCGGCGTAATCGTTGAGAATATAGGTGGCTGATGACGCCAGGCAGAACGCTATGAAAACTCCCGCCACCCGGACGATGTCTTCCTCCACCATCAGGTGAGCGCTGAAGATCAACGGCATGAAGACAAAGCCGTTCTTCACCCACTGGGTGGGCCGCATGAGGTGTGCGAGCGCTACGAAACTGCTCATAGGTTGTGTGAGGTCCTTATGATTTGGCGCAGACCGGGGCCCGCGCCGGCAATCATCCCTAGCACAGGGTGAGCGGCCTGTAAACGGATGGAGCTTGAGTTGCAGCATTCGTTCGATTATCCGAGGGAAAATCTCCCCTGCCCCTTTTACGTAAAGGGGGTATGTGCCCCTGTGTCCCCCTTTTCTAAAGGGGGACACAGGGGCATAGGCGCTAAAATGGAGAGCCCGCAGAAGATACCTTGTTCCCCCTCACCCTGCCCTCTCCCGCCAGGGGCATAGGCGTTCAAATAAGAAATCAGCCCCTTTAATTACAATTGGTTATCACCATCCCGCTTCCCTCTCCCGTCAAGGGAGGGGGAAGGGGGAGGAAGATAAGGCATTGTTATCACGGAGGCCGATTCCTTATTTGAACGCCTATGGGGGAAGGGGGAGGGTTATAACTAGTTGAAATCATACGCACCCAACCTTTAATTTAACGCCTATGGGATACAAGGGGATTTTCGAAGCGATAGAACGC
>Ga0194126_10001655_pt1 | contig 37184 bp, 33 predicted proteins | sample TA2KigC150mmetaG_FD_148641 | JGI IMG/M metagenome (GOLD analysis project Ga0194126, IMG submission 148641) | Freshwater microbial communities from Lake Tanganyika, Tanzania - TA2015035 Kigoma Deep Cast 150m | ecosystem: Environmental > Aquatic > Freshwater > Lake | place: Tanzania: Lake... | reverse complement strand
CATCTCGTGCTGGACGAGCTTAAACCCCTTTCCTTCGGGAGAATCTTGTTTGCGCCGGAAAACCCCGGCTTTCATCAATATTCTCGCCAACACTTGCTGGCCTTCGGTCATTTCAATCATGCGTGCCCTCCTTATTTGTGAGCAGTTCTTATTTTCAAAGGACCGCGGGCTTAGCCCTCCTTTCTCAACGCCTAAGTCTTTTTAGATTTACATATCATTATATTTAAATCAATATAATTTCTAACTTCATCAATTATTCTATAAATGGTCACATTCTTGACTAAACGCGGGATTAAAATCGCTTGCAATAGTTATAAGTTATTGGTTGTATGTATTAGTAGGGAATTGCCGCCCTAGCTCAACGGTAGAGCAACGCATTCGTAACGCGTAGGTTGTCGGTCCGAGTCCGACGGGCGGCTCAAGAAAATAACGCGCAGGGCGGAGGTTCGATCCCTCTCATCGGCTCATAAAGGAGCAGGCGTAGGTTATCCCGACCTCGCCGGCAGGCAGGAGCTCAAGTCCGCTTTTGGGGAAAACTGGGATAATTTTTTTATAGCGTAATAAAGCCGCATATGAGGTCGTGATGTAAATAATATTGTCTATAAACTGTGGGAAAGTTTTTGAAAAAATTTTTTATTTAGTCTAAAATAGCGGCGAATGCCAAAATTTTTTTTGTAAAATACGGCGTTTAAGATGATAATTTTATTTGCAGCGGCCGCGGCAGCCGCGACTTTCTTGGGCGGACTGTTCGCGCTCAGATTCAGAGACAAATTGCATTTAGTACTCGGATTTAGCGCCGGCGCGGTAATTGGCGTGGCATTTTTTGACTTACTGCCCGAAGCGCTGAAATTAGCTGAAGAGCGGTACGGACACAGTGACATCATTTCTTTTGCCGCGTTAGGGTTTTTAGTTTATTTGCTTTTAGACCGCCTATTTTTCTTGCGGTATTGTAACGGGGAAAATTGCGGAAACCCCAAACATAGAGGTGGCTTTGGGGCAGGGACTTTGTCAGTACACAGCTTTTTAGACGGCATGGCGATCGGTTTGGCGTACCAAGTTTCGTTAGCCGTGGGACTTGCGGTGACGCTTGCCGTTTTGGCGCACAAATTTTCTGACGGCATCAATACGGTCAGCTTAGTGCTAAAGGATAATGGGACCAGAGAACAAGCTCTAAACTGGCTTTTGGTCGGTTCTTCGGCGCCGGTTTTAGGAGTGTTGAGCTCCTCCCTTTTTATTTTATCAGGGCAGACGTTAGGGTTGATTTTGGCTATTTTTTGCGGTTTTTTCCTCTATATCGGCGCCAGCGATCTTCTGCCGGAAAGCCACCACGCGCACCCGGCGAGGTGGACAACGATTGCCACTGTACTTGGAATAGCGGTTATGTATATGATAATTAAATTAACAGAAGGATATATCTTATAATTTGAAATTTTCAATTTGATCAATATCCTTGTCTTCCCAGCACCAACCCCCAAACCTTCTCCGCCCCGTGACGTTTTAAAATTTTAGCGCATTCGTTGAGAGTGGCGCCGGTGGTGGCAATGTCGTCAACAAGAATAATTTTTTTGGGCGTATTGTTTGTAAACGCCTTATTAAAAATAAAACTGCCGACAATGTTTTTTTCTCTTACAAGGGTGGATTTTATTTTCATTTGCGGTTTGGAATTTTTCTCCCGGATGAGCAAGGTGGGGGATGTCTCTACAAAGACTTCTTTTTTATCCAACAATAGCTGCAGTTTTTTTACAAGGAGTGCCGCTTGATTAAAACCCCGCCAAAGCTGACGTTTAGGGTGGAGGGGGATGGGGACGAGAGTAAAATCAGTGAAAGGAAATTCAGAAAGAGAAAGGATTTTTTTAGCCAGGACCTTAGCGAGCGAAAAAGACAGTCCTTGAATAAAATTATACTTAAAACGAAAAAGCGTTTCTCGTAGGACCGGATTTTTGTAGTAGGAAGCGATAATCAATCCGTCAAGGTAAATTTTCCTCTTTTCGTTTTCACAAACATTACACACTCTTCCGGCAAAAGTCTCTATGTTTTGGCAGACGGGGCAGAGATTGGTTTTTCTAATTGGGATAGCGCCAAAACAATTTTTGCACAGATAACTGTCCGGAGTTTCGCAAATGACGCAGTGGCGGGGGAAGAGGATGTTGAGGAGAATGGATTTGTAACTCATAATTTCAGATTAGACTTGAGATTTGAGCTGTTGTTTTGAGTTTTTAATTTTGACATTTGGGTTGGCTTGGCAATTATGGTTTATTTTAACAAACCGATTGTTAAATCCAGATAAAATTTTTATTAAATTTAACTCAGGATGAACACTATTTTTGAATAAAGGTGTTCCACGAAAAATAGCCAGTGTCCACAACTTCAGGAACTCGGTGTTCAATAGGATATCCAGCCCCTACCAAGCCGGACTTTTGAACCCAAATTTATCTTTCTCCATAAAACCCTAAAAAATTTGACTACATTTTTTCGCCGTTATATTTTGTGAGGACTCTACTGATTAGGCTCTCTACACTTAACGCACCACGAAATAAAGGAGGGTTTAACAATGAGTGACGCACTAACTGACATTGCCAGAGATGAACAGAGAGGCAGGTTGTGGAGTAAGTACCTTTATGCAATTGAGGTTTTTTTGGAGGAGCCAACTAACAATAACAGGCGAAGGGTAGCTGAACTGGCCAGAGAAACCGACTCAGTCCGAGGAGGCTACATGAGTGGAATCACAAATCTCCAGGAAAACCTTGAAGAAACACTTAACGGTCTGATGAAGGGCAACAAAGAAGTATGGGTCAAATTTCTCTCAACCATGAGAAACGCGCCCGATCTGTTCAAAAGGTTTAAATCCATTTCCCCTTTCCCCGACAAACTTTTCATCCTTGTTGACTATGGATGTGGGTTCGTCAACTTTTATGGCGAGCTTGAAGAATTCGTGCGCTCGCTTATTGAGAACAGCAAAGGGTGGCAAACATATGATGGTGACAAATATGCCTTAGTTCTGGATATGCCAGCGATTGAATCTCCCGGCATATATTGGTTGAGTCATTTTGGGGCAACAGGACCAAGGCCGAAACGATAATAAGTCAAATACCCTTGCTTTGTAATTAGTTCCTCTCTCGCTAAGGCTCTCCAAGTTCTTGCTTAACGAAGTAAACACACGACATTTCTCGCCTATTGGGTAACACCGTAGGCGAGTTTTCTTTTGTACCTAATTTATGGAATATAGCTCCATAAAAAGGGCTTGCCAAAAAAATAAACATATGCTATTAGTTAATTAAACTAAAAACGCACTTAGGATTGTTTCTTTTTTATTTATTTTCTTCGCGCTCAAAATAACAAAAATGAAAGCTGCTCATTTTTCTGCTTCTGCTATATCTAGATAGTTTATACATTACTGAACGTATGTTTTGCGGCCAATAACTGATAATTTAAAACAAGCAACAAACCAGAAAATAAAAACATTTTTGCCAAGAAGCTACGGAATACCTTTTAGGCGTTCTGGAGCTTTAGCGAAAGACGCCGGAGTGGTATCCTTCGCTAAGGCTACGGAATACCTTTTAGGCGTTCTGGAGCTTTAGCGAAAGACGCCGGAGTGGTGGAATTGGCAGACACGCAACGTTCAGGGCGTTGTCACCCTTAGGGTGGTAGGAGTTCAACTCTCCTCTCCGGCACTTTATTATTTTTAAATTTTTAATTATTTATATGTCTGAAAACAAAAAAACAAAACGGTTTAGTAAAAAAAGGAAACAATCTAGAAGAGTCTCTGATCGCCCCATTTCGCCCCAAACTCCCTTGGAGCGTGGTTCCGCGTCGTTGGACGCGAAGAGAGGGCCTCAGTTAAATATTATTTCTATTTCTAACGGGAATGGGAATGGGCAGGGAGGCGATCGGAGAAATATTGGCCCCGCATCGCCCAAAACCGAAATTAAACCGAAAGAAAAAAAGCTCCGCATTATTCCCTTGGGCGGGCTGGAGGAAGTGGGCCGCAATATGACGGTCTTTGAGTATGGCAAGGACATTATCATCGTGGACATGGGCTTGCAATTCCCGGAAGAAGATATGCACGGCATTGATTATATCATTCCCAACTCCCGTTACCTGCGCGATAAAATTGAAAACATCCGGGGGATTATTGTTACCCACGGCCACCTAGACCACATCGGCGCCATTCCTCACCATGTAAAAGTTTTAGGTAACCCGCCGATTTACACCGGGGCAATGACCAAAGCCGTAATCTTAAAGAGACAGGAAGAATACAAGGATGGGCCAAGATTGCGGATTCAATCGGTAAGCGATGAAGATTATCTGCAGCTGGGAGTTTTTGGATTGGAATTTTTTCATGTTTGCCACAGTATCCCTGACTCTTTAGGCTTGGCGATCCACACACCCGTTGGCCTTATTATGCACACTGGCGACTTTAAGTTTGACCAAAATCCTATTGGCGACCGGCCAACTGACATTGGGCGAATCGCCCGCTTTTCCGAAAAGGGAGTATTGGTTTTAATGTCTGACTCCACCGATGCGGGGCATCCGGGATATTCCATTTCCGAATCGGAAGTGAAGGATAATTTTGCCGAAATCATTCAAAAAGCGGAAGGCAGGGTGATTGCCGGAACCTTTTCCAGCTTGCTGACCCGAATCCGCCATATGGTGGAGATTGCCGAAAGAAACGGCCGGAAGGTGGCAGTGGACGGGTTTAGCATGAAAGCTAACGTTGAGATTGCTCGCCGCATGGGCTACATTAAAGCTCAAAAAGGAACTTTCATTGACATTCGGGAGATAAACCACTACCCGCGCAACAAGATAATTATTATGTGCACTGGAGCACAAGGGGAGGATAACGCGGTATTAATGCGGATTGCTAACGGAGAGCACAAACACGTGCATCTGGAAAGAGGCGATACAATTATCTTCTCTTCTTCGGTGATCCCCGGCAATGAGCGGACGGTGCAGTATCTAAAAGATGGTTTATCTAAAATGGGAGTCAAGGTGGTGCACTATCAAATGATGGACGTGCATTCGGGAGGGCACGCTAAAAGGGAAGAGTTGAAGCTTATGCTTAATATCGTAAAGCCGAAATACCTGATTCCCATACACGGCAACCACTATATGTTGCGCCAACACGGTGAAACCGCCCGAAATTTGCGCATTATGCCGGAAGAAAATATTTTGATTGCGGAAAATGGGCAGATTATTGAATTTGACGAAAAAAAGAATGGCCGCCTTACCCGCGAAAAGGTTCCCGCCAATTACGTTATGGTAGACGGATTAGGTGTGGGTGATGTGGGCAATGTGGTTTTGCGCGAGCGCCAGCAGTTGGCTCAGGACGGGATGTTCACCGTAATTGTGGTAATTGACGGCAATACTGGCAAACAGATTGGGAACGCCGACCTCATTTCCCGCGGTTTTATCTATATGCGCAACAATCAGGAATTACTAAAAGAGGCCCGAATGGAAATTAAGAAAATCATTGAACAGAAAACTCGCGGGGGATATCCTATTAACTGGGAATATGTTCGCAGCTCTATTCGCGACGATATGGGACAGTATTTGTTTAACAAGACCCAAAGAAGACCGATGATTTTGCCGGTAATTATTGAAGTGTAGCGTCCAATAAATCATATAGGACTTATTGGACCTATTTGAAGATTGAAATCTCATCCAATGGCCAGGCGCGCAGCCAAGTCCGGCCGATGATAAACTCTTTTGGCAGCGGCCCCCAGAATCGCGAGTCAGAGCTTTGCTGGCGGTTATCTCCTAAAACAAAATACTCTTGGGCGCCCAGCTGAACGGTTATGTTCCCTTTAGTGATACTTTCTTTTTCTAGATAGCTTTCGTCCAACTCTTTGCCTTCCGGGAACTCGCCGTTGTAGATCTTGATTTTTTGGTCTTTTATTTCAATCCTCTCTTTGGGCAGGCCTACGATTCTTTTGATAAAGTATTGTTTTGGATCGCGTGGATATTTAAAAACCACCACCTCGCCTCTTTCAGGCTGACGCAGCCGATAGGAGATCTCGTCAATAATTAGATAGTTGCCGTCTTGGAAATTTGGTTCCATGCTGGCGCCCTTTACCAAAAAAGGCTGGATAAGATAAGCCCTCACAACAAGAACAATGGCAAGCGAAAAAAGGATAACCTGAGCGGTTTCTAGAACACTCGCCAATATAGCCCCGCCCCGCCCGGTACCGTCTGGTCCGGGGCCCCGCCCCGCCGTCCTGAGTTGTCCGGTTCGGGGTCCAGTGCCGTGTGGCGCAGAACTAAAATTGTGATTTATATGCAATTTTTGGTTGAACATGGCGTTTTACTGTTATACTATAATATCAAGCACTAAATTCTAAATTCTAGATTCCAAATTCGGGATTCTAATTATTACAACACCAGACCATTTTAGACTAAAAAAATTATTCCGGTAAGACATGATTGACAATATTACCATTGAAAATGTGATTAATATGGCCAAGTCGCGCATGGGCAGAGTGGATGTAAAACTTCTCCGCAAGGCCCATGAGTTTGCTATAATTGGCCATGAAGGTCAAAAAAGGAAATCGGGAGAAGACTATATTCAGCATCCGCTGCACACGGCGTTTACTTTGGCTAAGATGGGAATGACCAGCGAAACGATCGTGGCCGGGATTCTGCACGACATTGCCGAAGACACAGGAGTCTCTCTGGAAGAGGTAAAAAAGGAATTTGGCGAGGAAATCGCCTTTTTGGTAAACGGGGTAACAAAAATTGGCAATGTGAGGTTAAGTAAAGAAAGAGCCCAAACAAGCTGGCAGAGAGATAAAAATCAAGACATTGGGGAAGAGCGTTCCAAAAAGGAAACAGAAGAAGAGGAAAAAGAGAAGAAAAAAATATTAAGTGATTTTGAAGAGGGAGAGGATGATGGTTACAAAAACAGAGAAAAAGAAAAAACAGCAGCGGAAAAAGAAATGCACAAGATAGACAGAGAGTACGTCTATCTGGAAAATTTACGGCGTATGATTTTGGCAATGGCCGCGGATATTCGGATTATTCTCATAAAACTGGCTGACCGGCTGCATAATATGCAGACCTTGGATGTCCTCCCGCCGCAAAAACAGTACCGCATTGCTAAAGAGACAATGGAAATTTATGCCCCCATCGCTAACCGGCTGGGCATTGGCGGAATAAAAAGTATGTTGGAAGACCTGGCTTTTTCTTATGTTTATCCCAGGAAATACCGGGAAATTGAAAAAATGACTCGGGGCAAGTTTCGCCAAAAGGAAAAGGCGGTAGCCCAAGCGATTGAGGAAATGAGAGAGGTTCTGGCGAAAGAAAACCAAAAAATCATTGACATTCACGGGCGGGCTAAACATCTTTACAGTCTTTATCATAAACTACTCCGCCATCATATGAACCTTTCCCGAATTTATGATTTAGTAGCCATTCGGATTATCGTGCCGGAAGTCGCCAATTGCTACGAGGTTTTGGGGATAATCCACAAGTACTACAAGCCGCTTATCGGAAGGATAAAAGACTATATTTCTCTTCCCAAGCCAAATGGGTATCGCAGTCTTCATACCACTATTTTTGGGCCGGGCAAAGAGATAATTGAAGTGCAGATCCGTACCCCTCAAATGCACTACGAAGCGGAGTTCGGCATCGCGGCCCATTGGATTTATACCGAACAAAGAAGTTTTTACAGCTACTTTTTGCCACGCAGCCAGCCGGCCAAACACATAAACCTTAAGGAGTTGGCATGGGTAAAACAGCTTGAAAATTGGCATAAAGAAATCGGCGGAGACCCAAAAGAGTTTTTTGAAAGCTTAAAAATTGATTTCTTTCAGGATCGCATTTTCGCTTTTACTCCCAAAGGGGATGTGATTAATTTACCGGAAGGGGCTACGCCGGTGGATTTTGCTTATCTGGTCCATACTGAGGTGGGGCATTCTTGCATTGGCGCTGCGGTAAACGGGCAGAAAGTGCCGCTGGATTATAAGATTAGTAATGGGGAAGTAGTGGAAATTGTCACGAATCGTTCCAAGAAAAACCCGGATCGCAAATGGTTGGAATTTGTGAAGACCAGCCAAGCGAGGAGTAAAATAAAAACATGGCTCCGAAAATCCAGCCGCCGGGGACTGCCGAAAAGCTAGAATAAGGTTAAGATTGAGAACTCCATGTTTTAAATCCGAGATTCTAAATTCAAAATTCCAAATTTATCCACAACCAGTGTTCCTTTTTAAGAAAAAATCTTCCAACCGGTATAAATATAGATTAGTGGGGCGTGGACTTTCCTCACCGAACAGAAGCCTGAGATTTATGAAAAGGCCCCGGGTGAATTTGCGCACCCCGCGCGTTATTGTTTCCCAGGTCCGGCTTTTTTTTGCCAGATTGGTTTACTATACCTTATTTGGGCTTTTATTTGCGGGAGTTTTTTATTTCCTGTTTTTTTCGGAATGGCTGGAAATACATAACCTATCCGTGGAGGGGAACAATATTGTTGACCAAAAGACAATATTAGGCACAGCGGAGCCATATTTACATAAAAAGCGTTTCTGGATTTTTCCTTCCAATAATTTTTTTTTGGTGCCGGTTAGGCAAATAGAAAAAGAACTGCTCGGTAATTACAAAAGAATTAGCTCGGTGGAGATAAAAAAATTCTTGCCGCATTCGCTCGTCATCTCAGTAAAAGAAAAGAAGGCGGTGCTTCTTTTTTGCAGTGATAAGGGATGCACCTGGGTAGACGAGGAGGGGGTAGCTTACAATAAAAGTACTTACACTGAAGCGCTGAATCTTAATGTGGGAGTGGTAATCATCCAAGATAACTCGGGGAAGGCAATTCCTTTAGGCAGCGCGGCCACTAGCGCGAAGTTGGTTGCCTTTGCCAACGGCATCGCTAAGAATTTTACTGAGATTACCAGAAAAGAAGTCGGTTTTTTGTCCGTTCCGCTACCGTCGGCGGAAGAAATCCGAGTGCACACCAAAGAAGGATGGATCGCTTATTTTGACATTAATTTTGATTTGGAGAAAAGTTTGGCGCTTTTAGACCAGACGATCAGCCAAAATCTGGCGGAGGAGCAGAAGAGCACAGACTGTTTAGAGTATGTTGATTTGCGAATCGTGGACAGGATTTTTTATAAACTGAAGCCGGAATACAGTGAAGACTCTAAAAAGGCGGAGGAAGAGAATCCGCCGGGCGACCAAGACAGCCAAAACCAAAACGCCAACAAAGCCGGCGAGAAGAAAGACAGTAAAAAGAAGAAAAATTAAATTCTAAATTCCAAATTCCAACACAACCCGCCGCGACCAAAACGCTAATCTTTATAGCCGACTCTTTCCAAATCCATATTTAGCGGTAAGAATGTTCGTATCGGTTAGTATTATAGCAAAATTTTCAAGATGAAAAAATCGGAACTGGTTTTTAACTCAATCTTGGTTCCTTTAGACTACCTCTCTATTGTAGGGGCGGCAATTTTGGTTTTCTATTTGCGCTTCTTTGGTCCCATAATTGAAAATTACCCGCTACTTTACGAGCTCAAATTCGGCGAGTATTTCAAAATGGCTCTCCTTTTGGGAATTTTCGTTGTGGCGGTATACGCGATTGAGGGGCTTTATTCTATGAAAGTAACCCGCAGTCTACTCAAAGAATTTATCAAAATTTTGGGGGCTACTTCGGCGGCGCTGGTAATTTTCATTATCGCCGTGTTTTTGTACCGGGATCTCTTTTCTTCCCGATTTATTCTGCTAGGCAGCTGGTTTTTGATTATCATTTTTGTTTCTTTGGAGAGATATCTGGTGCGTCTGGTCCAGCGGAAATTGGCCCGAGGAAGAAATATTGGTTTGCATCGGGTGCTCCTGGTGGGCGACAACGACATCTGTGAGAATATGGCTGTTTTTTTCCGCAAAGACAAAAAACTGCCTTATAAAATTGTGGGAAGAATAAAAGAGGTGAGCAAAGAAAAGTTGCTTGAGTTTAAAAGCAAAGTGGATGAGGTGATCCAATGCGATCCCAGAATGCCCATTCAGCAAGCTAACCTATTAGCTCGTTTTTGCGAGCTGAACCGGATTGATTTCAAGTATGTGCCGAATTTATTTGCCGCCCGGGCCACTAACATTGAAATCAGAAGCGTAGCCGGTTTCCCGGTGGTTGAGATAAAGCGCACTCCGCTGGATGGCTGGGGCCGGGTATTGAAACGCGGAGTGGACGTGGTATGGTCGCTGCTACTCCTAGCACTGCTCTCTCCTTTGTTTTTAGCGATTGGGATAATAATAAAACTGGACAGTCCGGGGCCGGTTTTTGTGCGGCTGCGCCGCGTTTCTCAAGGAAAACTCTTTCGGATGTTTAAATTCCGTTCTATGGTGAAAAACGCTCAGGCGAAAAAGAAAGAGTTGATGAAATATAACGAAAGAAAAGACGGGCCGCTTTTCAAGATGACGGACGATCCGCGGATTACGCGCTTCGGAAAAATTCTGCGCGGCACGCGCCTTGATGAATTTCCTCAGCTGTTTAATGTTTTAGTGGGGGATATGAGTTTAGTGGGCCCGCGCCCCCACGAACCGGAGGAAGTGAAAAGATATAAGGCCCACCACCGCAAGGTGTTGGCAATCAAGCCGGGGATTACCGGTATGGCACAGGTATCCGGCAGCTCCGATTTGAACTTTGAGGAAGAGGTGGGCTTAGACACCTATTACATTGAAAACTGGTCGCTTACCCTGGACACCATTATTTTATTTAAAACCTTCTTGGTCTTCCTGCGCTGCCTAACGCGAGGAGACAAAGAAGCCTGCTAGAAAGCTTGCAACACATAACCTTCCTTAAACTGACACCCGCGCTATTTAAAAAAACCGTAATATTGACTAATATATGAGTTTTGAAAACGAAGAGCTTTTAGCAAACCGAGTGAGGGAAAAAGAACTAAAAACGCTGAATAGGGGCGTATGGGCGGAAGAGCTGCGCAACGGCCAAGAATTACCACTTGGAGGGTCGCTTTTTAGCAGTGAGCTGACTACAAAATTAGAATTGGATTTCGAAAGCTTTAATGATCGGCTCGAAAATTTTAACGAGGAAAATATTAGGTCTCTATTCCAAAAAAACAAAAAAGCTTTTCTTGATTGGCTTGAAGAAGTTGGAGCGCAAATTGATCCTTATCTTTTTTATGTTTGCTGCCAAGTCCAAAACAAAACGCATAAACTTTTAGCGGTTGATCCAAAAAATAATGTAAGTTCTTTTGAAAGAAGAGAAGTATACAACAAAAACAAAAATAAACCCAAGCTGTCAAGCTTAATAGGAAAAACTGAATGCGGGGAGCGAGCAGCGCTGGGTCAGTATTTACTCCAAAAGGTTGGTTTGGAGTCAATCTATGTTGGGGGAGTTAGTATGGATGATGCAAAAGACAGCAATGAGTATCCGACACCACATAGTTTTGTCGTGATAAAAAATCGGGAGAATCCCCAAGAAACTATAATATTTGATATTGCGCGGCCTAAATCACAGCATAACTTGCCTAGATTGCTAAAGCCCGACGTGCCGTTTAACTATGAGTTATTGAAAGACAAAGAGGAAGTACTGGTTGGCGCGACTGAAGTTTTGCAAGGCAGGCGGCTATATTTTGGCGTGGGCGAACAAGTTGCCGGAGAGCATAACATAATCGGGAAAGGATAAGAACACAAAATGTATAATATTTATTTAACCAACGTATCCTATGTTAATTTTGTCCACTTTTTTCACATATGCGTAAGAAATGATAATTATTAGTCTTCACAATTTTAAGAAAGAAAGGTAATTTGTTGGCAAGCTAGCTAAACTAGCGAGAAAGTAGTAAAAAGGAAGACAAAAAATGAACAAATATTTACTCTTGTGGAATATTTGTTGTACCCCTGAGCTACCCCCCATGGACTATGAGTTAGATATCGTAGAGGGGAGGGATGAGGAGTTGATTGAATTGATTTACGAATCACAACACAAAAAACTTCTCAAAAGATTCAAAGAGAAAGAAACAGAATTCTCAGTAATGAGAAAGATTGGACTATCAGGGGAAATAGTAGTACGCCATCTAATCTTGCATCAAATTGCAAAATTATAGAACCAACACATAGGTTTGAGGGCGAAGGGCTGATTCATCCTATTCATTGAGTGTAGGGAATATTCTCCACACTCAATTTCTATACTTTGTCTCAAAATAAATTTATTAAATCTACAAAAGCTTTTTTCCTCTGTGAGTCAATTATATTTTTCTTGAACTCGCCTTGATATTTTTTGAGATTGTCTTTAATGGTTTCTTTGACCTCTTTTTTGAATCGGTCATGGTCATATAAATATTTCCAGTTGATGTTTTCCGCAAGGGACCTTCTGGCTATCGGATCCTCAAAAGACTGGACGTGCAGTTGCTGGATTTCTATTGGCCGCATATCTTTAACAAATTTTCCAATGGCGCTAATTCTTTCTTTCTCTTCGGCCATTCGCCACTTGCCAGCGACTTTGTCAAAAGTAATATAACCGATTTGAGCAAGATTGCGAGCTGTCCGAGCCTCCTTGTCAGCAGCGCGCATACCTTTAATCACTTCTAGCCCTGAAGTCATTAATTTCATTTCCTCTAAAGCCCTTCTTCTGGCCTCTTGGGTAACATTTTCTCTCTCGCTGGAGGTTAACTGATCCAAATTTTTTCCAAACTTTTCTTGGGATAGCGCATTATTATCGTATTTATCAATCATTTTTTGCATCAGATCGCCAAAATGTTTACCGGACACGGCAATTTTGCGGAGCAGAGCAATTTGCATGTCCGGACCGCCATCGCCTCGCCGAAACATAGTGATCATTTGCTCAAGAGTGAGGTCGGGAATTTTTTCCAGGTATTCTTCTTTGGCTTTTACTCTTCTCTCCTTTTCCGCTTTTGCCTCAAAACTTTCTTTCATTTCACCTTTTTTCTTCTCCTCCGCAAGATCACGAACTTGCAGAGTGTATCTACCGAGGAAATTGTCATTTGGGGTACCCATCATAACGTCCTTTTTTATTTTCACGCTAATTCTCTTTTGTTCCGCTTCGTCTTCGGTGACTGTTTTTGTGAAATTATTGATTAAGTCATCAATTTCTTTTTCGGTTTTATCTCTGTTTTCCCAATCATATTTAGCTTCAAAATCAGCAAACTTTTCTCGCAACTTCTGTAAGTCTCGGTTATTATCTAAAAGACCAATAGCCGCGTTATCGCTAGTTAATTCAACATCTCTTCTTTTTTGTCCCCGAATTGTACGGGGAGTGTCCCACAATCGATTTAGAAAGTTACGGCTAAATTCGCGTAAAGAATCACCAGATTGTTCAAAATACTCCTTCTCTCTATTACTCCAATATTTCGCAAACTCTTGTTTGATGGTCTGAGGAGTAAACAGGGCAAAACCCTTTCGCCATTTTATCATTCTCTCGTCTTTCTTTGCCATTTTTTGCTGTATGTATTCTATCTCTTTACTAAGATCTTTTGCTTTGGCTGTGCCTTCTCCCGCTAATGCTTTTTTCTTTTCTAGCCCTTCTATTTTTTTGCCGCGGAGGATTTGGAAGGCTTTTTTGCCCAACATAGTCGTTCTGCCCACGGCGCTAACGGCGTGGCCCCAACCACGGGCAATTTTACCAGGCAAGTTGCCAGTACTTTTGAGGAGCTGATCTAGACTTTTGGCGCCTTTGATGCCGAATTTATTGGCGATTAGGATGCCGGCCCAGATTACGGCGACCAGGACCAGCATCTGGAAGAAGCTGGCGAAATTTTGGGCTACCAAAGCGTAAAAGGCGTATTTCAAATCGTCTTGATTGGGGAGATTATTTCCCAGCTTATTTAATTCCTCAATATTCTTGAAATTGTCGGCGATTTTCTTAGCCAGCCAGAGGAAAAAGACCAAGATCGGTCCGGTGAATGCGTACTTGAAAAGACTTTCCAGCCACTCATTCCACCACTTTTCGGTTTGAGGGAGGACATAAAACAAAAAGGCGACGGGAGAAAGAATCAGGATAATCCAGAGGGCAATAATTCGAATCATTAAAATAAGCGCGACGGTAAGAAGGGTAATTACCAAAGCCAAAGCCACAAAAATCAAAAAGATTAAGTTTAAAACATCTTTTAAAAGCTCTCCGGTTTTGTCCCAGCCAAAAATTTTTGAGGCGAGATCATAGAGTCCCGAAAGACTCCCCGATCCGATTTTTAATTTTTCTTGAATTTTTAATAAGATTTCAGTACCTGGAGAGAAACCGGCCTGAATCTTATCGGGAGTAAAAATAGAATACATTATCACCTGAGAAACATCAATAATTGCTCCCGCCAACACCAAGCCGAAGTTGGTTAGTAGAGCCGCCATTACCAGCTTAAAAAGCAGCCGCCAAGTGTCCGCTTTCCGGATGATGGTCATAAAAGCGATGTAGAGAAGGAAAATAAGGTAGAAAATATTGCAGAGATTAGCCAGCGTTTGCGCCACGCTTTTCACGAAATCAGCGGTGGAAAGGCCGCCCAGTGCTTTTATTAGAGCGGGGTCTATAACCAACTTCAGGATGGATTCCGCAAGATAAACTAATCCGTAAGCGATTGAATAAAACAGCCATAAAACAATGTATAAAATCGCCAGTAAAACGCGGAGTATTTTATCGGGTAGCCAGCTGGCAATAGACCAAAGCGAAGAGCTGGCGTTTTTTGTGTCCAACTGTTCCTGTTGTTGGTTGTAGTCATTCGTTTCATTAACAATCTTGTCGTATTCTTCTTTGGAAAGATTGTCAGGAATGTCGCGTATTTTTTTGACCGTGGCTGTTCCACTGGCAAGCAAGGAATCAATCTGTCCTTGACTGTCAAAAATAACCTGGCGGGTTTGAGTGGAGCCAACTCCGTAGTTATAAGTGACCTCCGCTAAAATTTTGGCTTGAGTGGAACTAAAGATTGCCGCAAAAACCGCCAGCGCGGCAAGCAGGCCGAGAATAATTTTCTTTTTGGCGGATTTTTGGGAATTTGGAGTCTGGCTGGCCATTGTTTTAATTTGTTTTTGATTGTTTTTTATGTCTTTGCTCTGTTTAAGCGGCAAGTCGTTGGGGTTCTTCCTGTTGGAGTTGTTGCCCGGCTTGATTCCCGGAATCGGCAATGGCGGAGCCCTTCTGCTCCTGCTCTTCAAACCCCCTTTTTCGCTCCCGGATTTGCCTGCGAACGCGAATCCAGACGATAAAGACCGAAAGGGTAGTCAGAGGTAAAACATCAATAAAAGGAAGAAGATCGGCCAAGCCGAGGAGGCGCATAATCAGGCGGACGCGAAAGCTAATCTCCACCCGATATTTGGGGTCCAGATAGCCCGGAGCGCTTCCTTTTACGAGAATGTTGTACCAAATGACCGCCAGAGCGGCAATTTTTATGAGCTTGTCAATAAAGACCGGGAGCGAATCGGCAAAGTCGGTGGCTAAAGCGCAGGCGAAAAGGAGCGGAAAAAAAATTTTCCCCCCGTATTTTATGCCTTCCTCAAATTTTTCAATTTCTTCTTTCGCCATCGCCGCCCGCGCCTTGATCGTCCGGTAGCGCCCGAGGTTTGCGACTTTTTTTTCCGCCTCCGCTATTTTTTGCTTCTCCCATTCTTCTAATTGGTTTTTGTATCGCGGGTCCAGGTATTTTTCTCTAACCAAAAAACGACCTGCTTGCTCCAGCATTTTTTATTTTATGATTTACTGATGTAATAATATAGATAAATTACACATTTGTTAATTCTTCCGGTTTGCTTGTTTAATAATATTGAATATCGAAACCGATCTTATGGTTTCAAAGCACTAAATTAAAAATTCTAAGCTACAAATCGCGCTAAGCACCAAATCCTAAATTAGTGCTTGAGATTTAGAGTTTTTTGGAACTTAGCATTTTCAATTTAGGATTTATCAGATTTTATTTTCAAGAAGAACAATTATGTCTAAGTCCTTTGTTCATCTTCATGTCCATTCCCACTATTCTTTGTTAGACGGGATGGCGAAAATCGGAGAGTTAGTAAACCGGGCCAAAGAGCTCGGCATGCCGGCTTTGGCGCTTACCGATCACGGCAATATGTACGGGGCGATTGAGTTTTACGAGAAAGCCCGCGAAGCGGGGATAAAACCGATTATTGGCTGCGAAGTGTATTTGACGGAAGACCATAAAAAGAAAAACCAAGCCAAAAACGGGGAAAAATATCGCCACCTAGTCTTGCTTTCCAAAAACCAGACCGGCTACCGCAATCTTTTGAAGATTGTGACGATTGGCCATTTGGAAGGGTTTTACTACAAGCCGCGAATAGACAAAAAAATACTTAGAAGTTACGCGGAGGGGATTATTGCCCTTTCCGCCTGCGGTGCCGGGGAAGTCCCGCGGTTTTTGGAATTAGGAAAAATTGAGAAAGCCGAAAGAGCTGTTTGGGAATATCAGGAAATTTTCGGGAAGGGGAATTTTTATCTGGAACTCCAACCCCACGAGCAGTATAAAACGATAAATGAACGGCTGAAGGCGCTGGCGCGGAAAACCGGCGCTCCGCTAATCGCGACTTCCGATGTCCATTATGTGCGGCCGGATGACAAAGAGGCGCAGGATATTTTACTTTGCGTCCAGTCGGGGAAGAAGGTGGAAGATACAGACCGGCTGTCGCTGAGAGAATTTAATTTGCATTTTCGCACCGGCGAAGAAATCCGCAGCAATTTTTTGGATGTGCCGGAAGCGGTGGAGAACAGCCAAAAAATTGCTGCGGAGTGCAATTTGGAAATCCCTTTAGGCAAGTCGTTTCTGCCGGCCTTTCCCACCCCGCGGGAAAAGACCCCGGAATCCTACCTTTTAGAATTGTGCGACATTGGAATGCAGAGGCGTTTTGGCAAAAATCTAAAAGAGGCGGACAAGGAAATTCGCGAACGTTTTAATTACGAAATTGAAACAATTAAACGCATGGGGTTTGCTTCCTATCTTTTAATTGTGCAGGACTTCGTTAATTGGGCCAAGGGGCAGGGAATTGTAGTGGGGCCGGGTCGGGGCTCGGCGGCGGGCAGTCTCATTTCCTTTTTGCTGGGAATTACTGAAATAGACCCAATCAAATACGACCTCCTTTTTGAACGTTTCTTAAATCCGGACCGGATAAGCATGCCGGATATTGACGTGGATTTCGCGGACAACCGCCGCGACGAAGTGATTGATTACGTGGCGGAAAATTATGGACGGGAAAAAGTGGCGCAAATTATCACTTTTGGGACGATGGCGGCGCGAGCCTCAGTGCGCGACGTGGGCCGGGTTTTGGGCTACCCTTACGAACTTTGCGACCGGGTGGCCAAAATGGTTCCCATGATGATGAATTTCAAGGAAGCCCTTGCCGCGGCGTCCGATCTCCAGGAAATTTACGAAAAAGATCCTGCCATTACCAAACTTATTGACAACGCCAAGCGATTGGAAGGAGTGGCCCGCCACGCCTCCCGCCACGCCTGCGGCGTAGTGATCGCGCCGGAGGAGCTCACGAATTTCGCTCCCCTCCAATACGCTTCTAATGAAGACAAGACGGTTATCACCCAATATGAAATGAAATCAGTGGAAAAAGTGGGGCTTTTGAAAATGGATTTTTTGGGGCTTAAAAACCTGACGCTTCTACAAAACACAGTGAATATTATCAAACACCGCTACGGCGCGGAAATTGACCTGAGCAATATCCCGCTTAACGACCCCAAGGCATTCGCGCTTTTTCAAAAGGGCGAGACTACCGGCTTTTTCCAGTATGAGTCCTCCGGCATGCGCCGCTACCTTAGGAAACTGCATCCCACTTCTTTTGAAGATTTGATCGCGATGGCGGCTCTCTACCGCCCCGGTCCGCTTAACTCGGGAATGGTGGACGAATTTATTGCCCGCAAGCACGGAGAGAGAAGCATCCACTATGAACATCCTTCTATGGAACAGGCGCTCAAGAACACCTACGGCGTGATTGTTTATCAGGAACAGGTAATGCAGCTTAGCAAGGATATGGCTGGATTTACCGGCGGAGAAGCGGATACTTTAAGAAAGGGAATGGGCAAAAAAATTCCGGAGCTAATTTTGAAACTGCGGGAGGATTTTGTCAGGGGCTGTGTGAAAAATGGGGTGGGGAAGAGAATTGCCGAGAAAGCTTTTTCCGATATGGAAAAGTTTGCCCAATACGGATTCAATCGCAGCCACGCGGCCTGCTACGCCATGATTGGCTACCAAACGGCCTACCTCAAAGGGAATTATCCAGCGGAATTTATGGCGGCGCTCCTTACGGCGGACCAGAATGACATTGACCGGATTGCCATTGAAGTGGAAGAGTGCCGCCAGCTAGGCATTGCGGTTTTACCGCCCTCGGTAAACCAGAGTTTTGGCAACTTTACGGTAATTGATGAGGAAGAAAAAAAAGGAAAAGAAAAAAAACAGCTAATCAGGTTTGGGCTCAAGGCCGTAAAAAACGTGGGGGATCATATTGTGGAAATGATTGTAAGCGAGAGGCGAAGGAACGGAGAATTCAAGGGTATCGGCGATTTTCTAAAGAGGATTCAGGACAAAGACCTAAACAAAAAATCACTGGAAAGCTTGATTAGGGCGGGAGCGATGAAGGAGTTTGGCGAAAGGGGGCTTTTACTCTCCAATCTGGACCGGTTTTTGCAATTTCACAAACAGCAAACTGAGAAAGCGCAGCTGCAAGGGCTTTTTGGCGAGACGACCCACGACATTACTTTGGTTCCGGGGGAAGCGGCTAGTGACGAGGAGCGGCTAAAATGGGAAAAGGAATTACTGGGGCTTTTTGTCTCCGGCCATCCCTTGGATGAGTACCGGGAGTTGATGGAAAAATACGCGGCAGGAATCAGCGCGCTTACGATGAAGGATGATCGGAGGCCGGTCCGGGTGGCTGGAGTGGTGGGAAGAGTGAAGAAAATTTACACAAAGGCCAATGATTTAATGGTTTTTGCGGAAATTGAAGATCTGAGCGGCCGGCTGGAAGTGATTGTTTTTCCGCGTACTTACGCGGAGAATCAGGCGCTGTGGTTTTCGGGGGCGAAACTAGTGGTTGAAGGACGAGTCAGCACTAAAGACGACAGTATTAAAGTATTAGTGGAAAAGGGATACCCGCTTGCGGAATTTGCCAAAATGGCGGAGGAGGGACAAATAGCCAAGAAAGTTCCAAATTCCCCCGCCTACCGCCCGCCTGCCGGCGAGGCAGGGACGGGCAGGCAGTTTCAAGGAAATTCCAATAGTCAAACAAACGCGGCTGGTCCAGTCAAATCAAAGAAAAATCTTTTTAAAAAAGATAAAAGTGTGGCAACAAAGGGGCATGGAGGTGCTTCTCTTTTGGAAATCATCAAATCAGGGGAAGTTTTTCTCCATCTTGATAAGTCGCTTAACGCCGAGTTAGTGATTCCACGGTTAAACTTAGTCTTGGGTAATTCCGCAAAAGGGAAAATCCCGGTAATTTTGAAGATTAAAAATGGTGGAAAAAATGTCGTAAATGATTATAGGACGCAATATTTGGTAAAATTTACCGAAACTTTAAAGAAACAATTGGTGGATATTTTAGGGGAAGGAAGGGTGAGATGGGAAGGAGAATAAAGCGCAAAGTACAAAGTTACAAAAAATGGGAGGGGTATTTTTTTTGTAACTTTACACTTTGTATTTTGTAATTTAATTTTATGTATTTTAAGGCGCGTAGAATCCCAAAATTAGGCGTGGGGCTTGGCGGAAGCATAAAGAAGCCGCATTTATTAAGGGCGGTACAGGCCGGCCAGGCCGCAAATATCTTGAAAAAGTTAGGAAATGCCAGGAAACATTTGGAAGGGGTTCAGCTGGTTTCCTATCGGGACGGGATTTTGAAAATAAAGACTGCTTCCGCAGCGCAAAGGCAGGAAATTTATTTGCGGAAGGAAGAGACAATGGCAGAGCTGAAAAACAAGGGGGTTACGGTGAAAGAGATAAAGGTGGTAATATAATTGAATTAGATGGTTACAAAACTCCCCATTTTAATTTTTTTGTGGGACGCCCGCCTGCGCCGAGGCTTCGGCGGGCAGGTCGCCTGAGAGGCATTAACTGCAATGCGAGCTAGATACAAAAAAATTAAAAAAATTGAGTTTTGTAACCATCAGAATATCAAAATGTTAGAAATTCTTTCTAATGCCGTGCCGTATTTTTTTAGCGCTTTGCTCGGCCTTATTGCCGGCAGTTTTCTCAATGTCGTAATCTATCGCACCGAAAAGGGAAGGGGAATTGGCGGACGGTCGTTTTGCCCTCACTGCAGGAGGCAGCTCCCGTGGCAGGATAACATCCCACTTTTAAGTTTTCTCATATTGAGCGGCCGCTGCCGCTTTTGCCGCCGTAAAATCAGCCGGCAGTACCCTTTGGTGGAAGGCGCGACGGGCGTGTTGTTTCTTGGTATTGTTTATTTCTCACTTAATAATTATTGGAACGATTGGCTGGGCCATTTTTTCGGCGTATTAGGGACCAAAACGCTTTTAGAAAAAGTGGGCGTAAACGTTTCACTTGCGTCCCTTGACGCCGGATGGAAGTTTTTTGAACTGATTTTCGTTTTTGCTGTGGCGGCGGCGCTAATTGCTATCTTTGTCTATGATCTTAAGCATATGCTGATTCCGGATGCCTATGTTATCTGGGGAATTATTTTTTCTTTGGCGTTTAATTTTGTCGCGGACATTGGACTTTTTATCGGCATTTTAGCTTCCAAAAATCAAATTTTAATCTTGAAGATAAAGGAATACGCCGCTGGCCTTGCCGGATTAAGGGTTATCCCGCCGGGTTTTTTGGAGACTTTTTGGCTCGCGCCGGCGGATTTTTACGCGCGGGCGATTCATCTCAAGGCGCTTTTTTTTACGCCGGCGGAGTATCCGTATTTATCCCTTTTGGCGGAATCCCGAACGTTTGCGGGCCTCGCCGCGGGGATTTTTGCCGCCGGTTTCTTTTATTTTATCGTTTGGGTAAGCCGGGAGACTTGGATGGGCAGGGGAGATGTCCAGCTGGCGTTTTTACTGGGGCTTTTTTTGGGAGTTGGGAAGACGCTGGTGGCGCTCTTTTTTGCTTTCCAGACAGGAGCGGTGGTTGGCTTAGTTTTAATGCTTTTTGGCCGCGCCCAGATGAAAACCGCCCTGCCGTTCGGGCCGTTTCTCATTCTCGGTGCGTTTCTTTCACTTCTTTTTCCGTGAGGTTGACAAAAACAAAATGAAGGTTAAACTATAAGTGAACTTAAAGTTTAACCTTTTTAATTAAATCTTATGGAAGCGCAAATAATCGGCATTAAAAAATTACATAAGGATTTAAGAAGGATCTCCTGTGAGGCTTTGGCAGGCAGCTCCTTTATTGTAGTTAGAAGCTCTAAACCGGTTTTCCGTATTGAGCCTATAGGGAACTTGGTAAAACCGAGATATACCTTCAGAGATCTTGAAAAAATCAAATTTAAGTCTAAAGATAGAAATCTAAGCAAAAAGATTGATAAAATAGTGTACGGCGTATGAAAGTAATAGACTCGAGCGTGTGGATTGCGTTTTTTCACGAAAAAGACAGTCTGCATCAAAGGGCCAGAAAGCTTCTTGGGGGCATTGCTTTTCCAATTGCTGTGACAGAGTACGTAATTATGGAAACCTGTACCGTGCTTTCGGCTAAGAGCTCCAAGAAAATAGCCAATATGTTTCTAGCCGAAATTGTTGACAATGAAGACGTGAGGATTTTATTTTCGGCGGAAGATTTATTTTGGGAAACGGTCCGACGTTTTGAAAGAAGCTCAGGCAAGAATCTTTCATTTGTGGATGTTTCGCTTGTGTGCTTGAGCGATCAGTACCAAATAGTAACTTTTGACGAAAAACTTAAGAAGGTAATTAAGGGTTTAAAAATAAACAAATAAAGAAGGCGGGATAAATCCCGCCTGAAGTTGCCGACAACGCGCCCTACTTATCCCTATTCAATTCCTCATCAAGCCTGTCCTTGCGTATAACGTAGAACTCCCACACGACATTCATGAGGCGGGAGTCAGATATTTTTCTCTTCGCCAAAACAAGGACATAGTCCTCGCATTTTCCCAGCCATTTCCGGTACTTCTGCAACTCTTCGCTGTCTTGGCGGAGTTTACGGATGTTTTCCTTAAGCTCTTCTTCCTTCCCGTGTTTTTGGGCGTCCCTCGCCACTTGTTTATCTGAGTATTTCTTAATGGCCTCATCGAATTGCTCGTTTAGCCATTTGAGGTGGTCAAAGTATGCCCTTATTACTCTTGGAAACAAGAATTCAGGGGGTTGTTCGAACTTGAGCTGAGGCGACTTAAATCCCGTTGTCACCTCTTTTTTCTCAACAGGGATGCCCCCTTCTTTCTCAAGTTTGTCAATAACTGTCTCTCTGTGCAGCCAGAAATTCCTCCCCACATTTATTTCGCAGTTTACCGATATGGGAGGCAGGGGAACAATCAAGTGCCCAACTTGATCTACGGGAACCTGAAACAATTTCGGGTTGACATAGTAAGCCGGCGACCAAACTGGATTGCCTTCCTTATCAACTAAGGTCTCCAAACCGATCCAGCCGCCCCAAACTTCTATCGGGGATTTTGGCGGAGTTCTTTGTTGTTCGCCCGTGCTACTCAACTTAGATCCTATCAGGTGTAAGCCCCTGTCTATGCAGGTGGAGATAATTCCCCAGAAGACGCCGATCAGGACGATCAGCGCCACGATGTAGATTTTCCAGAATCTGTTCATAAACTCCTCCTTATGGGTATCGGGTTGTTGGGTTTTCCGCCAGGGGCGGATATCTTTTTTGGCTAAGGAATATGTTTTATAAAGAACCTGTCGCCCCGGAACTTGAGCCGCAAGTTCCAATCAGGCAACCTTTTATTATCAAAATAACTACGGTTTTGTCAAGACAAACGCAGTTTTTGTTGTCCAAAAGAAAAAGGGACAAGGCGGGGAGCCGTAAAAAGTAACGGCTGGCACCTTGTCCCTAAGGGTCAGATCTTTATCGGCATCGGCCGGTTACGGTTAGGTCCCGGCTTGGGTCTGCTGGGTTCGGTGGGCGTTGTCGTTGTGGTGGATGGATCTGGTCTGGGTCCACCACCACCCCGGAGGTAATCAAATACCTCCCGGTCTGATGTCCCTGAGCGAACCCTGTCAAAAACCTCCTCTGCCGGCGCAGAGGTGATCAGGTTCGTAGTGGATGGCAACAACGGCTTGGTCAGCCACCACGTTCCTAATGTGAGAGCAACGCACAAAAGAAAGAACACGAAACCCAACACCGCGATTTTTTTCATGGTTTTTCCCTCCTCGTCTTGTCTGGTCTTGTTCGTAGGAACCCAAAGTGTTATAGCTTAACACCTTGGGTTCCTACGAACATTTTTTAAAGAACTTGCCCTTTTAACAACCCTTAATTATCAATTTTTATTCATTTTTGTCAAGGTTTTTTGGGTATGTTCATGCAATTTTTTTAACAGAATATAGCCCCCTCATTTTACAGGAAAAGGAGCTTTGGATGGAGTAGAGCAAAATAAACAGCTGATCTATTTTTTAACCAGGGGTAATTCTAGGGTAAAGGTACTCCCTTTATTCTTCCCGGGGGAGGTGGCGTAGAGGTCGCCGCCCATGGCGCGGGCCATCTGGCGGGAGATGTAGACGCCGAGGCCGGTGCCACTGGTATTTTATCCATGACTACTTTCGGTGTCAACCCCCTCTTTTATCTCCCCCCTCTATCCAAAAGGGAGAAAACTTTGGAACTTTAGTGCATGCCTATAGAGATTTTATTTGTTTAACTTCTAATAGTTTACCGCCGATAAAGTCTTTGATAATTGCTTTTACACCTTTTCTAAATTTTAATTTCTTATCCTGGAGCAATTTTTTTGGATCAACCCAATATAATTTTTTAAATTCTCGCAGTCGACTTCTTTTATTATCTATTGGGATTGCCTTGAAAGCGAGACCCAGGATGCGGTTATTCGTTTTTGACGAAAAAAACTCATAGACTCCAATCAATCCTAGGATTTCAATGCTGTAACCAACTTCCTCCCTAGTTTCCCTCAAGACTGATTTTAGTAGTAGTTCACTCTCCCTGGTCTTTCCTATGGGTACCGTCCACAAACCTTTTGCTTTTTCGTAAGCTTTATTATTTTTTTCTTTGAAGATTAGTATTTTACCACCCTTTACTACAATTGCTGCGACACAAACTTGAAGCTTGTTGCCGACAATCTCTTTAATCTTAATAAATTCTTTGAAAGCGACAGCTAACCAGGGGACATATCTTCCACCATCGAATTCAATAGCATATCCCAGATCGTCAAAAGAAACCCAGCGATGATCGGAAATTTCTCGGGGATTGGAGTTAATACTCCCATTAAACTTGCCAATCAGTAAAGCGCAAATTTCATTTTCTGAGCCAATATTTTTGTATGCGGCTTTATAATTGAATTTTAATAAGTAGTTTAGCTTACAACTTATCCCTAACTCTTGCTTTATTCGTCTTTCGCCGGCCTCCACGTAACTTTCGTTTTCAAGAACGTGAGTAGAACAAGACGACTCCCAGTGTTTTGGCCAAAGTTTTTTGTATGTGCTTCGTTTGGTTATCAGTATCTGGTTTTTATCGTTTATAATAAATATTGTTATGGCTCTGTGAAGAATTCCCTTAACCTTATGGCAGATATTTTTATCCATAGTTCCCAACTCATTATCGTTTTTATCAACGATTACTATTTTTTCTTGCTCCCAAGTCGCGTTCATATTTTTTTATAAAATAAATAATTTTTTAATGAGAATTAAAATGGATAAACATAAAAAACCTGAGAAGAATTTATTTCGAGAGTTTAATCGAGCTTTTGAAGAATTCACGAAGCCTCTGATAAAAGAATATATCGGAGAAGTAAAAGAAGCAAGAGCGCTATCATACACAATTAAATCTGGCAGAAATCGGTTTAGATCAGGATTGCCGTCTTTACTTCTCAATGACTATAGCAGAGGAGCTTTAGTGGGGGCAATTTCAGAAATATCTTGGTCAGCTATTTTAATATTAGACGACATTGGCGATAAAACTAGGATACGTAGAGGCAAGAAGGCTGTCTGGTTGAAGTTTGGCTTGCTGGAAGCAGTTCATGCCGCTGCTCTAGGGTTTATTATTTCCGAAGAATTGGCAGTAAAAAACTTTAGCGAACATAAGGAAATCAAGCTAACCCTACATAAAGCGATAAAAATGACGTTAAAAGCACAGATAGAGCAAAATAACTTTTCGTTTGATAAAGCATCAACCCATTCCTTGTTGAACAATTACCTAAGGAAAACAGCCCTTGGGAGATGGCCTCTTGAGGCAACAACAATAATTGATGACTCATTGAGTGAAAAAGAGAAACGGGAAATAGTCGGGTTTATCAAGATAATGGGCATCGTAGGGCAGATAAAAAATGACTTGGATGATTTCGGAATCTATTATGATGACAATGATTATGAACCTAAGATGAAAGACTTGGAGGGAGAAACTATTAGTTACCCGATAGCCGTCTTTTTTAACGATGCTTCAGAGAAAGACAAAAAAGAATTTGTAGATAATTATTGGGGAAAAGCCATTGGCAAAAGACGGGCAGAAAAAGTCATGCATGTCTTAAATAGGTATAAAGTCATTACCAAATGCGAAAAAAAGATAAAAGACGAGATTTCAAAAGCAAGATTCTTAATTGGGGAATCCCCAACCAGGTATAAAAGTTTACTAACAGAGTGGGTGAAAAGTTACGTGAGTTAGTTTTTATAAGTAACCTCTTTACATATTTTTACTTTGTGATTTATTTATTATTAGTCCTTTAAAGCCTGAGTAAAACTTCTGTAAGGAGACGAAGCAAAATTATCAAGTTCAAAAAAGGAGGGCAAAGGATTATGGAAATTCTGCTTGTAAACCCAGGGGAGAAGTCTCCGTATCCAGCGATGGGGCTTGCCGAACTAGCAGCCTTTATCAAAAACCATGGTTTTTCCGTAGGAATTGTTGATTTTTCTAGGCCTGAAACAACAGAAGAAGATATCACGGATTCCGGAGCCAAAATTGTTGGCATTTCAGTTCCTTGCGGCCTTGTGGCTAGGGGATTAGCGCTCGCAAGTCATGTTAAAGAGAATATGAACGCGAGCGTAGTTTTTGGAGGATACTACCCCACTTTCTGCTATTCAGAGTGTTTAGCCAACGACAACGTTGATTTTTGTGTATTGGGCGAAGGAGAGTTGCCCTTTCTCAAATTAGCAAACTTATTGCTAAGACAAAAGGGAACCTTACGAATGGTGCCGGGGATTGCCTACAAAGGAGAAGAAGGGGTCGTTGTTAATAAAAGAGTAACTGTACCGAATCTGGACTTCTTGCCTGATCCAGCCTTCGATCTTCTCTTCTTGGAGCGGTATCCGCAAAAAGAAGAAGGAAAGCTCGTTGCAACATTATCAACAGGGAGAGGCTGCTCTTTTGGTTGTATTTATTGCTCCCAATCGGCTTTTTGGGAAAGAAGAGTTAGGTTCAGAAGCGTCAGTAGGATACTCCAAATATTGAATACTCTATTGGGCAGATACCCTGCAAATTACTTGAGAATACTGGATGATATTTTTCCTATGAGGCCAAGAGTTTCTTTAGAGATAGCTTCGATGTTAAGTGCCAAAGGGATTGATTGGGAATGTCAAGCAAGAATTGATGTTGTCGAGGAAGAGTTGTTAAAGGAGTTCTCAAAGAACCGACTCGATAGAATTTTCTTCGGAGTCGAGTCTGGGTCTCCCAAAATCCAACAAATACTAGGCAAGAAACTGGATCCGGATAAAGTCAAAAGAATAATTTCTGCAGCCAAAAAGCTGGGGTTAAGAGTAAAAGTATCTTTTCAGCTGGGCACGCCAGGTGAAACGAGTGAAGATGTTGATATGAGTATAAAACTTGCAAGGGAACTAGAAGCTGACGATATCGCTTTGTTTGTTTCAACGCCATTTTTTGGAACGCCACTCTACAATATGGCTGTTGAAAAAGGACTCATCACATTGTTGGATCCTGATGATTGTGATCCTTCCACGGTTACTATGGGGACTGGTGAATTAAGCGCAGAATCGGTCAAAAGGGAGGCCGAGAGGTTTCTTTGGGAAGTGCCTAATTCAACTTGGGGTCACCATTCAAAAAAGGGACGAATTCTCAGGAGCCTATTGTAACAAGAGATGAAGGATGCGGTGTTTCTTTATAAAGAGCACCGCATTGTGTTTAATGGGTATGCTTATAAGTGTAATTGTAACCAAGGCGCTGTTTTTTCTATTGCTTCACCAGCGGCAATTCCCATCCTACGCTAATAGGCTTTGGAATGGCAGGGAGGACGAAGATGCTGATCTATTTTTTAACCAGGGGTAATTCTAGGGTAAATGTACTCCCTTTGCCTTTGCCCGGCGAAGTGGCGCACAGATCGCCGCCCATGGCGCGGGCCATCTGGCGGGAGATGTAGACGCCGAGGCCGGTGCCGGTGATATTGTCTATTTTGTTATCAATTTCTCCTTCTTTCTCTCTTTTAACTATAAAGGACGATCCCGTTTCCTGTTTCTCATTTTTCGTTTCTCCTTTTTTAAACTTCTCAAATATTTCTTTCAGTTCCTTTTCGCTCATGCCGATTCCGTTGTCGGCAACGCTTACGCGCACCCCGGCGCCGTTTAGAATTTTGGTGTTTTTCGCTTTACCGACCGGCCTTGCCAACTCGCAGCGGGAGACGCTGACGGTTATAGTTTGTTTTTCAGCCGTATTGTTCTGCCCTTCATGAAGGGCAGGGGAGTATTTCACGGCGTTGTCAATGAGATTGGCGATAATTTCGGCCACCTTGCGCTTGTCGGCAAGGGCGATTAAAGAGCTTGCCCTGAGCGAAGCCGAACGGGTTTTGGAAGGAGCGGTGTATTTAAGCAAGAGATTTTTGCTTTTGGCGTGGAGCTGCATATTATCCACTATCTCTTTGATGAGAGGCGGGACGTCCACCTCTTCAAATTCGTATTCCAGCCGGCCGGCTTCCAGGCGGGAAGCGTTGAGCATATCTTCCACCAAAAGCACCAGTTTTTCGTTGTTGACATAGAGTTTTTCCACCGCTTCGCGCTGGCGGAGAGGGATTTTTCCGAAGGTGTTTTCCAAAATGAGGGAGGCGTAGCCCTTCACCGAGGTGAGGGGGGTGCGTAGTTGGTGCGAGGCAATGGAGACGAATTCGGATTTGGCGGCGTCAATTTCTTTGAGTTTGGTGTTTAAGATTGCCAGCTTGCCGGAAGCGAGCCGCAATTGTTCGGTAAGGGAAACATCTTCTTTGATGGCGCGAAAAAGCATATACCCAAAAATCGTTACAAGGGCAAGCGTCACGCCAGTAAGAATCTGATTACTCAACTCCTGCACAATGAAAAACTGGGAAAACACCCCAATCCACACCGTAACGGTAAGGAACTGAGCTGCAATAACTTTAATATCGAAGGCTTGATATTTAATGATTAGATATGAAAGAAAAGCTAAAAACACCAGCATTCCGAATAGTCCATATTGCTCCACAGAATAGTCACTAAATACCCCATAGTCCACTAAGAGACTTGCTAAAAAACCTGTAAAAAAGAGTGATAGTAAGAAAAAACTGACGCCTCCGAGCAAGAGTAAAATCTGTTTTCTAAAAATAGTTTTAATTTTTAAATAATTGGTTATTGAAACAATAGACATCCATATAAAAATCGCTAATCCTGCAATATAATAATAATTTGTGAAATATCTTCCTTCTTGGGTTATGCCACACAGTTTTAAGTCAAAAACATTTAGATTATATTTTGATGATGCGAAAAAAATGGTTGGCGCAAGAAACAACGATAGAAAAATTTTTGTTTTTAAACTAATATCACGCTGTTTTATAAAAAGGTATACTAGATAGAAAGAGAAAAAGAATGTCAGAAGATACAAAATTCCAAAAATTGACCAAACAAACATTATAATGCTGGTGTCATTATTAGTCCAAGTAATAAGTAAGACAAAGCATGACAAAGAGAACGTTATAGATAAAGTAAACAAAATTTGCGAAATTAATGCTTTCTTATTTTTTATGAATATAAAAAATCCCATCAATAACGATAGCAACATCGCAGGTATATGAGAGAAATAAATAAGAGAAGGAGTCGTACTCGCAAAAACTAGAAAATGTGGGGTTTCAAAATCTAGGCAAAGCATTTTAATATTTTTTTGTATTTAGAATATCAGCAAAAGAATTAGTTATATTTTAAACCTAGAATAAAAAATTTAAAAGATAATAGATAAGAAAATGCAATTTTTCCCAAAAAATTAGGGAAAAAGATTATTTTGTTCTAATCTGGTATGTGTATGATAGAAGTAAGCACAATATATTTAAGCTTTTATGCGTATTCTTTTTGTTTCGCCAACCGATGCCCACGGAGCAAGTCTCTGCTGTAAGCTCAAGGGGGAGCGAAACCACGTAAAGTGGTTTATAAAAGATAAGAATAAGGATATTAGGAAAATCTTAGAGGGTGTTGTTGAAAAGATTGACGACCTGGACAAAGGGGTTAGTTGGGTTGGCAAAGAAGGGCTAATTGTTTTTGATGATGTTGGCATGGGAAAAGTTCAGGATGAATTGAGGAATGAAGGATATTCTGTAGTGGGAGGCTGTAAGCTTGGAGATAAATTAGAAAAAGACAGGCAATATGGGCAGAAAATTTTTAGTTTTGTCGGTATGAACGTTTCCCCATCGACCACCTTTTACGACATAAAAGAAGGCATTGATTTTTTAAAGAGCAACCCTGGTCCATGGGTAATTAAACAAAGCGGAGACAGTAATAAAACTTTAAATTACGTAAGCAAATTTAAGGATAACCGAGATCTGATAAGCCTATTAGAAAATTATAAATGTAGTTATTACACAAATAAAAATTGTTCTCAATTTGATTTGCAAAAAAGAATTAAGGGTGTAGAGATTAGCATAGCAAGATATTTTAACGGGAAAAATTGGGTTGGACCGATCGAAATTAGTTTTGAGTACAAAGATTTTTTTAACGGGGGAGTTGGCCCGAAGACAGACGAGATGGGTACTCTTATGTGGTACTCGAATGATGAAAAAAATAAAGTATACTCAGAAACTTTATCAAAGCTCAAGGAGTATCTTGCGAGAATTAATTTTCGTGGCGACATTGCAATAAACTGCATTGTTAATCGAAGAGGAGTTTTTCCCCTTGAGGCTACTGCAAGATTTGGATACCCAGCTACTCAATTGCAAATGGAGATTCACAATTCTTCTTGGGCAGAGTTTCTCAAGGCTGTTGCTGATGGGAAAAATTTTAATCTGGGGTGGAAGAAGGGATTTGGAATAGTTGTTCTTGTGGCGGCTCCACCATTCCCTTATTATCGGAATATGTTTACAAGTTTTTCTCCAAAAGGGCTAATGATATATTTTAAAGATAATTTTAAGATCGGAGATCAAAAACATATTCACCTCGAAGAGGTAGCAAGGAAAAGGACCGGAGAATATTACATTTGTGCAAATAGCGGATATATTATGCACGTTTCTGGAGTAGGAAAAACAATTAAGGAAGCCAGAAAGAAAGTCTATTCGATTATCGAAAAAGTAGTGATACCAAAGAAATATTACCGAACAGACATCGGGTTAAAATTTATCAAAGAGGATAGAAAAAAACTTAAAGAGTGGGGGTATCTGTAGTATATTTTTTTTCTAATTGGATCTCCATATAGTCACAAGGCTCTTCTGGCTTGTAATATTTCCATCTATCAATCCGCCTTTTATTAATTATTCTATCACCATATCTCTTTTCTAAGGAATTGCTGAAACCATTACTAACTCTTGCGTGCAATATTAGTTTATTTGATCCTCTGACAATCATCTCACTTTCCATCGCATCAAACAATGTTGATGAGAGTCCCATTCCTTGATAGTCTGGATCTATTTCGATTGTAATCATATAATAAGCGGAGCCCTCGACTATTTTAAGTTCGGGATCATCTTCCAGCATCTCATTTATGAGATTGTTATTGTATGGTTCCAAAAGGACCAATCCAATTAATTTTTTATCCCGGTCTTTGGTTCTGAGAATAATTTTTATATTTTCGGGTTTGGATAACTCTTGCTCATAGAAATCCTCCGAGAACCTCCAACTTTCAGGGATGCAAGAATTTTCAAGATTAATAATTTTTCTAAAAATCTCTTCATCAGGCTTGTCTATCGTTTCGACTTCAAATTGATTGAGCTCCAATTCTTTCTCCAAGAGGTTTTTTTGCTCGTTGTTGTTTGCCACATTGCTTAGATTATTCTAGCGGATAAATCATAATCCCAATTTATTAAATCCGCAACGGTGGAATGATTTTTTTTAAAAGGCGGCGTTGTTGGAACAACGCCGCCGTCAGGGTCATTTACTAAAAAATGTTTGCGAGATCTTTGAACCAAGTTTCCCAGGCCCACTCTCCTCCATAGAGAACCCCGCAAACTAGTGGCCACCATGTGATGGCGCTAAGGAAGAAGCTAAACAGGAAGATTTTTTTGTCTCTCCGGCTCAGTTCGTTGAATTGATACGCTCCTTCCCGCATGAATATGGTTGCCATAAAAGCATCAAATTTGAATGTGATGTAGACAAAAGCCAACCACTTGCTACCTTTTAAAAAACGCGAAGCGAACCATCCAACCTTTGTATCTCCCTTTCCTTCGCGAATCTCTTTTATCTTCTCGATTCCGAACCAGTCCTTTTGAGACCAATCGTAAAAACGAAAAGTCAGGCAACAAATTGTGAAAGAAGCTATTACCGCAATGGAAACGCCAAGCAAAACGCCAAACTTCACAATAATGAATGGGTAGATCACGTAATTAAACGCGGCCTCCACGGCGCTATTGCTAGTCCATCCAATAACAGTAATTCCCAGCTTTTTCAGTTTTTCCCAATGGGCCGCGAAGAACGCGGCGCATCTCTTCAGCCACTCAGCGAAAACGTTCATCGCGGCACCTCCTACAGAGATTGTTCACGAGTTAACCGGGTAGACCGGGTTCTCGCGTGGACCGAGCGAAACTCGGTTTTTTCAAAGAACTTGCCATTACGGCAACTCTTAATTCTGGCCATTTATACAAAATTGTCAAGCAAAATCGGGGTTTCGGGCTAAAATCTCCCCTCTATTCTATTATTGATGATCCGAAAAAACATTGTAGCTTTAAAAATATAAAAGACACCCGAGATTTATACAGGCAGGGTTGGGGTTAACCCAGTTTGGCCGATGTAATCGATGTTATTTTTATCGCAATAGTCAATAATAAACCTTATTTTTTCTCTGTCGGCTTGGAACGACAAAATCTTTACTTACCCAGGGAAATGATGTTTCCTCTTTCGGAGAAAGAACCCATAAATTTGTTAGCTGAAACTGAATAGTTTTTCCAGCTATATGTTTTGTATGGAGAAGGGTGGTGAAGATAAATACTCTTAATTTTCCCTAGTTTTTCGGTTATCCCGAATATAACCGCCAAGTGACCCCCTCGCGGTACAATATAAACTGATCCATTTTCTTCTTTATATTCTTTTCCCACCTCAAAACCATGCGATATGGATGCTATCACCAGTCTGTTTTCCTCCAAGTGGTTTTTAATTTTCTCTAGATCTCCTCCGATACTTTCCCGGCTAGCTTTCAAGCCCAACCTGGTAGCAATTTCTACTAAACCATCGTGTATCCAACCAACATTTTCTTTATAAGCGTGGATTTGCAATCCCATATTAATTAATTCCTTTGTTCTTATCTTGAGATCCGGAAGAAAAAACCTCACTGCCATTTCAATACAAACTATTCCACAGTCTCTTTTTGACCAGTGTTCGGCTTCAGCTAAGTCTTTAAAGCCTAGAATCTGATAATTATCTGTATCGTATAGTTGCGTAACAAACGGAACGTTCTCAATAATAATGCTTTCTGTTTTTTCTCTCTCATTTCCATCGTTGAGATTTGATTTTTCGTAACCCATATAGAATTATAATTTTGAATAACCGGCGTTGTTTAGTATCCAAACCAGTAATTCATAGTAGCTAAAATTCGCGAGCCGGGCGGAACAAGCCAAATTACTTTTAGGGTAGATGCCGGGCACACTGTTAATTTCCAGCAGGAAAAGCTGGCTATCCTTTTCGATAAAATCAAGGCGGGCAGCGCCTTTTATATCCAAAAAATCAGAAACCTTTATAGATATTTCTCTAATCTTCTCCGCGTTTGCTCCGCTATATTTACTATATTTGTATAGCCCTTGATACTTAGCTGCTTCATCGTAAAATTCTCTCTCCCTGGCTATAAAAGATACTATTCCCAAAGGGTAAAATGACCCCTTTTGTTCAAAAATCCCCATTGTTAAAAAATTTCCGTCAACGAACTCCTCGACAAAACATCCATTTTTTGGCCTAATTGTGTCAACTATTCGCATGCCCTTACTACTACCGCCTCTGATTTTTTTATAAATGAATCTAGTTTGTTTTTTGGATAATTTATCCTTATCAAGATTGTCTAAAGGACAATTAAATCCTAATTTCTTGGCAATCGATTTAAAATAAATTTTATCCATTGTAACGGCAGAAGCGTAAACCCCAGAAAACGTATAGGGTACTTTTAGATAATCTAAAATTGCTGGGAGATGACCGCTTTCCCCAAAGGAACCATGGAGGCAATTAAAAACAAGGTCGACTTTTTTATTTAGAAGGGGGATAAAATTTCTTTGCGAAGGATCAATCTTGATCGTTTTAAAACCGTTTTTTTTAAGCTCTTTGTAAACCGAACTACCACTTTCAATTGAAGTTCCCCTTTCCTCAGAAAATCCACCGTAGATTATTACTATTCTCTTTTTCCTTAATTTATTTTCAACTTCTTTGAAATTTTTTCGGAAAAACTCCACAATTTTTAAGTCGTTATTTATCAGCGGCATGGGTTTTTGAAGTTATGTTATAAGAATAATCATCATTTTAGATTATTTCTACACTAAAAAATTTTTATTGCAAGCATTTGACAGGTTTTCTTACAAATTTTTAGAAATGTCCTATTTTTAGGATCATAGGTATCTCTTTATTTCTCTTTCCAGAGAATCGTGGAAGTTTCGGACACGACCAAGAGAACTAACTTTTTCTGTTTCATTAAAGTATAAATAATCGCACTTTACTGAAATAGTAATATTAAATAACCACGGTTTTGTCAAGCGTTTCGGCCAGTTTTGGTCTATTTTTCATCTTTTCATTTCCCGCTTTTTCACTTTTTGCGTTTTGAAGACGTCAGTGATTAGAAATTCAAATAATTGGCGGGCTTTCAAGGACAGCGCCTTGCTATAAATTAAGTATTAGCAAAGAAGCCAAACAACCTTTTCTGGTATTTATTTTGAAACCTTTTTTTGTATAGTCAAGCAAAATTGGTTAACGATTGTTAACTATTGACTAAATGGTTAACATAAATTAAAATACTCCCATGATAAAAAAACATTTCACTACTGCCGAAATGGCGAAAATTTTGGGAATCAGCCGGATCGCCGTGTTTAAAAAGATAAAGTCGGGCAAGTTAAAGGCGGAAAAAATCGGTCGGATCTATGCCATTGAGAGGAAAAACCTTCCAGATATTTTTAAAAAGGAACCGTCCGAAAAAGAGAAAAAAGAAATTGAAAAATCGGTGCGGAAAACGGTCAAAGAATACAAAGAAACACTAATTTTATTAGGGAAGGAATGAAAATAAAACCGCTAACCATTTTTGAAATCAAACACGTAACCCATATTCTGGCGAGGGAAATGATGCGCTGGGACGAACCGATCCCCGATTTTAATTCACGCTTTCCGGGGATATTAGAAAGCTGTGTGGCGGTTCCATTTCAAACTTTTGGGAAAAAATTACTGTACCAGGGGCTTTTGGGCAAAGCTTCCATCTTGTTTTATTTAATGATAAAGAACCATCCTTTCGAAAATGGCAACAAGCGGATAGCCATGACCACCTTGTTTTATTTTCTCTACAAGAACAAGAAATGGGTGAAAGTCGACAACAGGGAATTATACAATTTTGCCAAGTGGGTGGCGGAAAGCAATCCAAAATTAAAAGACGAAACCGTAGCGGCCATCAAGAAATTTATTGACACCTACCTGATTAGCTACATTAAGTAAATTTCCAGAAAGATCGCCAATGAGGGGGATCCCTGTCGTCATTTCACAAATTTTCAAGGACAGCGCCTTGCTATAAATAATGGAATGCGCTAGGTGCGAACTAAAGTTTTATTGCCGAGGGTGCCCAGCTGTTTCTTATGGGCAATATAGCGGCGATTGGAGAAAAAAAGATCCTCAGTGTTGGAGAAGTTTATGACAAAAAAAGAGGCGTCATTTAAATTCAAATAAGTCACGCCTCATTCTCAAAATTTACTATTTTTAAATATGATGAACAGAAAAAGACTCTTAGATGTTGGCTGCGGTGAAGCTATAGAGGCAATTGATTTTGCTAAAAAGGGATTTATTGTTTTTGGAGTTGAAAAAAACAAAACTATTTTTGAAGCGGCTAGGAGGAACATCAAGAAAGCTCATCAAGAAAAAAGCATAACCTTAATAAATAAAAATATAAGGGATGTTGATTTAAATATAAAATTTGACTTGGTTATTTTCTCTTACGTGTTGATGTTCATGTCCAAAAAAGAAGCATACGATCTCATCGAAAAATACTACGAGAAGCTTAGGCTAGGGGGGGAAATAATTGTCAGAATGCTTATGTCAGATGACAAAACAGTAAAAAATATGAGGGAGAAGAGAAAAACAGAAGTATTTTTCCCGACGAAAGAGGAGTTGAAATTATTAGCAGAAAAGTTCCACGCAAATCCAGATTTTAAAGTTATTCGGGATAAACCTCATGGCAAAATGAAATATAAACACACTCACTCAACGGGACATTTTAGAATTAAGGGGAGTTGTTGATCTTGCAACGGGGTATTTAATTTTTATAATGGTGGAAAGTTCCGATGGTGGCGAGGCGGACTCGCCAAGCATATAAGAAGTTTAAGGGTTTCTTAGTTTGCGCCGCGATGGAGTTCGCGGCACGCTTCAGCCAACTCAGCTTGCCGTTCATCGCGGCACCTCCTACGGAGATTGTTCACGAGTTAACCGGGTAGACCGGGTTCTCGCGTGGACCGAGTAAAACTCGGTTTTTTCAAAGAACTTGCTATTACGGCAACTCTTAATTCTGGCCATTTATACAAAATTGTCAAGCAAAATCGGGATTTTTCTTACAAATTTTTAGAAATGTCCTTGGGGGTACCTTCCAGGGGTTTACTCCTCGGCGGAGCAGTCGCAGGAGGATTCTTCGGCGGATTCTTCCTCGCTGCCGGCAGTGTCTCCAGCCGTTTCTTCGCCTGCGCCAGTTTCAGCTTCAACCTCAGGAGTTTCAGGTTCCGCTGAATCCACGTCAGTTTCAGTCTCTTTTTCCGTCAAAGGCGAATCCGCGTCTTCTCCTTCACAACCGCATTCCTCCGGCGGGTTTTCCGCCAGATATTCTTCCGGATTATTGCATGACTCTCCCTCGGGAACATTTTCTTCGGTGCAGTATTCAAATTCACATTCTTCCTCACCTTCTTCACAAATCAAAACTTCGGGGCATTCGTTGTTCTGGGCATCGCAGGGCGGAATGTTTTTGGCGTTTTTCCTGATGATTTTGTAGTAGTTTACGCGTTCTTCTTCGGGAAGAGCGGCGCATTCCGGATCTTCCGGGTCCTCTGGATCGCATTCATAAACGAAACAGGCTTCCAGAGCCGGATCGCATTCCTGCTGGGCGGAAATGATGTAATCGCGTTTTACCATGATGCGCCAATAAGTAACCGCCACTGACCCGGCGATCAGCAAGCCGAAAACAATGAAGAATATTTTATTGGCCATACTTGAGTTTAATTTTGGGTTTTTGGGTTTCATTTTAAGTTTTAGGGCTCAAGTCTTTTTCCATCACCACTCTTTTCACAAACTCCTTTTCGGGAGGATGAGGCAGATTAAGCGGCAGCTCAATAATAAAACTTGAGCCGCGGCCCTCGCCGGCGGACTCGGCCCAAATTCTGCCTTTATGGGCCTCAATCATTTTGCGAACCACATAAAGTCCCAGTCCGGTGCCCACCACGTTTACCTTGCTGCCCTCGCCGGCGCGCACGAATTTCTTGAAAAGGTTTGCCTGCTCTTCTTTTTTGATCCCGATGCCGGTGTCGCGCACTTCCACCCTTGCCCTGTACCGTTCTGGCGCGGGACGATTCATATCTACCGTTTTTTTCGCTTCCACCGTTACCCC
>Ga0194126_10001649_pt1 | contig 37338 bp, 41 predicted proteins | sample TA2KigC150mmetaG_FD_148641 | JGI IMG/M metagenome (GOLD analysis project Ga0194126, IMG submission 148641) | Freshwater microbial communities from Lake Tanganyika, Tanzania - TA2015035 Kigoma Deep Cast 150m | ecosystem: Environmental > Aquatic > Freshwater > Lake | place: Tanzania: Lake... | reverse complement strand
GCATGGCTTGTGCGAAGATTGTACGACCTCGATTCATTGGCCACCTCCTTTTTTAGGGGAGTATAGCCTTTTTCAAAATTCAAATCGTTCCCGTACAAAATATTGCAATTATCCAATGAAGTCATAGCGTTTTATGTTATGTTAAAATTTTTATTTGGACAGTAGTGAAAGAGGGAAGAAATCAATATAATCACCATAGAAGATCCCATCGAATATGAGCTGAAAGGGGTCAATCAGGTCAATATAAATGAAAAGACCGGCCTAACTTTTTCTTACACGCTGCGCTCGGTCTTAAGACAGGACCCTGACGTAATCCTGGTAGGGGAAATGAGAGACACGGAGACGGCCATAATTGCCCATCAGGCTTCCATGACCGGACATCTTGTTTTTTCCACCCTCCATACCAATGATGCGGTTTCTTCCGTGACCCGGCTGAAAAATTTAGGAATTCCTACTTATCTGGTGGCCTCGGCGCTGAACGGAATTGTGGCCCAAAGACTTTTAAGGAAGATATGCCCCCAGTGCAAGGAAGCCTATACCCCAACCTCTGATGAACTGAAACGAATGGGAATGAGCGGCTCCGATATTATTCAACTCTACCGGGGGCGCGGTTGCAAGAGTTGCAATGGAATTGGGTACGCCGGAAGAGTGGGGATATTTGAGGTATTGGCTCTAAGCAATAAAATTCGGGATATGATCGCCCAAGATGCCTCCGAGCAGGATTTGGGCAAAGCTGCGGCCGAGGCCGGAATGACCTCTTTGCAGACCGACGGGTTGAAGAAAGTGATCGAGGGTATTACAACACTGGAAGAGCTGAGCAGGGTGGTTTATCTATCCAGAGAAGATAAGGTTTATGAGGAGGTATGCCCGTCGTGTTTGCAACCAATTACACCCGATAGTAAAGAATGCCCGCACTGCGGCTCCAATAGCGCCGAGACTTGTCTGTCCTGCGGCAAGGCCAGACAGCCATCCTGGATTATATGCCCTTATTGCGCCAAAATGTTTGAGCCTAAGAAACCTTTGAGGAAATCCGCGTCCCTCTCTTGACCTGCGGATACTAAGGGCCGGAAGGCAGTATGCCGATCTTTGTCTGAGGCAAAAACCAGTTGGACTCGGAGAATTTTTAATCAGTATCTACTCCACAAACCTTTATTGTTTTGCCTCGCCTCTCTGTAGGCTTTTAAAAATCTATCCTGGTATTTTATATTCGGGGGGAAAGTCATCAGGTTAGCATAACCGGCTTTAACGATCTCTTCGTTGAGCATCTGGCCGTTGGCAAGATAAACATAGCCCAAAAGCCTTCCGTATTTATCCCTTATTTGCTTATCAAATTCTATCACTACCGTATCCCCGGGCTTAACCAGACTCCTTACAAAGCGGGTCGCTTCTTTTCCCAGATTGGTTATGGTTTTAATATCCTCTTTGCTCCTTTCCGCGTCCTTTTTGGCTTTCAGGTTTACCCGGCTTTCCGGGGTATCAATTCCAATCAACCTGAGATTCTCCTTACACCCTTTGTGTTCTATGGTCAATGTGTCTCCATCAACCACACTTAAAACGATATCCCTTTCCTGATCTCCTATGCTTTGCCCTGATAAGGCAGGAGAAAGGGTTAAAATCATAAGGAAAAGGGTGAGCCCCCAAAAGGTTTTCAAAATCGATTTATTAAATGACAGCATGCTCATAAACCTCCTGTCGAATTCAATTGCGCTTTGTGTTCAAAAAAGAAAAACCGGACCACCCGTTTAAAAGCAAAGCCACGGTTAGTCCGGTATCTTATTTTTGATTTCGGCAACCCGGCTGTCCCTTAGATTTGCAGTTGCAAATCCACCAAAGATCACCTTTAGCTTATGGCAATACCCTAAAGGTAAGAAACCAGATATTGGTTTCTTCTGGGATCCGCGGCTTTCCGTCCTCCGATTGCTCGGAGTTTGGCTTTATCGGTTTTTATTTTCTTGGCTTAATTATCGGCAATTTTTATCGCCGGCCTTAATCCGTTATACGTTATTAGTCAGGCCATAATTGTATAGACACTGAAGATTAAATCCCTCCTGCCCTCCCTTTAAAAAAGGGAGGAATTCCCCTCTTGGGAAAAGAGGGGTGAGGGGAGATTTTGGGAAAATATGTCTGGTCAATTATGGACTCATTAGTAAATGAATGTTAATTGAGGTTCTGGCAAATCTCAAAATCTGTCGCTCAATCGTCATTTCGGGCAAGCGCAGCGCGACCCGGAATTCAGATTTTTCAGGGTGCTTTGGATACCAGATTAAATTTAACTTCGCGAAAGCAGGAGCGGGAATGACGATGTTTAGGACTTTTGCAAAACTCTCAATTTACAGGTTTTAAATAAATTTCTCGAAACGATCTTTTTTGGCCTTACATATCGGGCAAACTTCAGGGGGGGCATCCCGGGCGCATAGATAACCACAGACCCGGCATCTCCAGACAGGAAGGGGGAGGGATGATATGTTTTTAGCTATTGGTTCTTGTTTTGGTTTTCTTCTTTCCTCTGGGGGCAGACGCCTTTCCGGGATAGAGCCAACTTTTTTCTCGGCTCTTACCACCGCCTGGGAAACATAAAGGGCGCAATAACAGGCGTCGTAATCCGTCAAATCAGGGTCGCGGTAGTCGCAGGGGCATATTATGTCCAGGTCTTCCTCTTTGCTACCTGAGGCCAGCCGGCATGGGCAGGCTAAGTATCCATACCTCCTTTCATTGATGAGTAAACCCTTAACAAGTTCTTTGGTGAATTCCAGTTCCGGATTGAGGTGGTAACCAGAAGCCTCAGCCTGCCGGTATAACCGGTCATAAAGCCTATTCACCTCTTCTAAATTTATTGTATAGGAATTTCCTTTTTCAACTTTAGGCGCTTTAGCCATTTGTCACTTATCCTTTACTTTTTTAAATGGTTTTAAAAACTCTGTGATCTCTATGTCCTCTGTGGCTAATTTAATTTCTACTTCATTATTCATGGTCCTAAAGCCTCCTCAATTTTTTGCTGGTCAAATCCCACTACACATTTGTCATTGATCGATATAGTGGGGAAGGAGCAGCGGGGGTTCAGCTTTTTTATCTCTTCAGTGACTATATTTTTTTCATCTCCCGGCAATTGGTCAACATCGATGTAATTGTAGGCCACGCCCAGTCGGTCCAGTAACTGTTTCGTCTTCCGGCACCAGACGCAGGTGCTCAGGGCATAAAGAATGATATTTCCCTTGTTCTTCCCGGCCACGTGGGTTATTGGCATATCTACTTCCCTCCTTCTGTTTTTTTTCAATCAAGAGTGTAATAAAACAAACAGGAAGAGTCAATGAGGAAGCATCAATAAAAATGATTAACCCAGCCCGTATAAAAATAGTTTATAATCCTCTTGAAAGGCTTTTAAAAACTCGATGGAAATATCGTGAATAATTTTTCCAAGAAAACCGATGGAGATAAGATATGAAAAAGAAAGTTATCATCGATTGCGATGTGGGAGTGGATGATGCCCTGGCCTTAATCCTTGCTTTTCATTCACCGGAACTTGAAGTTAAAGCCATCACGGGCGTGAATGGGAATGTTCCTTTGGATCTGGTTTTTATCAATATCCAAAAAGTTCTTTCCCTTATCCGGCCTGGCCAGCGTCCGCTTATCGCCCGTGGGGCTGACCGGCCTTTGAAGGGAAAGCCTGTTTATGCCCATTCATTTCATGGAGCAGATGGATTAGGAGGAGCTAAAATAGACAGAGGGGAAGGAGGAGGATGGGGGCAGATATTTCCCGGCCCTGCGCACGAACTTATCACCGGGATAGCTCGCCAGCATCCGGGAGAGCTGACCTTGATGGCCATCGGCCCTCTCACCAATATAGCCCTGGGCTTACAGAAGGATCCAGAGGGCATGAGGAAGTTAAAAGAAGTAGTGATCATGGGAGGGGCCGTCCGGACGAAAGGGAATATCACTCCGCGGGCCGAATTCAACATTTTTGTAGATCCTCTGGCAGCCCAGATGGTTTTCGAGGCTGGTCTGCCGATTACTCTGGCGCCCCTCGATGTCACCCATCAGGTTTTTTTGAATCCTCAATTATTAGAGGAAAGGGTAAGGCCCATCAATAATTCCATCTCCCGTTTTGTCATCGACTCCTTAGGCTACGACCTCGCTCGACACCGGTTCCGGCAGGGGAGGGAAAAGTTCCACCTGCATGATCCTCTGACGGTGGGCGTGGTGATCAATCCGGCTCTGGTAGAGAAGGAAAAAATTGCCATCCAGGTTGAAACTCAAGAAGGAGAATGTTGGGGCAAGATAATAGAGATTTCAGGGGATCAAAAAGTGGAGGTGTGCTTCAAAGTAGATTCCCCAAAATTTTTAGAACTATTTCTATCCCGGCTGGAGGATTAAATTCATGAGCAACCGGATTCTTGTTCTCGGCAGCAGCAACTTGGATCTCATCTTAAGGATACCCCGCTTCCATAATCCCGGGGAGACGATCACAGGGCAAAATCTCGTGACGGCCTTCGGCGGCAAAGGGGCCAATCAAGCCATTTCCGCCAAGCGCCTGGGCGGAAATGTAGCTTTCATCACCAAATTGGGCAATGATCAATACGGAGAATCCTATCGCCAATATTTGATCAAAAATGGCCTGAATGCAAAATGTCTTCTCGAGGATAAAAAACTTCCGACAGGAGTTGCTTTGATTGAAATAAACCCCAAAGGGGAGAACCGGATCATCGTTTCCCCGGGAGCCAATGGCGCCTTGACCGGAGAAGACCTGAAAAGCCTTCCTGCGGCCTTAAGGGGCATCGGAGTTTTTGTAACCCAGTTGGAAATCCCTCTAACAACGGTAAAAACCGCCTTGAAGATGGCCCGGAAAAACAAAGCAATTACCCTTCTCAACCCGTCCCCCGCGTCTCTTCTTCCTTCAGAACTGTTCGCCAGCGTTGATTTTCTGATCCCCAACGAATGGGAAGCCCAACTCCTTACGGGAATAAGAATGAAAAAAAGGGGAGATATTCCGAAGATTGCCGGAAGATTGCTAAGGATGGGGGTAAAAAATGTAGGAATCACCCTGGGACCTAAAGGCCTCTTCTTTAAAAACGCGAAGGAGGAAATCTGGATGGAGGCCTTCCAGGTAAAGGTGGTGGATACGACGGCAGCGGGGGATGCCTTCATGGGAGCCCTGGCCTGCGCCCTCTCCGAGGGGCAGCCGATTCAGCAGACTTTAAAATTTGCCAACGCCGCCGGCGCCCTGGCCACAACCAAGCTAGGAGCCCAACCCTCCCTTCCTTTGAAAAAAGACCTCGAAGGATTTTTAAGGAAACACGGAAAAATATAAGATAATTTTCTTAATCAAGCAAAGAGTCCATCCTCCTATTAGGCACATCTATTATATTTTTTAAAAGGCCCTTTTGGTGTTTGGTTTGTTCTGTCATTCCAGTGCCAACGGGAATCCAGGAACAAAGAATAATGCATGGATTCATGCTTCCCCAGGAATGACAAGGTTGACTGGCCGCCTTTTTCCACAGTTTTCCAACTCACTAAATTGATACACGAATTTCATTTTTAGGAAAGGTAATGATTTCAACTACAAAAAATAATATTGACATATTATATATAATATATTATAAATAATCGATCAATATGCCTCAAAAGCTATTTTAAGGAAATTTTTAGTAAAAAGGAGTCCAATGGAAGTTAATTTCAAAACAAAAAATGAAGCTGTTTATGAATTGTTGCGGCGGGATATCCTCCAGGGAAAAATTAAACCCCGGGAAAAAATTGTTATATCTGACCTGTCAAGAAAATTTGGTTTTAGTGAAATTCCCATACGAGAAGCCGTTAGAAAGCTTGAAAGCGAAGGCTTTCTGGTAATTACTCCCCATGTCGGGATAGCGGTAAGCAAAATTGATCCCGACGAGATAATTGAATTTTATTTAATTCGAACTGAATTGGAATCGCTTGCGGCCAAGTTGGCAACCCCCCTTATAAACCAGGAAGACTTGGAATATCTTGTCCAAAAAAACCGCGAAATGGAGCTGGCCTTAGAACAAAATGATTGTGAGGCGCTGAACTCCTTAAATAAGGAATTTCATTTAAAAATTTACCGGGCTGCCTCCCGTCTGCATCTATATAAATTCATCGTGGAGTTATGGGAAAAAATTAATTGGATTAGAAGCGTTTTCTTTCTCACGCCCCAAATAGCGCAGGATTCTTTAAAAGAGCACAATGAAATAATAGAGGGCCTGAAAAAAGGGGATGCTGATTTAGTCGCCAAATTGATCAGACAACAGAAGCAAAATTCGCTGAAAGCGATTGCCGACCGCTTCTTCTGAAATTTTCGTTTTCTCAAGGAGGAGGTGAGTAAAAAATACTTTATTGAAGTTTGCGATCCTGGATTTAAAAAAATTGATAAGGTAGGGGCAAGCAACAACGATTTAATATAGGTAAAAGGAAAAAAGGACTTGAGGAAAGGGAAAGCCGGTTTTCCAGGTAAAAAATATTTCAGGGCTACCTTATTAAATGAAAAGGAGGGGGAAATGAATTCATTGACGACAAAAACATTAATAATCTCATTGATCACGCTTGGAATATTTTTTTCCGCAGCCATACAGGATTCTGAAATCGCGGCTCAGGAATTGGCTAAGGAACAAGTTGTGGTTTTGGGGCTGACAACAGGTGATATCGGTACGGTAGATCCACATGGGGGCATGACGGTACAAGATCGATTCCTCCATCCTCACATATTTGGATCATTGGTTCGGCACCCGATCGGTGAAAGTAATTCACTAGATTTCCAGCCAGACTTGGCCACAAAATGGTCGATTTCAGCGGACAAACTGACCTGGACTTTCCATCTGCGGAAAGGGGTAAAATGGCATTGGGGATATGGGGAGTTTACTGCAGAAGATGTCTTATATTCTTTAAACCGGGTAAAAAATGGCAAAACATCCGCTTTTCGTGGGGCCTACGATAATTTCAAGGAGTTTAAGGCAATTGATAAATACACCGTTCAGATTACTACGGCAAAACCAGAGCCATTTCTTTTGACTAAAGTGACTAATTATTACGGAGGATTCGTAGTCTGCAAAAAAGCTATGGAAAAGGCAGGGGCTTTTGACCGGGGTATGGCCCCAGTGAAAGAAGAGGCAGTGGGGACAGGCCCATTCAAGTTTCTGGAGTATAAACCAAAAGACAGAGTTACCTTAGTAAGGAACGATGAGTATTGGGGGGAGAAACTGATCATAGAAAAACTGGTTGGGAAATATATTGCCAGTGATGGAGCCAGGGAGTTGGCGCTTTTAAAAGGGGAAATCGCAGCCACCATCGGCCAACACGATTATAAATGGCTCAAGCATGTAATGAGCAAAGGAGTCATAAGTCATATTAGAGGGCGTGGGGCCGATAGACTTGAAGGCCCTGTACTTCAACTTGAAAATGAAGCCCTTTGATGACAGACGAGTGAGAGAAGCGTTTGCTTACGCGATCGGTCAGGATGCCATACTCGAAATGCAAGGGAAGGAAATCTCAGGTTATTGTTACTCTCCTATCCCTACAGATTGTCATGGGCATGTGGATGCTGGATGGGGAAAATACAAGGCCAGTAATATTGAGAAAGCGAAGAAATTACTGGTGGAGGCCGGCCATCCTAAGGGGTTAACTGTAAAATTGTTCATGTCTACAGGATGGTGGTATTTGGACAAAATGGTCGTTTATCAAGATTTGCTTAAAAAGGCCGGAGTGAATTTGGAAATGACCCTGATCGACCACAGCGCCTACAGGACCAAAATCAGCCAAGGTCTAAACCCCATTGTCATTTGGGGAAGTCGATTACCTTTGGCCACATCCTGGCTCAGAGATCAGTATCACTCCACTTCGGCCATCGGTTCTCCGAAGGCAGCGAATAATTATATGTACTACGCAAATCCAGAAGTGGACCGGTTAATAGAAATTGCGGAAACCACTTTTGATGAAAAGGCTCGGCTGGAGGCATTGGCCGGAGCCCAAAAGAAAATCGTGGAAGATCTTCCATCCATACCGAGTATAGAAACGTTTACCCCCTATGTGAGGAATCCTTGGTTTGATCCCGGATATAAAGTGAAAAACAACTTCCTCTGGAGCTATGAAATAGGGCCGAAAACGAAGATATTAAAGCACTGAGATTTTCAAGGAAATGGTAAGGCAAGGGGGCGGGCATGTAAGATTGTCTGGAGGAGGTAGCCCCCTTGCCCCGGAGGCTAAAAAATTTGCCGAAAGCCCTTCCCTCATCCTTTTCTCCTTCTCACGACCAATGATAAAACCAAATTCATCTTTGATATGGGGAAAATAAAAATTGAGGAACCATATTTTAGGGTCGCTCATTAGATCCATAATTACCATGCTCATCGTGATGACAATTGTATTCGTGCTTTTGCGGTCAGGGCCGTTAGATCCGGCCCGGTATATTTTAGGAGATTATGCCACGGCCGAGACGATAAAGAACCTCCGCGAGCAGATGAAGCTTGATCGACCCATTTATGTCCAATATCTATATTTTTTAGAACGCTTGATGCATGGTGATTTAGGGCGGTCCTTTATCAACAAACAGCCTGTATTATCCCAATTGACATCTGTATTGCCCTACACCATGGAGCTTGTTATTGCTGGGGTGATCTTAGGGATCTTAATGGGGGTGCCCCCTGGCATTGTCGCCGCTCTAAGACCCAACAGCATTTTTGACCACTTGATTCGACTTTTGACTTTGGTGGGAATATCGGTCCCCATATTTGTGTCGGGAATATTCCTGATATCCATATTTTCCCTAAAATGGGACCTGCTGCCAATCATCGGAGGAGGAGCGTCAGGAGATCTGAAAAATCGAATCCTGATGTTGATCCTTCCCGCTTTTAGCTGTGGAATTTGGATGCTGGCCAGCATTGCCCGCCTAACCCGGGCCTCTTTGTTGGAAGTACTCAAAAAGGATTATATAGTGACCGCCCGCTCCAAAGGCCTGCGAGAGCGCATTGTAATATTAAAACATGCCTTAAGAAACTCCCTCCTTCCGTTGATCACTTCTCTGGGAATCTATATTAACATCCTGCTGGGGAGCGCTGTGCTCACAGAAATTGTTTTTACGAGGCCGGGCATCGGCCGCTTAATTGTGGAGAGCATCATATCGGGTGATTTTCAGATGGTTCAAATCCTCATTATGCTTTATGCCGGAACTGTGGTGATGGTGAATCTCCTAGTCGATTTAACGTATTCTCTGGTGGACCCACGGATTGCCTATAAGTAAAGGCGCTACTTTTGCGGTAGAATCCATGAGGATTTGGCCTCCCGGAACATGAAGATGAAGTTAAGACCCCGCTATTTTAAAAAAAACATTTCGCTAATCGTCGGAATCCTAATGTTTATAGGGATCGTACTGGCCTCTGTTTTCGCTCCCTACTTCACCCCTTACGATCCCCTGGAAGTTAAGATTCCTCGAAGACTGAAAACGATGAGTGCAGACCATCCTTTTGGGACGGATTTTTGGGGGAGAGATATTCAATCGAGAATTCTGTTTGGGGGCCGATGTTCTCTGACTATTGGGATCATTTCCATAGGTGTCAGCATGATGTTAGGCCTCATTTTTGGGGTGGTGGCGGGTTATTATTCCGAGAGTAAGCTTGCCAATGTTATCGTTTGGATTACAGACATTACCATGTCATTTCCCACTCTCATTCTGGGAGCGATGGTCGCGATGATGTTTGGACCGGGAATATTTAATACCATAATTGCCATAGCTGTTGCCTTCTGGCCCAGATTTGTAAGACTCGCCCGCGCCTCCACCTTATCGGTTCGGGAAGAAGTTTTTATCCTGGCCGCAAAGAGCCTGGGTATGTCGGACTGGCGCATATTTTGCGTCCATTTAATTCCCAATATCATTTCCCCCGTGATCGTGATGGCGATCATCTGGGCCAGTGATGCCATTACCATTGAAGTTGCCTTGAGTTTCCTCGGGTTAGGAGTACCTCCTCCGACCGCAAGTTGGGGAACGGTTTTGCAGGATAACTTGAGATACTTCCAGATGTCACCCATGGCCGTAATTTGGCCGTGTGTGGCCATCGCCTGGGCTGTCCAATCCCTCAACCTGATCGGGGATCGATTCCGGGATATTCTGGATCCTAAAATGAGATAAGGGGATCGGGTCTTTATTGAATATGGGTGAAACAAATAACCATTTGCTGCGGGTCAACAATTTACGCACCTTTTTTTATACCGACATGGGCGTGGCCAAAGCGGTGGACGGGGTCAGTTTTGCGGTTAACCAGGGAGATACCCTGGGGATTGTGGGAGAATCGGGTTCAGGCAAGAGCGTTACGGCCCTTTCGATCATGCGACTCATTTCCTCCCCACCGGGGAAAATTGAATCTGGAGAGGTCTTTTTTGAAAATGGGAACATCCTGCAATTGTCCAAGGAAGAGATGAGGAAAATCCGGGGAAATAAAATTTCCATGATTTTCCAGGAGCCGATGACCTCTTTGAACCCTGTATTTAAAATTGGAGGGCAGATTTCTGAAGCCGTTCGCCTCCATCAGGGTCTATCAAAAAAGGAGGCCTTTCATAAATCGGTGGATATGCTGCGGCTGGTGGGAATTCCTTCTCCGCAGAAGCGGGCCTTTGATTACCCTCATCAGATGAGCGGAGGGATGCGCCAAAGAGTGATGATTGCTATGGCGCTCTCATGCAGGCCAAAGTTAATGATTGCCGATGAGCCGACCACGGCTCTGGATGTGACCATCCAGGCGCAAATCCTTGATCTCATGCAAAAGCTTAAGGAAGAAATAGGAACCTCGATCATTTTGATCACCCACAACATGGGAGTAATTGCCGAAACCGTTCAGGCCGTCATCGTCATGTATGCCGGGAAAATAATGGAATATGCTCCGGTCGATGAGCTTTTCGGGAATCCCCAACATCCCTACACCGAAAGCCTCCTGGAATCCATTCCCCGGCTTGATCAAATCGAGAAAAAGAAAAGGTTGCAAGTCATTCCAGGCATTGTGCCCAGTTTATTAAACCTTCCGCAAGGCTGTAAATTTAACGATCGCTGCGCAAAATCATTTTCCCAATGCTTAAACGAGGAACCTCCTTTATTTGTAGTGGAATCCAACCATCGTTCTCGATGTTGGCTACATGAGTAGGATTCCTTCAATCGTTCGTATTGAGGGTTTTCATTGAATGCGGAAATATTAGTAAAAATCGAAAATCTGTCAAAATATTACCCGGTAACCGGGGGATTCTTTTCCAAGGCAGTTGATTATGTAAAAGCCGTAGATGGGGTGGATTTAGCCATCCTGCGGGGGGAGACATTGGGTCTGGTGGGAGAAAGCGGTTGCGGGAAGTCAACCTTAGGGAAACTGATTTTGCGGCTGGAAGAGCCCAGCGGTGGAAAAATCTATTTCGCGGGAGAAAATATTCTAGATTATGATAAGAGAAGGATGAGGAAACTGCGCCGGGACATGCAGATTATTTTCCAGGACCCGTACTCTTCTTTGAATTTCCGCCAGACCGTAGGAGAGATCATCGGAGAGCCTTTCATTGTGCACAACCTGAATAGCAGGAAGGTGGAGCGGAAGGAGAAAGTTTTAAAGTTAATGGAAGAGGTGGGGCTTCGCCCAGAATCAATCGATCGTTATCCTCATGAGTTTTCCGGAGGGCAAAGGCAGAGGATCGGGATTGCCCGGTCCTTGGCTTTGAATCCCAAGCTGATCACCTGTGATGAGCCGGTTTCGGCCCTGGATGTTTCCATCCAGGGTCAGGTCATCAATCTGCTTCAGGACCTGCAGGAAAGGTATAACCTGACCTATCTATTTATTTCCCATGACTTAAGCGTTGTAGAGCATATCGGGCAGAGGGTGGCCGTGATGTATTTAGGGAGAATTGTGGAAATTTCTTCCAATGAGCGGATATATAAAAACCCCAAGCACCCTTACACCCAAGCTTTGATTTCTGCTTCCCCCATTCCCAATCCGAAGCTAAAAAGGGACCGCGTTATTTTAGAAGGAGATGTTCCCAGCCCGCTGGAGCCGCCGCCTGGCTGTCATTTCCATCCCCGGTGTCCCAGAGCATTTGAGCCGTGTAAACAAAAAATTCCAGAACTAAAGGAAAAGGAACCCAATCACCAAGTTCGTTGCTTCCTTTACGAGTGAAGTTCAATGGAGAGTAAAAAATTCTATTGGGAGAGGAGATCAAAATGAATCGCAGAGCCAAAGAATTGCTAGAGCAGGCCATTGTGGTTGATGGACACAATCACATGATGATGGAAATTGCTAGACGGAGATACCGCGGGGATAAGGCTGTATTTTCGAATTATCATGCTGCTTTATTTGGCAAGGCCGGTGTGAATATAATCATGACCCAGGTGGGAGGTGATAATTCCAGCCTGGCAGATGATACGGATCTTTTGTTGTGGGGCTCTATATCGACCTTGGATATGCTGTGGGAGGAGGCGGAAGAGGATGGAGAAGTAATGGCCATATGCCGGAACTCGAAAGAGATAGATGCAGCATTAGCCAAGGGGAAGATCGCGGTCCTATTGACCATGGAGGGTGGAAGGCCTCTGGAAGGGAAGCCCCATCATCAAACCTTGGCCGGGCTAAGAAACTTCTACCGGCAGGGTCTGCGCGGACTGCAGCTTGTAGACAATGGGCGAAATAGACTTTGCGACGGAAAGGGTGAGGCCCGCACCCAGGGGGGCCTGACCAATTTTGGCGTTGCCGTGGTCAAAGAAATGAACCGCTTAGGGATGTTGATTGACCTTGCTCATATTTCCGAACCGGGATTCTGGGATGTGCTGGAGGCAAGCGAAGATCCCGTGGTGGATTCGCACTCGAATTGTCAGGCTGTTTGCAACCACCTCCGCAACCTTACCGATGACCAGATAAAAGCTCTGGCCCAAAAAGGGGGGGTAGTCGGGTTGAGCTGCAACAATGCCATGACCAGCAAGGATAAAGACAAGCCAACAGTTGCGGATCTGATGAAGCACCTGGAACATATCGTAGAATTAGTGGGAATAGATTATGTTGGATTGGGCCCCGACTTTATAGAACCCCACAACCTCCTCACAACCCAAGGCTGGTTGGAAGGGGTCTTTTATGTTGTTCGCGAGTCCCACTATATCGAAAATATCGAGGGCCCATCAGGGATGCCTTTGTTTATGGAGCTTTTCACCGAATCCCTGGTGAACCGCGGGTTTAAGGATGAAGATATCAAGAAAGTATTGGGTGGAAACTGGCTGCGAGTTTACCGGCAGGTTATTGGCTAAAAAACCCGTTTGATGGTTTTTGGGGTTTTCCGATATAAACCCATGCCTATGAACTACATGGATGATTATCAAGAAATTACCCGCTAAAAATAATTGGAGGGAGCATAGAATGGAAGTGAAAATAATCAAAGGCGGTACATTGATCGATGGAACTGGCAAACCGCCCCTCAAAGATTCCATCGTGGTGATTCAGGGATCAAGGATCAAATCTGCAGGAAGGAAGGGGGAAGTCGACATCCCCAAGGGAGAGGGCGTTGAATTAATTGGGGCGGCGGGAAAAACAGTCATGCCCGGATTGATTGATAGCCATCTGCATATGGGAATCTTCGGGCAGTCGAGAGAATTCTATTCTATGCCGATTCATAACAACTGTTTAGATATAGCGATGAAAGCAGTCCCATGCTTGAAAAAAACCTTGGAGATGGGCATCACTACCGTCCGAGATGGAGGGTCTGGTTGGGGCTGGTTTGAGGTTGCTCTAAAGAATGCCATTAATAGGGGTGACATTATTGGACCGCGGTACCTGGCCACGGGGTATCACCTAACCGTAACTGGCGGACACGGATATTTCTTGCCTCCCTGGCTGGCACGGTTTGCCCCTACGGAACAAACAGGGATGTTCTGCGATGGTCCTGATGAATGGAGGAAGGCAGCCCGTTTGAATATTAGCAATGGAACAGATAACGTAAAATTGGTAGCCAGCCGGGGATTCCTAAGTTCAGGCCTTCGAGGAGATGCTCCCCCCACGGCAGCACAGGCTTCCGTGGAAGAAATGAAGGCCGCCATCGACGAGGCCCATAAGATGGGGAAAAAGGTCTTTGCCCACGCTAATGGGCCCCAAGCGATTATGAACGCCATTGAAGCGGGCGTAGACTCGATCGTGCACGGGTTCTATATCGATGAAAAATGCGCGGAAATGATGGTAAAAAAGAAGATCATCCTGGAGCCGACCACTTTATGCATACGGCTGGTAAGGGATTATGGAAAAGGAGAAATGCTCGATTCGATGGTGGAGAAGGCCGCAGCCTATTGGGAAGTCAAAGAAAAGGAATTTAAGATGGTCCTGGAAAAGGGAGTTACCATATCGTTCGCCTCTGATATGGGCTGCCCATATTTATATCATGGGGAGAATGCCCGGGAGCTGGCTTGCTGCGTAAAGTTAGGAATGAAGCCCATGGAGGCTATTGTCTCCGCAACAAAGACCGCGGCCCAAGCCGTCGGCCTCGGCGACCAAATCGGAACCATCGAGAAAGGGAAAAATGCCGACATCATAATGGTTGAGGGAAATCCTCTAAGGAATATCGAAATCCTGCAAAAGGAAGAAAAGATCAAGATGGTCATGAAAGAGGGAAGGATCGTCATCACCCGCTAATTCCTCCTGAATTTAAAGCCGGCATAGGCTTTTCTTTTGATGGGTATTGGCGAAAGAGGCGAGCATGTATCCGGGATGGCGGCTTAAGGAGGGGAAAATCTTTACTTTTCACATCTATTCTACCGGCGGCCTTTTATCGCGCCAGGGGGCGATGGCTTCGAAAGCAGCGGCGGCCCTGAGTACGGTTGCCTCATCCAACCTCCGACCCACGATCTGAAGACCCACCGGAAATCCTTCGGCGGTCCAGCCGCAGGGGACGGAAATGGCCGGAAGTCCGGTAATGGTGATGGCGTAAGTCAACAGGAACCAGTCCGTATAGTTAGTCATGGGCTGGCCGTTGATTTCTTTGGGAAAGGATACTTCGACAGGGAAAGGCGGTACAGCCACGGTGGGAGTAAGTAGGAGATCGTAATGCTCGAAAAACTGGCAAACTTGCTGATAAATCACCGTCCTCTCTTTCTCAGCCTGGCCGATTTGCTGCGGGGTCAAGGAAAAGCCCTGCTCAATGTTCCAGACCAGGTTGGGATTCATCTTCTCCCGCCAATCTTTAAGTTTGTCCGCGTGAAGGGCGACCATGCGCAGGGCGCGGGTCGCCTGAATGACTTCCCGAACTCTACCGAAGTCCGGCTCATCCTGCTCGATGGTGCATCCCAGTTCCGTGAAGCGCCGGGCGGCAGCAGCAGCCACGGAGCGGATTTCTTGTTCCACAGGAATCAGCCGCAGGTCCGGACTCCAGGCTATCCGCAGTCCGCGGATTTCCGGACGCTCGACCGCGGGGAGAAATTCCCGTGTGTCTGCAGGATAGGAGAAAGGGGCTCTGTCATCCGAACCGGCAATCACCGAGAGCATAAGCGCCGTATCTTTTACGGTGCGGGCCATCGGGCCTTCGACGGCGAGTGTATCCCAGCCCAGAAAACTGGGGAATACCGGAACCAAGCCGGGAGAAGTTCGAAAGCCCACCACGCCGCAGAAAGAAGCAGGAATTCTGAGCGACCCCCCTAAATCGCTTCCCGTTGCCAGCGGTCCAAGGCCGCAGGCCAGAGCCACGGCCGCTCCTCCGCTTGAACCTCCGCAGGTGTGGCTTAGTTTCCAGGGGTTGCGCGTGGCCCCAAAAACAGCGTTATATGTGTTTGCTCCCGCTCCAAACTCGGGGGTGTTGGTTTTTCCGATCACAATTGCCCCGGCAGCCTTAAGGCGTTGGACGATGAGTGCGTCCTCTTCGGGAATAAAATGTTCAAAAATCTTTGAACCAAAAGTGGTTCTAATTCCGGCTGTGAGAGTGAGATCTTTTACGGACACAGGCACGCCGTGTAAGGGGCCGATCTCTCCTCCCCGCAAGGCTTCTGCTTCAGCTTTTCTGGCCGCATCCCGGGCCAATTCCGGGACTACGGTGCAGTAGGCGTTGACCTTGGGGTTGATTTTGTCAATGCGGGCCAGAAGAGTTTCTACAATTTCTACAGGAGATAAAGCTTTTTTCTTTACCGCAGCCGCCAACTCCGTTGCCGGCATAAAACCCAAATCCGTCTCGTTCAATTTGTTCCTCCCATCTGATTAAAGGCTTTCAGAACATAACGCACCTTCGGTGCGGGCTTTAAAGATCTTTGACATAACACAGGTCCCCGCCGCAAAAACATTGCAACTCAGGCATGCGGTGCCTGGACCGGGGGGAAGGCGGAAAAGAATCTACCACAATGTCCTCTACTTTGCCCTCATACCCGCAATCCCGGCAACGATAGAAGAAATCTAATACAAACGAATTAATTTTCTTTAACACTATTCGAATCCCCCTCACCCCATCCCTCTCCCCAGCAGGGGAGAGGGGAAGGGTGAGGGGGCCAATGTCAAAGGATTTATTACGTCCGTATTAGTTTCGCCTTTGGTCAAGCTCCTTAGATGAGGGTTGCAGGTCTGCAGTTTTCCGTCATTTTTCTTTTGAAGACACGTTGATCTCGTGGAGTCCCAGCCTGGTGAGCAACTTTCTGTAAAGATCTGTTTCTTTTTCTTTCACCTCCAGATTGAAACCCAGCTTGAGGCCCAGCAAAGTATTTTCCAGGAGGGAGATCTCACCCACATTGAGGGCAATTTCCCTATGGGTGCTTGCCTCATAGAGCTTCCGTGGCTTCCAGTAGTAATGGTATGGCCCGAGACGCGAACAGACAAAAGGAGTATCCAACCGTTTAATAAAGCCCATGGCCTCATTGCAGTAGTTTTTGTTTTTTCGGACGATCAGTTGATAATCCTTGATCAGGATCTGAAACTCGTCCGGGAAGAGAGTTAAGAAGACGTCGATTGCGAACTCCGGCCGCATTTCCATCGGCAGGCCGGAAAATAACTTATAGTCGTCAAAGATCAGAATTCCCCCGTCCTTGAGGAGGTCCCAGGAAAGAATGGCGTCCATGAGCACCCCTTTGCTCCGATGATCGCCGTCGATATAGATCAGATCGAAACTGTTCAGGGGGAGCTCCCTCAGTTTCTGTTGCGAAAATCCCTTTATTAATCTGATCTTCGATGAATGGCCGGACCTGCGCATATTATCGAGAAAACGCCGCTCCACGTCTCCATCGAAGATGTCGATGGCAACGGCTTTAGAAGAAGGAGCGGTAAGTATGTTATCCATTACCCAGAAAAAGGAGCGTCCTTCATAAACACCGATCTCGAGGTAAGTCAGGTCGGGCTTGCCCTTCATAGGATTGAGGATCTGAGTCCAATTGGGGATATTATGGGTAAACCAGTCGGAGGTGAACGTGTATTTCTTGTCTGGCTTGGCAATGTTTTCGGCGCTCCAGGATCGGGTAGTTCCATAGGACCCCATAAGCAAGGCAATCGCTATCAGGATTAGCAGTTTCAGTTTCATTTTGGACCTCCGGTGAACGTTTGGCATCCCGGCTTAATGATCCCATGAGCCTTTGATAGGGCTGGGGTAAAATTAATAGGCCAATTTTCGGATTCTCCTGATCAGAAAGAACATGCCGATACCCAAGAGCGTTAAAGTTGAAGGCTCGGGAATCGGGGTAACATTGAAGGAAAGGCTTCCGGAATTATCGATGGAGTTCCAATCCCAGACCCAAAAATTCAACGATCCCCCCTCAGCTAAGGAAATGTCGATAAAGGTCCCCAGGACTGCCTGTAAGGCTAAATCCGCAGATGTCTTACCATCGAATGATCCAAGCATATAATAGAGATTATCCACAATCTGACCGTTTTGATACGCCAGGGTGGCTTTGATATGCAACTCCCACCAATACTTGTCCTTATAGGTGTCGTTCCACCCGAAGGAATCATACATATAGGCACCGCTTACCGGAGATACTCTGTAAATCCCAGCATGGAGGCCCGAAAGAGATTCCCCAACAATTAAATCAGAAGACCAAATGTTGCCAGCGGATTCTAAAACCCATGGACCGGGAATATTATTGTTGACCGCGTAGGCATAAACCTGCTGAGACGAGGTCCATTGCGGGTCTGTTGCAGGAACGACATGCTGCCCAGTAGAATACACGAACCTAAGATAGGCTCCTTGCCCCAGGTATAGACCGGCATCTTCTATGGCATCAAGGGTGATCGGGGTGCCAAAGGCCGCCCCTTTTTCAATGCCCAGGGAAACCAAACCAAACATGATGATAAGAAGAAAATATTTATTTACAATTTTGAACATTGGCCACCTCCGCTTTCTTTCTCTATCAAAGCATCCATCTTTTTCGCTGGGATAGATAAAGACCAAATTTTTGCGATTAAAAAATGTTTGCAGTTTCTTGCTTCCCTCCACCTTTGCTATTCCTTCTCCAGTGGCAAGAGGTTCTCCCTAAATTGATTCCAGCGCCCGCATAAAGCCCCGGAGAACTCGCTCTGACCAAATTGCCCCCCCCGAGTAATTTCTGTCTTTAGGTAAACCACTGGTTTTACCAGTGCGACTCGAAAAGGTTTGACCGTTGACTATGATAACCACTTTTGAATCAAAGATATTTAGTGGGCATTAAAGAAAGCTGTGTTCAAAGGGTAACAAGGTTTTCGCCAATTGCATTGTAAGTATGAATCCGGCAATTCTTTTCACCCGGTTGGGAATGCGCCTCAATTCATGAAGAGTGGAGGCATCCCACAGGAATGCATGAAGGGGGAAAAGAAATTCGGATTAAACTGGTGTTAGGTAAAAGAGGTCAACTGCCTTTGAGGCAGCCCCACTTATCAAGCCACCCGCTCTGCGGGAGGTGTCTGACTGCCTCCTTTTTTAGCTATCATTATCTCTCGCAAAATATGGGCCACTTCGCAGGTAATCAATTTACATTATGAAGCTCTTGCAAAAGTCCTAAACACCGTCATTCCCGCCCCCGCTTTCGCGAGGGTAAACTTCAGCGGGAATCCAGGGCAGTTTGAATCCCGCCTCTGGCGGGACTGGATTCCGGGTCGCGCTGCGCTTGCCCGGAATGACGATTGAGCGACAGATTTTGAGATTTGCCAGAACATCATCTGATTAAAGGCTTTCAAGTTCCCGGAGAATGGCTGCAAGCTTGTCCGGGCTTAGTTTGAATTTTTGGGCCACCTTTTCCAGTTTTTCCGGCGAGATTCTGGATTGAATCGGCCCGCTGCCAGATTCCTTAACAGGTTCCCAGCCTTCTTCCCGGATGTTGAGAGAAACCAGATCCCAACGGGTGTAATGGCCCATACAATCAAATACATTTTTGGCGATGAGCCGGTCATCCATATCCATTTCAGCATAGACGATGGTTTCTTTATTGAAAACAGGTTCGGCAAGATAAGTCCCAAAAGGCCCGGCGATACAGCTCCCGCCCATGGCCCAGTTGAAATTGGAGGTCTGTTTGAATGGGAAACTGTCCGGGACTTTATCTGCAGGAAGGTAAAGGCCAGAGCTGACGACAAAAGTCTGGGTCTCAAAGGCGTATTCCCGGATGCAACAGTCCTGGTCGCAGGAATGCAAAGGGCCAATTTTTCCGCTCATGTCTCTGACCTTCGCTTCGTTATTAAAGGTCCAGTACCCGGGCCAACAACAGGCATGGATCTCCTCTCCTTTGATGGCCATGGCCGCACGCATCAGGATCATGTGGTTTTCGTAGCAAATCAAACCGCCCAGACGGCCGATGTCGGTATCAAAGACCTTTATATCCCGGGCATCTCCCATCCCCCAGAAAAACCTTTCCTGATGAGTGGGCATGGTTTTTCGGTGCCGGCCTAAAATTTCGCCGTTTCTGCTGATAAAGAGCTGGGTGTTAAACAAAGTCTGGCTGCCGATCCGATCATCTTGTTCATTGATGCCAATCACGCAATAGGCATTAGCCTGTTTGGCAGCCTTGCACAACTGATCGGTCTCCGGGCTGGGAATTTTCAGGGAATTTTCATAGAAGGCAATGACCGTATCCCTCCAGTCTTTGGCCTTCTCCGGGTTGGTGTATCCAAAGCTTCCCCGCCAATAAGGATAGGCGGGAATGCCTGTCTCCGGGGTAACGATTAAATCCGCCTTTTCCTTGCCGGCCTCTTCGATGTACCAGCAATATTTGTCCACACTGCGTTTTTTATCCATAAAGACTGGCGAGGCCTGAACTGCCGCTGCTTTCACAACCTTTCCCATGGGAATCTCCCTTCTTTAACAGAAAGTTATTTCTTTTTTTTAAAACAAGATTGATGGTTTCGTAAAAAGTCCTGTTCCTGTCATTGCGAGGAGTTCCGCATTGGCGGGACGACGAAGCAATCTTGTCTTTTCGGGCGCTTATAAAAACGAGATTGCTTCGCTGGCGCTCGCAATGACCATTTCGCGACTTTTTACGAGATCATCAAGATTAAAAGAACCGGACCTTGCGTACAGCTTTGGACACCGCAAATAACCTCAAATTATTGCCATCAGAGTCTGCCGGGTAGATGAAAAAGCCAGGGCGTTTGGGGGCGTAGCCCAATGTTGAACCCACCAGCACCTCGTCATCTATAAAGGTCACTTCCACCAGGCGTCCCGAAGGCCGCGACTCTTCCGTAAAATATTTGCGTTCTTTGTAATCGGGATTCCCCCTGAAATCCCGGACAAAGAAAACGGCCTTCAGGTCTTTCAGCATTATTTGCACACTTTCATCCCCGGGGTTGCTGTTAAAAAGATGGAGATGAAAAAGGGGTTTATTGGGGGAAAAATCCTGGGTGTAACCTTTGTCGATTCGGCCATCAGCATAACGCACAATGATTTTTATCGATTCCATACTAAGCTAACCTTTCCATCACGTCTCCAAACCGGCTGTACCAGAAGCAAAGTTGAAAGGATTTTTTCACAGAGCCATTCCCCGAATTCTGGTTCCGGTGATCCGGATGGTTAAATTAAAATATGCCCCAGAGGGCACAGAGATCACAGAGTTTTAAAACCATGATTAAGAAAAAGTGTAACACTTTAGCCCTTTGTAAAAAGGTGTGTTGTAAGGGCCAAGGGATTCCAGGGGCCGGGGGCCAGAGCGTAACGCTTGGAATCATAAGGCGCTTATTTCTCCGCATATGGGGCGGGCAAGAACCCCCGCCTCCTCCGAAGGAAACGATCTTTTGTCCTCGTGGCCAAGCGGAAACCCAACCGATGCTTCCGGCGCGTTCCGCTCTAACCCCCGGCCCTCAACAAAGGCTTTAATACCATTTTTTCAAATCGCTAAACTGCTACAAAAAAGGAATTTCCTATACAATTAAATTACACACACATTTTATAGCTCTTCCTGTGGATCGTCAAATGAATTGGTTTAAACTTGATGGCTTCGTAAAAAGTCCATCTGCGGCGTTGCGCTTTACCCCCGCCCTGTTAGATCAGAAACTCCGCATTGAAGGTATAGGGCGGGGATCTAATTTCCAAGAGATGGATTCATCTTGGGGTTTATCTAACAGGGTGAATCGTTGCGGCGTACCTTGTAAGTACGCCTCACTCCTCAGGTTTTGCGCGCCTTGCATATGGAACTCTTTACTTTGCCATCCCAATTTTGACTTTTTACGAGATCATCAAACTTACGCGACCTGTACAAAATACTTAGTGGATGTTACCATATTATTAATAAATCTTCCTTTGCCGCAAGTGAATTGGAAGAAAGAATGAGAGAAGTGGAGGGTCAAGTAAGGTGAGAAAATTAAAAATATTTATTTGCACAAGCCTTTTCCTGATACTGGCATCCTCCGTTGCCTTTGGCCAGTACCAGGTAAAAGAGGAATCATCCGGTGGAAAAGAGTCCACGAAGAAAAGTTTTTCGGAAAAAGTTAAACAGAAAGCCAAAGAGGAGATGAAAGAGATCAAGGAAGATACTAAAAAGGCCGGAAAAGAAATCAAGGAATCGGCCAGAGAACTTTCAGACAAAGCTGGCAAAGAACTTAAGAAGACCGGAGAGGCCCTCAAGGAGGCCGGCAAGAAAATAAAAGAGAGTATCAAAGAAACCTTTGAAGAGTTGAAAAAAATTATCAAAAAATAGGTTGTTACTGGAGCTTCTTGCAAAAGTCCGTAATTTACCCTTCGACAGGCTCAGGGTGAACGGGCTTAGGTTGAAATTATTTAGTTTTTCTGTTCGTGGTGAGCTTGTCGAACCACAAAAAAATACTTTTGCAAGAGGCTCACTGGAAAGGTTTTACTGCCACTCATCCGAATTTGAAAAGGGCCGGGGATTCCCCCGGCCCTTTTTTCAGGCAGGAAGCAAAAGCAGAAGAAGGACAAAAATGGGTATGCCCACAAACATGATGGCAATACAATATCCCATGATGTCCCGGACCTTCAGGCGGGTGATGCCCAGAAGCGGCAGGGCCCAGAAAGGCTGAAAGAGGTTCGTCCACTGATCGCCATAGGCTACGGCCATCAGGGTTTTCTGGACGGAAAGCTGCATAGCCTGAGCGGCCTTGACGGCAATGGGGCCCTGAACGGCCCACTGCCCTCCGCCGGAGGGAACGAAAATGTTGATAATGCAGGCGCTGATGTAAGTCCATACCGGATACGTTACCGAGGTAGAAATAGCCACAAACCAGCCGGCGATTACTCCCACCAAACCTGAATATTTCATCATTCCCATAATCCCGGCATAGAAGGGGAATTGCAGAATGATGCCCGCGCATCCTTTGGTTCCTTCCGTTACGGCCCGCAAGTAGGAAATAGGCGTCTTATGCAGGAGCATTCCCACGATCAGGAAGATAAAATTTACAATATTCAGGTTTAGGTCAAATCCCTGTTTATTAAAATGATGAACAATGTAAATGAACCCCGCCAGCACCACGATGAAGATGATTATTCTGCTGTTTTCCAACCATTCAGCTATGGTCCATTGTCCCTTATTGGTCTCTTCGACTTTGGGCTTTTCCAGGAGGGTGGGGTCGTATTTGTCGATAGTAATCAGCTCTTCCCCTTCCTTGGGAGCTAAAGCTTTAGCCAGAAAGGGGAGAACAATGATCATAACGATAAAGACTCCGATATTCAGGGGGCTGAAGAGGGTTTGAACGATGGGAATGATCCCAATATCTTTCTCTAAGAAATGGCCTTTGGTGGCTACCAGCAGGGGAGCAGACCCGGAAAGTCCCCCATGCCAGATAGCCAGGCCGATGTAACCAGCGGCGCCGAGCAAAGGATAATGCATGGGAATTTTCCGCAGATACCCCTGGGTGGCTACTTCCTTGGCAAACATTGCTCCGACGACCAACCCCAGACCCCAGTTGATGTAGCCGGCTATGATGGCCACTAAAACAATAAGATAAACAGCCCCGCTATTCGACTGGGGAACACGGGCCAGCGCATCCAGCGCCCGTTTGACTACCGGGGCAGTAGCCAGAGCATAGCCGGTGATCAATATCAAGCACATTTGCATGGCGAAGGCCAGGAGTTCCCAGAAACCTTTATACCAGTGGAGGATCATGTCAAAGGGGCCACTTTTGGTGAAAATCAGGCCCAGGACGTAAGTGAGGAAAGAAAGCAGAATGGCAAACAGCCAGGGATCAGGCATATATTTCTTGGCCCAATCACTGAAGTATTCTCCCATTGCGCGAATCATGGTATTACCTTCTTTTCATTTTTTTTTAAAAATCATCTACCTCCCGATTTCGACCTTACCCATTCCCTTGAGTTCTTACCATTTCCGTATAGAGAAAATCAAGGAAAATTTGATGAGCTTGTAAAAAGTCCGAAAGCCCCTTTTTCCGTCATTCCGGCGAACCCCGGATCGTGTCCGGGGCAGGCGCCGGAATCCAGTTATTTCAAGGAGTTATCAAACCTCTGGACTCCGGTTTTCACCCCCGGATTACGACATTCCGGGGCAGGCTTAGTGACGACTTTTTACGATTTCATCAAATTTATTCTGGCGAAAAATTTTTTAAAAGAGAGCCAGGCAGGATTCTATCGCGACCTTGGTCGCTTTTTTCGAGGCAAACCAGAAAAAGGGATTTAAAAAACCCGTTTTCCATTTAAGTAAGCCCAGTTCGTCGGAAACAACCATAAGGCCGCCGAGGCGCGCTTTCCGATACCTGGCGATGGTGAAGAGGGCGGACATTTCCATTTCCACGGCCAGGAGGCCCATCTCGCCATAACGTTCGACTTTCCCCCGGGTCTCCCGGAAGAGGGCATCTGTAGTCCACACTTTTCCTGCTACGGCCTTCATATTCTTTTCCCTGCCCTTTTCCAGGCAAAGCTCAGAGATTTTTTCATCTCCTTTCGCCTCCGCCCCTTCCGGCAGGGGATAATGGGCTGAAGTCCCCTCTTCGCTCAAAGCATCGGTGGGAACGACCAGGTGGCCAATCTTAAGGTCGGGATGCAAGGAGCCGCAACAGCCAAAGGCCAAGATTTTCCTCGCCCCCATGGCAATCAGCCTCTCCAGGACGATCGCCGCCTGAGGAGCCCCGAGAGGGGTCCCGAAAATAGATATTTTTTTCCCATCCACCGCGGTGGTGTAACAGGACATCGAAGGAAACCGGAGGCGCTTAAGGGCAGTTTTTTTCAGCTTAAGTTCTTTTCGCAGAATTTCCAGGTAGGGTTCGAAGAGGTTCAGAATGATGGGGTGGTCGATATGGGGGTCGCCGGGGATTCGCCTGGGTTCGATGAGCACTCCTTCATCTTCCATATAGCCTCCGGTAATTATTGTCTAAGTGGCTGCGCACAAATACCTTGAACAAGTGTATATGCCGACAACCGTTCGTGGTGAGCTTGTCGAACCATGAACGGCACCCTTCGACAGGCTCAGGGCGAACGGCGAGCCGAAGGGGTCAGGGTGAAAAGATTGGTTGTTCATGTTATTCATGCGCAGACCCTAAGGGCAAAAAGTGTTACTAATTTTTTTATTAGCACTTAAGGCTATGCACTTTGCGCTATGTTTTGAAGTGCCAGTGGGGTCCCTGGGGGGTATCTTGAATAATGATTCCCGCCTGGGTTAGTCTCTCCCGAATATGATCAGCTATTTCCCACTGCTTTGCTGACCGGAGTTTATCCCGAACTTCCAGAAGAATATCCAAAATAGGAGCCAGGACCGAGGGAACATCTTTGGGAGCCTCATCAAACCGAAGACCTAACTGGACTATCATCCCCCGGAGTACTTCCCGGGCCTGAGATATCCTTTCTTCATCCTCAAATTCCCGGCAGGATTTCCAAATCATTTTGTCAAGGCTTATGAGCACATTGATCAAAGCGTCCCCTTTATGCTCCCTGAGGTACCGCTCGAAAGATTCTTTGAAAGATTGGACCTGTTGCCTAAAAGGTTCGGCAGCGGGTTCCGTTAACGAGATTCGGGGTAAATCCTCTCGCCTTTCTCCCGAGGAAAGCTGGGTCATGCTTTTGAACTCCTCCAGGGAAATCGTTCCACCTTCATTGAATATCTTCTGGGTTCCCCGATGGCGCAGGGTCACCCCCCCAATCCCTCTTATTAAGACTTCTCCCGCGGGGAAATCCAGGATGCAGGCAGTGTGCTCGTCTATGCCGAGAATGTGGGTTTCGTCAGGGAGCAAGGCTTCGAGTTGAACCAAGCGAGGCTTCCCCATATAACAGAAGCGGGTATCATGGGTCCCCCCTTCGGCGTTATTCCAGTGGGGAATCACCACAATATCCAGTCCCAACTTACCCAGTAAATTCATGCCGGGAACCCAATGCAACTCATCTCCTACTTTGTAGATCTCGTAGACCGGGAGCGTGAACCTACCAAGAGTCAGGGCGGCAGCGCTGGCCGCGATAAAACAAGCGCCATTTTGGACCCTTTCAAAGATAATCTGAGGGATAAGGGTCCCGGACCAATTTTTTAGGGCATAGGTGGGACTTCCCGGACCGACAAAAATATAGTCCGCCTCGCGGAGAGCTTGATATGCCTTCTCGGCCTCGTAGGTTGAAATGCCCCTGGATATAAAGGAGGCCTGTTTCAGGCGCTGGTTGAGGCGTTTTTGAAAATACTCGCGGGCTTTATCGAAAAGGTCGTCGGCATTCATCTGGAATCCTGCCGGAGTATCGATGAATACGGCCTTGACAGGCTGGGTCAATCTCTGCAGGAGATACCGGTGCACCCGGACCATCGAATCCGTCGTTTCTCCCGAGCCCATGATGGCAATGATGCCGCGGCGAGTCGACATGACACCCCCTGAATGTAATTTACCGATCGAATGGGGGAAAAGCAAGAGAGAAATAAGAAAAAAGCCCGGGCCGGGTTGGCGAATACAATCTAAAAAAAGTTCCTTACTATTTCGAAGAAATGGATTATGCTATGATCAAAAAAATAATTTGATCAATTTTGATGATCTCGTAAAAAGTCAAAATTGAGATGGCAAAGTAAAAAGCTCCATATGCAAGGCGCGCAATCCCGCTCAGAGCGGGACAGATGGACTTTTTACGAAGCCATCAATTTTTGCCGAAGGAGGCGCTATGCCACTTATCTCTGGAGGAAAGGCTTTCTTGGAGATCCTGAAACAGGAAGGGGTGGAATTCATCTTCGGCAACCCCGGGAGCACAGAGCTTCCCCTCATGGATGCCCTGCAGGGCCAAAAGGAGATGCAGTACTTCATGGCTTTGCACGAAGGTGTGGCCATCTCCATGGCCGATGGTTACGCAGTTGCCTCGGGCAAGCTGGGGGTGGTGAATGTCCATACCACACCGGGGATCGGGAATTCCATGGGCATGCTGTATAATGCCTATAAAGCCAATGCCCCCCTTCTGGTCACGGCAGGACAACATGACCAGAGATTTTTGGTCACCGAACCCATCCTCTATTCTTATCTTCCCGAGGTGGCTAAGCCCTATGTGAAATGGTCCTCCGAGATTCTCCACTTCGAGGATTTACCCCGGATGGTACATCGGGCCGCAAAAGTGGCTGCCTCTCCCCCTATGGGCCCGGTCTTCCTTTCTCTACCCGTTGATGTTTTAAAAGCTGAGGGAGAGATCGATCTGGGAGCTTCCACCCGCATTGATCCCCGCCTCCGCGCTTCCCGCGCGGCCATCGAAGCATCAGCCGAAATGCTAAGCCGGGCGAATCATCCGGTCATCATTGCCGGGGATGCAGTGGCCCGCGGCGATGCCCATAAAGAGCTGGCCCGGGTGGCGGAACTCCTGGGAGCTCCGGTTTATCAACAGACGGTATCAGGCACTTGTAACTTTCCTTCTTCCCACCCCCTCTCATTGGGGCCGATTCCTCGTATCCAGAAAGCGGCCCGCAACGCTCTGCAGGATGCTGATGTTCTCTTTTCCGTCGGCGCCGACCTTTTAACCATGTCCTTGCCCTCGGAGATTGATCCGATCCCTCCGGGCCTACCCATCATCCACCTGCACCTCGACCCATGGGAGATAGGCAAGAACTATCCGGCGAAGATCGCTTTCCTGGGCGATCCCAAAGAGACCCTTCCCGAGCTGGAAAAGGCTCTTGGGGAACGGTTAACCTTAGGGGGCAAAGCGGAAGCTGAGGTTCGGCTGGCAAGGGTCGGCCAGGCCAAGGAGAAAACCCTCTCAGTGCTCAGAGGAAAAGCAAAAGAGGAAAGAGAGAGGATGCCCATCACCCCCCTGGCCCTGATGGAAGCGGTATGTGATAACCTTCCCGGTAATTCCGTTGTGGTCGACGAGACGATTTCTTCCGGGCGTGCGCTGCGCGTCTTGCTCAAGAGCGAGGACCCGCATAGCTACTATGGCATGCGCGGCGGAGGAATCGGCTGGGGCATCCCCGCCGCCCTGGGGGTAAAGTTGGCGCTGGGGGACCGTCCGGTGGTGGCTCTCATCGGTGACGGGAGCGCCATGTACTCCTATCAGGGCTTATGGACTGCGGCTCATTACGGCCTGGCCGTTACTTTCGTGATCTGCAACAACAGCAGTTATCGGATTCTCAAGGAACGAACCCATGCCCTGGGAGGGTTCTCAGCCAAGGCTGATTCCTACATCGGCATGGATCTCGAACAGCCCGAAATCGATTTTGTGGGGCTGGCCAAGGCTCTTGGTGTGCCCGGGGAACGGTGCGAGAGATCTAAGGAGGTCAAGGGCGCCCTGGCGCGGGCTCTTCGCCAGCAAGGCCCGGTATTGATCGATGTCCAGCTCGACCGCAGCTTTAAACCGTAAAGTTCGTAACACTTTAGCCCTTTGAAAAGAGGTGAGGCGCAAGATCAGAGGAAATCCATGGTCCGGGGGCCTGGGCGGCCCGCTTGGAATCATAAGGCGCTGATTTCTTCGCGGGTGGGGCGGGGAAAACGCCCCCCGCCTCCTTCGACGGAAACGAGCGGGGTTCTTCGTGGCCAAGCGAAAACCCGGCCGATGCTTCCGGCGCGTTCCACCCAGACCCCCGGACCTCAACAAAGGTGGTAAAACCACTTTTTCAAACCGCTAAATTGATACTAAAGTTCATATTCCCTTTCACTCCATGGATGACCCGCAATTCCGTAAACTTCTCGTTTTTTTCGGCCTTTCCTGGGGGGGCTATCGAAAGGTCAGGAAAGGGGTAAAGAAACGCATTACCCGCCACATGCGGGAAATCGCTTGTCGTACGGTGGAGGAATATTTGCTGGCCCTGGAGGAGAACCCTGAACTTAAAAAGCAAGCGCAAAAACTTATGACGGTCTCGATCAGTCGTTTTTTCCGTGATCGGGATCTTTGGCAAACAATGGAAGAACATATTTTACCCGTTCTTATTGACTCCCAAAATCTGAAGATTAAAATTTGGTGCGCAGGCTGTGCCTGCGGGGAAGAAGTGTACAGCGTTAAAATCCTCTGGGAAAGACTGCGGGGGCGCTATGCCCAGTTGCCGGAATTGGAATTATGGGCAACCGACCTGAACCCTGAGCTTCTTGACCGCGCCCAAACCGGGATCTATTCGTTGAGTGGCCTGAAGGAGGTTCCGGAAGAGTGGCGGTCCAGATATTTCAGGCAGGTGAAAGAAAAACACTTTGCGGTATCAGACTTTCTCAAAGAAAAAATATTTTGGAAGGTTCACAACCTTATTGCCGACAATCCGCCCGGAACGGGATTTTCCCTCATCTTTCTGCGGAACAACCTTTTGACCTATTATACGGTGGAAATGCAAAGCGTAACACTCCGCAAAATCATGGGCAGTTTGGAAACGGGAGGTTTTATCATCATCGGCTCGCATGAAAAAATACCTGTCGGCTTGCAAGCGCTCTGCTCAACTCCCTATCACCCAAAGATTTATCAGAAAACCGGATGAACTCCCGGGGTGGGCTGCGGAACCAATCCCTCCATGCACCCCTTTTCCCTCCATGATTTTGGCAGCGGGAATTTTTCCGTTCCTTTAACAACGGGAAAAGCCGATTTCGCTGTCGACTTGATTTCTTTTACGGCTTCCCTTTAGAAAAAAGAACGGAGGGGGTTAGGAAGGTGAAAGAAACAAGCTTCATGGATACCTCTTGTCTATTTTTACCGGACGATATATCATAATTTTCGCCCACGACTCCTGGCGGATGAATACGGAAATCCTATGGGACATTATCGTTCATGACCTGCCCTTGTTAAAAGAGTCTCGATAGGCGCTTCCGGAGAAAAGGGATCGGTCTGAATGGTGCCTGAGGTGAGAAGAAGCGAGTAAATTCCGATGCCATCAATGAGAGGAGGGCGGCCTCATTCTGCAAGGGAACCCCTCGGCCCCGGACCTGAGAGATTCACCATCCCCCATTAATCGCGGAGGTTCGGCGGTATGAGGCAATAGGCCGAAACGACCAAATCGATTGGGATAAGACCTTACATGATCTTCATCAATGAGCATGGAAACAAGTTCGGCAGGGTCTTTATAGGGATGGGCCAAACGGCCCTAAAAAAAGAAAGAGAGGGAAGATAATGGGGTTTGATATTTTGGTGACAATATTCGTCATGTTGGCGCTGATAGCGCTGGCCTTTTTTATTTCAGCCCGGATGACCAGACGAGGTGTCTCCCAGGTGCTTAAAATTTTTCGAAAACACAATGCCATAGGAATCCAACAGGCCAGGACAATCGATGAGCTGGGATTGAGACCCCCGAGTTTACTGGATAGAGTCTCGCGCCCGCGCGATTACAAACAGAACGCCTTGAAAATTCTTCTGAAAAGTGAAATAGTCCATTTCACGGGAGAAGGAAAGCTTTATATCACCGAAGAGAAAATGGAGGAGTTGACCAGGAAGGGAATATAAAAATATAAAGATATAAAACTACCAAAAACCAGGATCAAGGGGAATATCCATGAGAATTGGCGCTTTTGAGCTTCAGGAACCCATTCCGGAATTAAAGGAACCGCACGTTTTAACAGTTCTTCGCCCCTGGATAGATGTGAATAATGTCGGCAGCCTGACCTTAGATGGATTGGAGGATCAGTTGGGAGCTAAGGAATTGGCCAAATTGGCCAGACCGGGAAACTTCTTCGATTTTACCCGTTATCGCCCCACCCTTTACTTTGAAGGAGGGGTGCGCTGCATCAAAATACCCAACACCATTCTTCATTACGCCCGCAGGGAAAAAGGCCCTGCCCTCCTTTTTCTTCGCCTTCTGGAACCGCATTCCCTATCGGAAGTTTATGTGGATTCCGTCCTTAAGCTTCTTAAGGCCCTCAAGGTGAAAAGATATTGCCTCTTAGGCAGCATGTATGATTCGGTCCCCCACACGAAACCTTATCTGGTCAGCGGAAGAGCAGCGGGAAAAGAAGCGGAGCAGGATTTAAAGAAAACAGGGGCCCAGCCCAGTCATTATCAAGGTCCGACGACCATTACCTATTTGATTGCCCAAAAAGCGCTCGAACTGGGCATGGAAACGATCTCCTTTGTCGTTTCTTTACCGCAATATATTAATGTGGAGGAGGACTATCTGGGAAGGGTGCGCTTGATGGAGATTTTGAACTTGCTCTATGATATTCCGATTGATCCTAAAGATTTTGAGAAGGCGGCCAGGCTGCGGGGTCTCATCAACCAGAAAGTGGAAACAACACCGGAATTGAAAAAAATTCTTCCCCATTTTGAAGCCATCTATGGGGCCCGCATGGCTAAGGGAGAAGGAGAGGGGATGACAGGTCTTTCTCCTGAGATGGAGCAAATTTTTTGGGAAACAGACGAGAAAGATTTCGGAAAAGCCTAACGAAAAAACTATCTCCTCTCCTTTAGTGGAATGGGTTATAACCCCCCGACTTTAGGGTTTCGATAGAATGCCCTCCGGCCTCTTTCCAGTGGAAAACCCTATTGCAGGGAAGAGGGAGAAGCCTTTTTTGAGAAGTGTTTGAATCAACGTCCCCTCTTTCAACGTCCCCTCTTTTCAAGCTGGAAGGAAGGTATTGCCAAGGGAGTCAGGTTTTGATAGAAATCATCTTATGAAGAAAATAAAAATCTTCCCACGTCTTTTTTTCCTTGGACCCGCGCTGCTGCTGGCAGCATTGGTGGCGACAGGATGCGCTCACTACCCGGCCAACCCGCTTCTGAAAGAGGTCGTTCCGGATGAAGGATACCGGATGAGAAACGTGAGACCGGCGGGGAATTCCGATCAAATACTCATGATCCTCACTTTTTCAGGGGGAGGAACGAGGGCCGCTGCCCTTGCTTATGGGGTGATGGAAGAGTTGGCCCGAACGGAGATTCGCTTTAATGGACGGAAGGGAATGCTATTGGATGAAGTGGACGCCATCTCCGGAGTCTCGGGCGGGAGCGTCATTGCCGCCTACTACGGCCTTTTCGGCAAACGGCTCTTTGAGGACTTTGATATCCGTTTTCTGAAAAAAAATATTCAAAACGATCTCCTCAAGTTACCCTTCAAACCCGGCAATTGGTTTCGCCTGTGGGCGCCCCATTTCGCCCGCACGGATTTGGTTGCCGAATATTTTGACCAGAATCTATACGATTGCGGAACCTTCGGAGATATCGTGGTTAGAAAAGGGCCGATGATTTTCATCAATGCCACGGATGTAACCCAAGGGTCTCATTTCACCTTCTGCCAGGACCTTTTTGATATTCTCTGTTCGGATCTGTCCCGCTTCCCCGTGGCCCGGGCCGTCGCCGCCTCAGCCGCGGTTCCGATCCTCTTAAGCCCCATCACCCTTTACAATTATGCCGGGAGTTGCTCCTACCGGGAGCCGGAGTGGGTGCAACAGGTTCTGGAAGACCCCCATTCGTCGAGGAGGCGATATCAGCAGGCCCTCCAGTTAAAGTCCTACATGGACGCCGAAAGAAAACCCTATATCCATCTGGTGGATGGTGGAATTGCGGATAATCTCGGCCTGAGAGCCGCGATTGACCGGCTGCTCCCCCAGGGGGAACTCTGGCCTCTCTTAAGTACCTGGGGCTGGAAAACATCCGCAAAATTGTATTCCTTGCCGTAAATGCGGAGAAGGAGCCGGATCAAAAGCTGGACCAGTGGGGGAGGACGCTCAGGGGCGATAAGGTGGCCACCTCGGTTCTGCGCATTCCCATGATCCGTTACAATTTCGAGACCATCCAACTGGTGAGGGAGAAACTCAAGGAGTGGACCGAAGAGATTCGGGGGAAAAGGCGCCAGGGAGCCACACCTAAAGAGGGGGCCGATCAAAAGAGTCCTGAGCCGGCCGCCGGCGGGGATATCCAATCCTACATGATTGTCGTAGACCCCGATTTTTTTCCCAGTGCCTCGGAGCGGGCCTTTTTCAACCATCTGCCCACTTCTTTTGCCCTTCTTCCCGAAACTGTGGATCGGATCCGGGAGGCCGCCCGCCGGATTCTGGTCCAGTCACCCGAATTTCAGAGGCTTTTGCGGAACCTTAGGGAGTAGGAAAGGGATTTCGCCCTCCCTCCGGGGGGTTAATATTTCTTACCCGGGGATGGGGGACCTCCCTTTTTTATCTTTCGAGGGTCTTTGAGAATTTCAAGGTAGACTTCTTTTTTTGCTTTAATCGTTCTAACCGTTTCAGCTCTCCATATTTCCCGAATCGGCCATCCTTTCCCATGAAAACCTCATTTTGGCCTCCGCAGCCTGATAAGAAGGTGCAGGAGCCGATGATGGTTGAAGAGGGGACGTTGTGAAAGCGCTGGTCAAAACCGGCATGGTGTAGGAGGTGAAAGTCCTTTACGGAGTAAGGAGTAGCGATCCGCTCCGGCCTCAAGCTATGCGTCGAAGACCAGTGATGGCGTGGCGAAGCGCTAGCAGAGGGGCGAACAGGCGCAGTATTGATCTTCGAAATCACCCTTCGGGAGCGCCGACCTTGTACAGCGGTGGGGAAGGCAATATGGAGCCGGGGCGATAGTGCGAGTGCCGGTTTCAGCTTCCCGGAGCCAGAGACCTGCAGCCTGTGCGTAGGCACCATGCACGGGAACCGGGAGAGCTCGGCAGTGGCTGGCGGGGGTCCTGCCGCCAGTCCGGCTGGGGAAGGCCGGGGGCCGTAATTTCTGATAAGGTGTCCGGTACCCCGGCACACGGTACCTCGGCACCCTGCCCATCGATCGGTATTCACCTTGGCACAGGATAAACAAAAACAGCTCTTACAAGAAAAAGGCACCCTCCTCCACTCACCCCCGCACTCCCCACACACATAGGTCGCATAGCCATTTTTCGCATCCCCGCAGCCCAGCATCTTTTGAACAACTTCATTGTATCGATCTTCTCGATACCGAGAAATGATCTCCTTGAAAGACTCCCAGTGAGTCCGAAAGATCCCTTTGATCTCGTCCCGGTTAAACCACCGAGGAAAGGATCCCATCTTGGGAGTGCATTATAACCCCTTAACCTGACAACTAAAAAGATATATTTTTAGCATCAGGTTGTCCTTCGGGCACCCCGATGCTAAAAAAGGAATTTCCTAAAGGGATAACTTTTTCTTAAGTTCCAGGGGACCCCCCTCTTTTTCCCCTCCTTCATCTCAGATCACCTGAATAGCACGAACGGATATTCCTTTTTCCATAAGAACAACGCCGCTGGTTTTCAAAACTTTAAAAACCCCCTCCCCTCATCCCCCCTGTCTCCCTTATGGCGGAATTTCAAGAATGAAATTGACATGGATAAATTCCTCTGTTATTTTTAACTGTAAAGGGAAAGGAAAAGCCTTTGGTATGGATGATTACCCTAAGATGAAATTGGAGGAAATATGAAAAAATTTGCTTTAGGGGGAACAATTCTGGGTTTCGTTTTAATATTATTTGCCGCTCCGCCGGCCTCTGCCATGGGACTTGAGGTAGCCGCGGGGGTATGGAGACCGGATCCATCCGGGGATATGGGTTACAAGGGGGAATCCTTGAGTTTGGAGAATGAGCTTAAGTATGATGCCAATGTTAAGGTATTTGGCCGGGTTAAAATAGATATGCCGCTGGCGATACCCAATATCTACCTCATGGCAACCCCGATGAAATTTGAAGGGGATGGAAGCAAAAATATTAACTTTACATTCGGCGACAAGACATTCGCAGGCAATATCCCTTTCTCTTCGAGTGTAAAGCTGGATCACTATGACGTTGCCCTGTACTATGGTATTCCTTTTCTAAAGACCGCTACCCTTGGGAAGTTCAATGTGGAGGTTGGTTTGAATGCGAGGATAATGGACTTGAAGGCGGAAATAAACCAGTCGAGCACAGGAATCAGTGAATCGAAAGGCCTCACTCTGCCTGTCCCCATGATTTATCTTGGCGCTCAACTGAAACCCGTAAAATACCTGAGCCTTGAGGCCGAGGCCAGAGGGATTGCTTACAGTTCGAATCATTATTATGATCTGATCGGCCGGATTAAGCTTCAACCCATTGGCCCGGTCTTCATTGCCGGTGGCTATAGATACGAGGATGTAAAGATTGATCAGAGTGATATAAAGGCAAACATCACCTTCAAAGGACCGTTTTTAGAATTAGGAATTGCATTCTGAATATCCACCGGAAAAGCAAGATAGGTTTTTCAGAAAGGATAAAAAAGAAATCCGGCGTAAATAAAAATTATTTGTTCCTTATGGTGAGGCGCAATCTTTTCGGGTTGTGCCTTTTTTCCTATCCGATAGGTCGAGCTGTTGGCAATCCTTTTCCTGTAACACTCGTAACACCCTATCGCTTATCGGGTACCGACAGCCATCCAGGGATGGGGGACGGGATGGGGGACGTAGTTTATTTTTATCACTTCATATTCTCCATCTCTATTTTTCGAATCGCATTGGCAATGGCTGAAGTACAAACCCCTACATGACGCGCGATCTCGGCCATCGGAATTCCGTATTCCCGGCTTAATTGCCAAGCCACCTTCGCACGCACGCTGGAAACTCTCCGAGCCTGACCGCCCAAACGTAATTCCTTCTCATCATCACATGGCGGAGAATCCCGGGAGTGTCCGATCTTGCTTGCCGTTGCCGTGGCATAGATCCCTCTTACCAGAAAACCCATTCTTTGTAAAGTTATATTTTTAAACTACGTCCCCTATTCCATGCTTTCTTCCTTCGCCAGCCGCAAGATCAAGGGCCTTTCCTTTCGGAAGAAGCCGAACATGCCTTTTTAAAAAAGGATTCGAGGCTTTTCCAAAGGCAAACCCCTTTCCCTTAAACCTCTCATCCCATCGTCTCTGATCCGATTTCATCTTCCCCTCCACTTCAACATTACCATTTGATTTTCACAGGGTCAAATCGGTTTAAATTGGGTGATTTGGTTTCGGGAAGCTTTAAGGCATTTAGTTTATTTATCTCAACAAAAAAGTTGACACCCTGATAAATTCGGAGTATATTCCGAATAAAACCTATTTTTTCCGGAGTGAATATGTTCGAGAATGTGATCATTGACCAGAATCCGCACTGGAATGGAACTCTGTATAAAGAAGGGGTGCCACGAGATGTGATGAGCAAAATACATCGTGGACTGGCCTTGCCACATATCCTTTCCGTTGTCGGAGTGAGGCGGTCGGGAAAAAGTACGCTCATCAGGCAAATCATAAATCATCTTCTGAAAGAAAAAGGAATAAAACCAAGGAACATTCTTTTTTTGAACCTCGAGCACCCGGGCTTCAGCAGGTATAAGAACGATGTGGAGAATCTGGAACGGGTTTATGAAGATTATCTCAAATTGGCGTCTCCTGCCGAAATGATCTACTGTTTTTTAGACGAGGTTCATTTTTTTCAGGAGTGGCAGGTATTTGTAAAATCTCATTATGAACGGAAAAATGTGAAATTCATTGTTACCGGCTCCAATTCTCGCCTTTTGTCTTCGGAGTTTATTACCCTTTTGTCCGGTAGAACCATTCCTGTGGAAGTATACCCGTTCTCTTTTTCCGAATTTATACGGGCGAAGGGGGAGCAGTATTCAGACCAGGTATCGCTTCTTAAGAATCGTCATAAGATACGAAGCCTTCTCGATGATTTCACCCACGAAGGAGGCTTTCCGGAGATAGCTTTTATTGAAGAAAGAGAGACAAAAAAAGAGGTTCTTGCCATGTATGCGAGAAATATTCTCTATCAAGACATAGCGGCCCGGTTCGGAATTAAGAAGGCGGTTGATCTCGAGAATCTCTTTTTTTATCTTGCCTCAAACATATCGTCTTCGTATAGTTTTAATAGCCTCTCAAAGCTTACCGGGCTCACCGATAAGACCGTTAAGGAGTATCTCTCCTACTTTTCAGATGCTTATCTCCTCTTTACAGTGGATGCTTTTTCCTTTTCCGTAAAACATCAGTTGAAAAGTTCGAAGAAGGTCTATACGGTTGACGCAGGATTGGCGGAGGCTGTCTCATTCCGGTTTTCGGACGACCGGGGAAAGTTTCTTGAAAATACGGTCTTTCTCGAATTGAAGCGGCGGGGCAAAGAGGTTTTTTACTACAAGACGACAAATGGTCTTGAAGTGGATTTTATCATCAAGAAAGGCCGCAATATTACCGACCTGATTCAGGTATCAGGAGAGCTGACGGAAGAGAAGACAAAGGCCCGTGAGGTGAGGGCATTGATAAAAGCCATGGATGAAATCGGCTTAAAAAAGAGCCTCATTGTCACACTGGAACAGGAAGGTGTAATCAAAGAGGGCGGGAGAACGATTTCCATCGTTCCAGCATATAAATTTCTTTTGAATATGGAGAGTTAGGGGTGTCATGAGGAATGGTGTTATTAACAGTCTTAAAATAATAACGACATCCATTTGTAAAATCCCTCCTAACCTCCCTCCTTCGGCAAACTCAGGATGGTGAGCATGTCGAACCATTTGCCAAAGGGAGTCCCGCTTTTAGCGGGATTTGGAAAACCAGGGGCAAGGGGAGATTTTCCAATGCTTATGTCAATTCAATTATGAGACTGTTAATATTTCAATGCAATGATAAGGCTGTTCATAACTCTTGTTGAAAATTTAGGTCTTGATGACCAAAGAGGGAAATTCGGGTAGAACAAAATTTGTTTACAG
>Ga0194126_10001648_pt1 | contig 37342 bp, 27 predicted proteins | sample TA2KigC150mmetaG_FD_148641 | JGI IMG/M metagenome (GOLD analysis project Ga0194126, IMG submission 148641) | Freshwater microbial communities from Lake Tanganyika, Tanzania - TA2015035 Kigoma Deep Cast 150m | ecosystem: Environmental > Aquatic > Freshwater > Lake | place: Tanzania: Lake... | reverse complement strand
AGACGATCCTTACTACCAGAACTATCCCCAACTAGTAACGCAGCTCAGAGAACTGGCGACATCTGAAGGGTTTCAAGGACAATTTTTGGTCGAAGAGACTAAGTGGCGGACTGCAAGCGATGACGAGCCACAAATGCAAGGGGTCACTGAAGTCGTGGCGGCGAAATACTATTTGAGGACAATAGTCATGCATCGAGGCCTCGGGGTTATTGTGACTATCGCCCTCCCTGGAGCACACGATCCCACTCTCCAGAAAGTTCAGGCAATCCACAACATATGTGACTTAATGGCAGGGGCCAATCCCCACAACATACCGATTGAAATACAAGGTGGGGCGACAAACATTAAGAGTTACAGTTTTACTCTGCCGAATGGCGATAGAATGGTCGCATTATGGACAGATGGCGTGGCAGTCGACGACAACCCCGGCATCTCATCGACTCTTACACTTCCTGGCTTTGCGGGCTGGCATGCCACAGGCATTGATGTTCTAAACAGTTTTGAGCAAACCCTGATTACCAGCAACGAGAATGGCAACCTGGTTATCCGTGACCTTTTGATAAAAGACTATCCTATCATCATTCGGTTGGCAAAATAGGATTGCCCGCCCACTGATTTATATCAGTTTCGACACCCAAGGGGGCTTTCCTTGTTCGTGTCTACTTATTAGGGTTCACTTCACAATGAAGGCCGGTTTTTGCTTTCCTCCGCCAACCCCGCGCGCTCGGCGGTTATAGAACATAAGGCTATATTCTTATCCGCTCCTCCTCTGCAAAGGAGCCTTCGCGGTAAAATGAATGGGAGGCCGCCCCCGCGGGGGCCCCGACCACCCCACCAAGAACCGGAAGGTGAAACCATGAACCTGCGCCGTCTTTTGCTCCGTGCGTTTTCCGCCCTCATCGTACTTTCCATCCTGCTCACAGCCTGCAACCTGCCCGGCTTTACGCCGCGCCCCACGCCCGGTCCCACCCCGCTCGACATCCCGCCCCTGCCCCCTGCGCTGGTGGAAACCTACCCGCTGGCGGGCAGTTCCATCGCCCTCCACCCGTCCATTACGCTCTACTTCAACCAGCCGATGGAACCGGACTCGGTCGAAGCGGCCATCTCCTTCCTGCCGGAGGTGACGGGGGAGTTCACCTGGACCGGCGACTCGACCCTGACCTTCACCCCCTCCCAGCCGCTCCAGCCGGACTCGGCCCTGGCGCTGACCATCGGCATGACCGCCGCGGCCCGCAACGGCCTGACCTTCGAGCAGCCGGCCGCCCTGGCCTTCCGCACTGCCGACTACCTGCGCCTGGCGCAGTCCCTGCCTGAAACCGGGCTAACGGATGTATCGGCCGCTTCGGCGGTCGTGGCGGCTTTCAACCAGCCGGTGGTCGCGCTCGGCGCCGACCCGGCCTCGCTGCCGCCTGCTTTCACGCTCCAACCGGCAGCCACCGGGCAGGGGAAGTGGCTCAATACCAGTACGTACATTTTCCATCCAGACCCGGCCTTCTCCGGCGGTGTGACCTATACCGCCGCACTCGACCCGGACTTGCAAAGCACGCTGGGCAGCCCCCTGGCGCCCGATACAAACCAATCCTGGGAATTCACCGCCGCCCCGCCGCGCCTGGTGAGCATTACACCGGAGACCGAACTGCCCCTGCCGCTGGATGAACCCATCCGGTTGACCTTCAACACTCCGATGGATGCCGGGAGCGTGGTGGCAGCCTTCTCCTTCACCGGCCCGGATGATCAGCCCGTGCCGGGCAGTCTCTCCTGGAACAAGCAGGGCGATGCGCTGACCTTCACCCCGGACGACCCGCTCGAACGGGACCGCGATTACCTGCTGACCCTGGCCGATTCGGCCCGAGCCCGCGGCGGGTCGCGGCTGGAACAGGAAACGGTGGCGCTCTACCGTACCTACCCGGATTTCGGGATCTATTACACCACCCCCGCCTCCGGCGCTTACAAGGATGATTACACCAGCATCGAGATCCACTTCAGTTCCCCGCTGCCGGAGGAAGGCTGGCAGTCCGGGATCACGGTCACGCCGGCAGTCTCCGGTCTGTCCGTCTATGGCGACTCCACCTCAGCCTACCTGTACGCCTACTTCGAACCATCCACCCGCTACACGGTCAACGTGGCGGCGGGACTGGAAGACCGTTGGGGACAAACGCTCGGTGAAACATACACTTTCGATGTCCTGACCCGCGCTGCCGCCCCGTCGCTTTCCATTCCCTATATGGGAGGCAACCTCCTTTTCGTGCGCTCCGGCGACCCGCTGGTGATGGCGCAAGCCACCAACATCGCCAGCCTCGATATCGTACTTGCCCCCCTGCCGCTGGCCGAAATGATGGAACTCAATAGTCCCGGGTCCTACCAGGAATTTGCCCACTATGTCCCGCCCGAAGCGCTGGAATGGACCCAGGCCGTATCCATCCCGAAGGACGACAGCGAAGTGATTGCCATCGACCTCTCGCCCCGCACCGGCCTGCTGGCCCCCGGCGTCTACTTCTTCACTCCCGGAGGCTGGAACAATGTGGAGACTTCGTGGCGCGACCAGTATTTCATCGTTTCCAGCCATCTCAACCTGGTCTTCAAGATCGGCGCCACCGACGCTTTTATCTGGGCAGTGGACCTGCGCGACGACCAGCCGGTGGCGGGCGCTTCAGTGACCATTTACGATGAAATGGGCACGGCGCTGGCCTCCGGCCAGACCGACAGCCAGGGTATCTGGCATGGACAGGTCGCCGCGCAGGATGAATACGTCAATTATTACGCCGTCCTGGGAGAGCCGGGCGACGACCTGTTCGGCCTGGCCTCCACCGAGTGGAACCGGGAAATCGCCCCCTGGGACTTCTCCATCTCCTACCAGAACCAGCCGCCGCAGCCGGTGGTCTATTTCTACACCGACCGCCCGATCTACCGCCCCGGCCAGGTGGTCTACTACCGCGCCGTCGTCCGCCAGGCATTCGACGCCCGATATGGCGACGCCGGGCTGGGGACCATCGCGTTCCACATCGCCGACGGCTACGGCCAGGCCTGGGACTTCGACCTGCCGCTCTCGGCCTACGGGACGGCCAGCGGCTCATTCGAATTGCCTGCTGATGCACAGCCCGGCTATTACAGCATCGGCGGATCAGATCCCGAATTCTATTCCTACTTCACCGTCGCCGATTACCGCAAGCCGGAGATCGAACTGGGCGTCAGCCTCACCCCGCAGGATGTGGCGGCCGGCGGCGAAGTACAAGCCGAAGTGGAAGCCCGATATTACTTCGATGCCCCGGCTTCGGATGTTCCGGTCGATTGGACCTTCTACCGCTGCGTCGATTCCTTCCGCCTCGCCGGTTATCGGGTCGGGCTGTACGACTCGGGCTGGATGAACCTGTATTACGACTTCGACCATTACGGCTGCAGCGCCATCGACAGCGGCCAGGGACTGACCGGCGCGGACGGCATGTTGAGCCTCACCTTCTCCGACCTGCCTGTCATCGAGGACACCGAACGACTGGCGCTCGAGGTCACCCTCCAGGACGAGAGCGGCTACCCGGTCTCGGCGCACGCCGAAGCCACCCGTCATCCGGCGGACTACTACATCGGCCTCCGCCCGGACCTGTGGCTGGGCCAGGCCGGGAGCGCCCTCGGCTTCGAGGCGCTGACAGTCGACTGGGCCGGCGACCCGTCCCCCGAGCGCGCATTGCAGGCCGATTTCCTGCAAGTCGAATGGCAGCGCCAGTTATCCGACGAGTATCCCTGGCCGGTCTATTTCTTCGTCCCGGTCTATACCCCGGTGGCCAGCAGCGACATCGTCACCGGGGCGGACGGCGTTGCCCGCCTGTCCTTCACGCCCGAGATGCCCGGCGTCTACATGCTGGATGTCCAGGGCGAGGGCGTCCGCAGCCAGGTCATGCTGTGGGTGGGCGGCGCCCATCAGGCCGCCTGGCCGGACCTGCTTTCCGGGCACATCGAACTGACCCCGGACCAGGAGCAATACCAGCCGGGCGACACCGCCCAGGTCTTCATCCCCAACCCGCTCGGAACCGGCGCCCAGGCGCTGGTGACGCTCGAACGCGGAACCGTGCGCGAGTGGCAGGTCATCCAACTCAACGCCTCCGGCGCGACCTTCCCCGTCAGCCTGACCGCCGAGGAGGCGCCGAACGTCTACCTGACGGCCACCCTGCTCCGGGATGGCGAGTTCCGCCTGGGCTACGCCAACCTGGCGGTGGACCCGGCGGCGATGGAGTTGAACGTCGAACTGACCGGCACGCCGCAACGCACCGAACCGGGCGGACAGGTGGCGTTCGACCTGCGCGTTACCGACCAGCAGAACCGCCCGGTGCAGGGCGAGTTCTCACTTTCGGTGGTGGACCTGGCGGCGCTGGCGCTGGCTGGACCGAACTCACCCGGCATCATGGATTTCTTCTACGACCAGCAGCCGCTCGGTGTGTGGACCAGCCTGGCGCTGGCGGGAGAAACCCGGCGCGCCCTCCAGGAACCCGCTGGCGGGAAGGGCGGCGGCGGGGACGGGATGTTGACTGTGATCCGGGAGGATTTCCCCGACACCGCCTACTGGAACGCGACCATCGTCACCGATGCCGACGGGCGGGCGAGCGTCTCGCTGGCCCTGCCCGATAACCTGACCACCTGGCAAGTCGAAGTGCGCGGCCTGACGCACGATACCCGCGTCGGCCAGGCGCAAATGCAGGTCGTCACCAGCAAGGACCTGCTGGTGCGCCCGGTGACGCCGCGTTTCATGGTCACCGGCGACCACCTGGAACTGGGCGCCATCGTGCAGAACAATACCAGCCGGGCGTTGGATGTGGATGTCTCCATCCAGACCGAGAACTTCAGCCTCGATGACCCGGATCGATCCGCCTTCCAGGTGGAGGTCCCGGCCAACGGGCGGGTCCTGGTCGCCTGGTGGGGCACGGCGCTGGACGGCGATACGGCCGATTTTGTCTTCTCCGCCCGCGCCGGCAGCCTGGCCGACGCCACCCATCCCGTCACCGGAGCCATCCCGGTGCTGCATTACACCGCCCCGCAGACTTACAGCAGCGCTGGGATCGTCGCTGAAGCCGGGACGGAACTGGAAGCCATCAGCCTGCCGCGTTCCTTCGACCCGGGCGGCGGCGAGTTGACCCTCGAACTATCGCCTTCGCTGGCTGCCGCCATATTGGGCAGTCTCGAGTCTGCCGGGATACCGCCTGCCACCTGCTCGAACGATACCCTTTTATCGTACATCCTGACCCATGTCGAACTTTACCTGTCCCTGAACGCCGCCGGGTTGGAAGCCCCCGCCGTGGAAGAGCAGATGGGGGGCAACATCCAGGCGGCAGTCCGCACCCTGGCGCGCCGCCAGCGGGATGACGGCGGCTGGGGCTGGTGGGGCGGCGACATCGACCCCTATACCTGGCAGCGCAGCGGCAGCGACAGCAATCCCTACCTGAGCGCCTACATCCTGTTCGGTCTGCAACGGGCGCGCCTGGCTGGGATCGAGGTGGATGAGGAGGTGTTCGTCGATGGGCGCGCCTACCTGGCAGCCACCCGTCCCTACCTGGGCGGGGGCAGTTCGATCGCCGACTGGGAACTGGACAGCCTGGCCTTCCAGGCATACGTATTGGAACAGACCGGCGGGGCGGAGAAGAGTATCCTGACCTACCTGTACGGCAAGCGTGACCGGATGCAGCCCTGGAGCCTGGCGCTGCTGGCGCTGACCCTCGAAAGCAGGTCCAGCGGCGACCCGCAGGCGGAGGAACTGCGCTCGAACCTGCAAACGACAGCCATCCGCTCGGCCAGCGGCGCGCACTGGGAAAGCGAGGTCGAAGACTGGTACCTGCCGGGATCGCCGCTTTATACCACGGCCATGGTAGTCTATGTCCTGTCGCAGGACGATCCGGCCGCCCCCCTGCTGGCGGACGCGGTGCGTTATCTCGCCGCCCAGCGGGGAGGCGGCAGGCGGTGGGTTTCATCGTACGAGACCGCCTGGGTCATCCTGGCGCTCAACGCCTATATGACCGGCGCCGGCAGTTACGCCGCCAGTTTCCCCTTCCAGGCGCACCTGAACGGACTGCCGTTCGCCGAGGGACAGGCCGCCGGTCCGACCGCCCTGACGCCGGTCACCGCCGTCGCGCCGGTCGCCAGCCTGCTGGCGGATGCCCCGAACGCCCTCAGTATCACGCGCGGCGAAGGGAGCGGCAGCCTGTACTACCGGGCCGACCTGCGGGTCTACAGGCCGGTCGAGCAGGCGGGAGCGTACAATGGCGGGATCGCTGTCGAGCGCGCCTACACCCTCGCCGGGTGCGGGGACGATTGCGAGTCCATCCATTCCGTCCAAGTGGACGGCGAAACGCGCCTGACCGTGCGCCTGACGTTGACCCTCGAACACACGGCCTATTTCCTGAACCTGGTGGATACGATCCCGGCCGGGACCGAGATCCTGGATACCATCCTCGAGACCAGCCAACAGTACGGAGACCTGGATCCTGAGGTTTCCCTCTATGACCCGGAAAATCCCTTCTCCAGCGGCTGGGGCTGGTGGTACTTCGATTCACCCCGCATCTTCGACGACCGCATCCTGTGGACGGCGGAATACCTGCCGGCCGGCACATACGCGCTGACCTACACCTTGATACCGCTCCACGCCGGCGAATACCGGGTCATCCCGGCCCGCGCCTGGCTGGAGTTCTTCCCCGAGGTGCAGGGGACGAGCGCGGGCGAGGTCTTTACCATCACCCGCTGACCGGCCTAGAACCAAACCTCCTGCAAAGGTGTCCTTTGCAGGAGGTCTATATTTCCAGGACAGGCAGGGGGCTACTTCGGCCAATCGAGGAGCAGGTTCTCCACCAGCAGACGGGGGTTGACGTTGCGCTCCAGGCGCACAAGCGCCTTTTCGTGCAGGTCGAGCACCCGCCGCGCCTCGGCCTGCCCCAACCGGCCAGCCAGGAGGCCGATCTCCTCCGAGCGGTCTATATTGGCGAGCGGAGCGCCAGCCCCGGAGGCTTGGATGAAAACGTCCCGCCAGTAGGAAAGCCAGACCAGCAAAACATCCCGGAAGACATCCTTATCCTTGACCAGTTTCTCAGCGTAGGCGAATTTCTCCAGCCGCGCCGCGCCCAGCAGGGTTTGCAGTTCATTCAACCGCTCGACGCGGCCTGCCAGGCCGGCCTCGTCCTCCAGCAGGCGCAGGGCGTAACCCGGGCGGCCGCCGGAGAGATGAGCCAGCAGCGAGGCCTGCCCCGCTTCGACGCCGCGTCCCAGCAGGTACGCCTCCACTTTCCCGACCGGCAGGGGGCGCAGGCGCAGCGCCTCGCAACGCGAGACGATGGTGGGCAGCAACTGTTCAGCAGTGTCGGCGGTCAGTAGCAGGATCACGTGCGGCGGTGGTTCTTCGATGGATTTCAGCAATGTATTCGCAGTACTTGGGTTTGCTTCATGGCATCTCAAAAAAAGTACAACTTTATAAGCGGATTGGTATGGGGTTAATGTCAAAGTGGACAACGAATCACGAACAGAGTCAACTCGTAGAATTTTTCCCTCAGCATCTGTTTGGTTCACAATCAAATCAGTGTATCGCATCAACTCAATTTGCTTGCATGTACGGCATGTTCCACAAGGTTCTCCTGGCGCGGAAATAGATGAGCAGTTTATGGCTTGAACAAAGCGCAGCGCTAAGGTGCGGCGTCCCACCCCTGAAGGACCGGTGATGAGATAGGTGCGGTGTACGGATTGGCGGGCGATGTGCTGTTTCAGCATTTCCACCGCCCACTCGTGGCCTAAGATATTCCAGTTGTTCATGTTCGAAAGTTACGAATCAAGCCGGGTGAATACAGATGTCCAACACAATGCTTTTTTGAGGACACTCTTTACATCGGGGTTGTGCGTGATTGAAACAGTATTGAGTCCCAATATGAATTAGTCCATCGTCGAAATTGGCAACTGTCTGTTTGCCCAACATTAGGAATGGATGTTGCAGTCTCTGAATTTCGTATTTCCTGGGTTGTTTCTTATGAGTTGCAAGATGGTTTACGGATATTTCTATATAAGCATCACTTACCTCCTTAGTAATATCTCTCTGGGTTGCCATGCCACGGATATTTGTGACCCGAATGTAATCCAACCCCCCCTTGCCTTGTCCTTTCTGGATTACTTGGTGTTTTATATAATCTTCTTCTGATGCCCAATTTAGGAGATACCCTGTACGCCAGAGGACGCGCCCGGCATTAGAGTCAAAGGGAACCTCGAACGAGTACGGCCCCCAAGTTGGTTCATTCTTTCGGGTAAGGTGAAACACTGAAACCAACCATTTCGCAAATAGGTGGCAGGCTTTATCTCCAATGGCTTTACCGAGACCATAACGTTCGTGACTCTTGAGGTAATAAGTCATAGATTCCGCTGATGGATAACTCTCGAGGTAGTTGAGTAAAGGGGAATGAGATTTGTTTTCAGCAAGATCTTTTTCCAACAAGAGAGGAAGAGCGAGAGGAACCCCCCACCTAAAAATGGCGTAATTCAGAGTCTGTGTTGAATTATCCATAAACAGGTTATATCGACTAGCCCTGGACAGATTATCCCGTGCCCATACTTCAGACCTAACTGCTTTGATAGACCGATGCTTTTCCAAAATATGATCGATTGCTATTCCCAATTCCTGGAAGAATGCAATTGGCTTATGCAAGAACCTTACATCCGAGTGATAGAGATCATTGGTTACCATCATAAGTAATTGCCGGACTCCAACGATATCTGGGCCTTGATCAATGACGGCGCTAAGAAGCAAAAAACGAGTCAAGAGTTCGCGCCGATTGATGCTGTTGGCATCGAGTTTTTCTAGTTTATATGTATCGAGTTGACCATCTGCAGAGAAGAAATTCTCGAATAACTCAACCCCAAGTATATCGGGAGAAGATGGATTTTCCTGACCTATCCGAGATATGTTATTTGTCAAGGCAAGAATATTTTCCATTGTACATTTCCCTTTTATTTTGTTTCGATTTCAAATGACATCTGCTCTACCAAATCCGTCTTTTTCATGGTTTTTACTTTATTTCCATTCAATGTGGGCTGATCGATATCAACTTTATCGAATACCGCAATCAATTGCTGTTTGCGGATAGCAAGAGATTCCTTCAACCGCGTTCGAGATAATTGGGCATATTTTGGAATGATCTCATAACCCACTGCATCGCGCTCAAGATGATTAGCGACTTTTACTGTTTGCCCGGATCCTAAGAATGGGTCGAGAATCAAATCTCCCGGATAAGAGTAAAGCGAGATCAAACGAAACGGAATTTCTTCGGGAAATGGAGCAGGATGATTTATAGTGTCGGGAGGTACAGGTGCAATATGCCAAATATTGTTAGCGATATCCATTGTAAAGAGTCGATTTATTGGATATTCTGCTCCCTTCTTCTCCTTGTCTGTTCTCCCTGTATAGAGTTTTGAGCCGGGCTTCTGGAAGAGAAGGATATATTCATTCATGATATTGGGATAAAAATAACCGGGATAAGGTTTTTGAATACTAACTCCGGCTCTCTTGACACCAGCTGTGCATTTATGCCAGATAAAGTCTTGATAGAACGCCCATGATTGTTTTCCATGGATCATTTTTGAAACTAAGTCGAATGGTACAGCATATAAATTACCATCCATTAGGACTGTTCCAATGACAACAGCACATAAACCACCTGGCTTTGTTACTCGAAATACTTCAGTGAATACTTTTATCAACCAGCCTAAATATTCATCGTATTCCAGATAGCCATTTGCGTACTGACGCGTTCGGTAATTTTTTCTCTTATCAGCAGCATGGATATCATAATCAATAGCATTCCAGTAAGGCGGAGATGTTACTGTTAGAGCAACACTGTCTGCTTGCAATTCGTCCATCTTCTCACATGACTTCTCGTAAATTTGGACAGACATGCTTTACTCCTTACTATACCTCAATCGAATATAGGAATCATAGCGTTCCGGCCTCATCCGGCCCGCCGCCACTGCCTCCCGCACGGCGCAGCCCGGCTCATGGGCATGGGTGCAGTCGTTGAACTGGCAGGCCTCCACCAGCGGGGAGATCTCCGGGAAGTAGCCGTCCAGTTCCTCGGGCTCGGTATCCCAGGGCGCCAGGGTGCGCAGGCCGGGCATGTCGGCCACGTAACCGCCGCCCGCCAGCGGGAAGAGTTCGCGCAGGTTGGTGGTGTGGCGCCCCTGTTCGAAACCCTGGCTGACCTCGCGCACCGCCAGTCCCAGGCCGGGCTGGAGGGCGTTGAGCAGGCTCGATTTACCGACCCCGCTCGGCCCGGTCAGGGCCGAGATCCTCCCCGCCAAACGCTGGCGCAGGCCGTCCAGCCCTTCGCCGCTGTGGGCGCAGGTATAGAACACCGGGTAGCCCAGGGCGGGGTAGAAACCGAACAACGCTTCGGCCTGGCGGCGGGGGAGCAGGTCGGCCTTGTTGGCGACGATCAAGGCCGGAATGCGCTGCTTCTCGGCGATCACCAGGAAACGGTCCAACATGCGGTGGCTGGGGGCCGGGCGGGCGCAGGCAAAAACAATCAGCAACTGGTCGGGATTGGCCAGCAGCACCTGCTGGTAGACCCCGCGCGGGCGCGGGTCGAGCCGGATGAACGCCTGCCGGCGTGGTTCGATGGCTTCCACCATCCCGCTCCCATCCGCCTGGCGGGATACCTGCACCCGGTCTCCGACCGTCAGCAGGTCGACCAGGCGGGGACCCTGCTTGAGGCGGCCGCGCAACTGGCAGGTCAGCAGGCCTTCTTCCGTCTGGACGCTGAAGAAGCCCGATTGGGCGCGCACGACCAGGCCGGGGAGGTGGCCGTCAGGCGGCATAGTCCAGGCAGGGGAGGCGGTGACCGGCGGTTTCCATGCAATCCTAGGGGGTCGGGGTGAGCGTTTCGAGACCTTCCGGGGTTGGGGTGCGGGTCACGCCAATGGTCGATTCCCACCAGTAGACGGTCTGCGGGCGGCCGAAGAAATAAGACTCGACGATGCGGCGGAAGATGGGGGCGGCATATTCCGAGCCTTCACCGGCGTACTCCACCAATACCACCACGGCAATGTCGGGCTTGTCTTCGCGGTTGGCGAGGGTGTAGCCGGTGAACCACGAGTGCGGCGAGCCGGGGACGGAGGTCTCGGCCGTACCGGTCTTGCCGGCCACCGGGATGGTGAGACCGCGCATGGGCGTGTAAGCGGTGCCGCGTGAGTTGCTGGTCACGCTCTTCATTGCGTTCTGGATGGCGGTCAGGTTCTCGGCCGAGAGCGGCAGTTCCCCGTTCGCCTGCGGGGCGAAGGACAGCAGCGGATCGCCGTAGACCGGCTGGACGCGTTCGACCAGTTGCGGGCGGTAGAGCGTCCCGCCGTTGGCGATGGCGGCGGTAAAGACCGCCACCTGGAGCGGGGAAGTCTGCATTTCGCCCTGGCCGATGGCCAGGCTGGTGGCTTCCACGCCGTCGCGCGGGTAGGGGTTGTTGCCTTCGGTCTCGGCCACCTGCTCGAGGCCGGTGGCATGGCCGAGGCCGAAACCGGTTGCCATGTCGGTGATGGCGGTTGTCATGCCCTGGTTGAACAGGTCGAGACCGATGTGGTAGAACCAGGGATTGCAGGAGCGCATCAAGCCCTGCGGCAGGGTCAACGGGCCGCCGAGGGTGACGCTGCTCGGCTGGGTATCGCAGGTCTCCTTGCCGCTCAGGAGTTTTTCCTCCTGGCAGTGGTCCCAGGTCCAGTCGTAGAGGGTGCGGTCGGAGAGTTCGGTGAAGGTGTACTGGCAGTCGTAGGCGCTGGCGGCGGTGTACACCCCGCTTTCGAGGGCGGCCGCCATGGTGACGATCTTGAAGACCGACCCGGGCGGGTACTCGCCCTGGGTGGCGCGATTGTAGAGCGGGTTGTTGGGGGCGGAGAGCAGGTTGGTCAGCCCGGCGTAGTTGATATTGTCGGGGTTGAAGATATTGGGGTCGTAGGTCGGCGAGGAGACAATGGCCAGGACGCGCCCGGTATCCACTTCGATCACGACTGCCGCGCCGGCCAGGTTGCTCATGGCCGCCTGGGCCTGCTGCTGCAATTCCTTGTCGATGGTCAGGGTGAGGGAGGAGGCGGGTGTCGGGTCGGTGGCGACGATGCGGGTCAGGATGGCCCCATCCGGGTCGGTGACATAGAGCGATGCGCCGTTCCGGCCGGCCAGGTAGGGTTCGCCCCATTTCTCGATCCCGGTCGAGCCGACGCGCTCGTTGCCGCTGTAACCCAGGCTGCGGTAGGCTTCCACATCCTCGGGCGGGATGGCGAGTACGTAACCGACCGACTGGGATGCGATGCCGTTGTCGTAGTGGTAACGGGAGGTATAGGGGGTCATGCGCAGGCCGCCCAGGGCGGAAAGCGCCTCGTAGGAGGCGGCCAGTTCCTCGGCGGTCGTCTCGCCGACCGGGATATACCAGTCGGGTTGGGCGAAGGCGTACCAGGAACGGATCGTCTCCGGGCGGTAACCGGTCAGTTTCCACAACTCGCTCAACAGCAGGTTCTCCTGGTCGAGCAGGATCTGTCCGGGCACCACGCCCAGGGCGACCGCGTCGGCCTGGACCACGACCGGCTGCCCGTTACGGTCATAGATGTCGCCGCGCGCCGGCGAACGGTAATCGGTGGCCAGTTTTTTGCCTCCCGCCATTTCGGGCAGGATGAGCGCCGTATCCCACTGCACGCGCCAGGCGTCCTGTTCACGGCTGAGGTTGACCACGATATCGCGCTGGATGTCCCCCAGGATGCTGGTATGGTAGGTGATGCGGTAGGCGGCCTGGGCTGTGTTCGGGTTGGTGAGGGTGGAGAGGATGCTGTACTCGAAGGAGGAGACATTCATCGCCAGCAGGGCGTCGCGGTGGCGGCCGCCGAATTCCTCCACGCTGATGGTATCGCGGTTGGCCTGCGCCAGCATGGCATGCATGGCGGCGTAATCTCCGGCCAGCCAGGCTTCCAGGTAGGCGGTGATGGCCGCTTCCACGCTGGGGGCGGGAGTGATGTACACTTCGCCGGTCGGGAGCGGGTTGTTGTTCCCGTTGACCCCGGTGGACAGGCTGCAGCCGGCCAGCAGGGCCAGGACGATCATCCAGACAATGGTACGCGCGTTTTTCATGGTTCAACCTTTCAGGGTTACCCGTCCCCGGCGCCGTGCAGGATGGCGGGGAAGACAGGGCAGTGGTATGCAAGCGCCGCCTGGCAGGCGGCCGGGACATCGGCGGCGGGTGGGATTCCCACCCTGCGCAGCAGGCGGGTCAGGTTGCAGAGCGGCAGCCCCATCACGCTGGCGTAGCAGCCATCCAGTTTTTCCACCGGCTTGAAACCGGCGTGCTGGATGCCATAGGCCCCCGCTTTGTCGAGCGGGTCGCCGGTCAGGATGTAGGAGCGGATTTCATCGTCGCTGTAAGCCCGCATCGGGACATCCGTCACACAGCGGTCGGAGAGCAATTCGCCGTCGCCCGGCTGCAGCACGGCGATCCCGGTCTGGACCTGGTGCGTGCGGCCGCGTAACCGGGACAGCATCCTGCCGGCCTCGGCTGCATCGCGCGGCTTGCCCAGGATGTCCGTCCCATCCACCACGACGGTGTCGGCGGCCACGACCACATTCCTGCTGCGGGGGCGGGCGGCGCAGGCCTGCGCTTTCGCTTCCGCCAGGCGCTGCACATAGGCGGCGGGCGCTTCCCCGGCGCGCACGCTTTCGTCCACATCCGCCGGCCGGACAGCGAAATGCCACCCGCCCAGCGCCAGCAACTGGCTGCGGCGGGGGGAGTTCGAAGCCAGGGTGAGCAGTGTCGGACCGGTCACGGGCAGGATTCTAACACACTCCCTTTGCCCCATCCGGGCCGCCTGGCTGCGCGCCAACTGGTCTGAACAACTGCCGCCTCTGGCATCTTCCGCCGTGCCGATGTAAAATGGTCGAAATCCGGCAAGGCAGGAGACCAGCATGGAACTCTTGAAGCAGCGCATTTTACAGGACGGGAAGCACCTGGGGGATGGCATTCTCAAAGTGGACAGTTTCGTCAACCACCAGGTGGACCCCAACCTGATGGACGCCTGCGGCCGCGAACTGGCGCGCCGCTTCGCCGCCGTCGGCGCCACCAAGATCTTGACGGCCGAGATCTCCGGCATCGCCCCGGCGCTGATGACAGCGCTCTACCTCAGATTACCGGTGGTCTATGCCCGCAAGACCAAGCCCGTCACCATGCCCGACGCCGTCCTGCTGACCCTCGCTCCTTCCCATACCAAGGGCGTCATGACCGAACTGATCGTTTCTCCCGAATACCTGGCGGGCGGAGAACGGGTGCTGGTGATCGACGATTTCCTGGCCTCCGGCGCCACCATCCTGGGGCTGATCCGCCTGGCGCAGACAGCCGGGGCGGTCATCGTGGGGGTCGGCACGCTGATCGAGAAGACCTTCGAAGGCGGGCGGGCGGCCCTGGCGCATCTCAACGTCCCGGTCGAATCGCTGGCCTGCATCCGCGCCCTGGACGGGGAACGGATCGTCTTCCAGGAAGCGTGATGGGCGATGGCAGATACTCCCTGGAGGCGGCCGCTGAAACGCCTGGCCGGGAGGGCGGTGGGCTGGGTGTTTGAGCGCCTGCCTTTTGCCCTGCCCCTGCGCCGCCTGCGCGAGACGGAACACCTGCTGGCTTTCTTCCACCCGCGGCCGGCCTATCCCTTCCATGTCATCATTGTCCCAAAACAGGCGGTGCAATCCCTGCCGGACCTGGCGCCTGCCAGCCCCTTCCTGCCAGATCTGGTGGCGGCGGTCCAGTCCATTGTGGCCGAATACCGCCTGCCGGCCTATCGCCTGGTCGCCAACGGCGGGGAATACCAGGATTTCCCGCACCTGCACTTTCACCTCGTATCCGGATCCATCGGGAACCCAAAAAACACATGACCGATTCGATAGCCATACTCGACTTTGGCTCCCAGTATGCCCAGTTGATCGCCCGCCGGGTGCGCGAGGCGCAGGTCTATTGCGAACTCTTCCCCTGGGACGCGCCGCCCGGAACCGTACAGGCGCTGCGGCCGCGCGGCTTCATCCTCTCCGGCGGACCGGCCTCGGTCTACGCCGATGGAGCGCCTCGCCTGCCGCCTTATATTTTGGAAAGCGGCCTGCCGCTGCTGGGCATTTGTTACGGGATGCAGTTGCTGACCCACACGCTGGGAGGAACGGTCAACCCTTCCCGGGAACGGGAGTATGGGAATGCGGTGGTCGAGGTGCAGGTCGCCAACCCGCTCCTCGCCAGCCGCCCCTTCCAGGCCTGGATGTCGCACGGGGACCGGATCACGGAACTGCCGCCGGGATTCATTTCGCTGGCGAGATCCGGCAACAGCCCCTTTGCCGCCATGGGCAATGCGGCCCGGAAAGTATACGGCCTACAGTTCCACCCGGAGGTCAACCATACCTCCGGCGGGGCGGACATCCTGCGCCGTTTCGCGGTCGACATTTGCGGATGCGACCCGCGCTGGACACCGGCTTCCATCATCGAAGACGCGGTCGCCCGCATCCGCGCCCAGGTCGGCCGGGAACGCGTCCTGTCCGCAGTCAGCGGCGGGGTGGATTCGTCCGTGGCGACCGCCCTGGTGCAGCGGGCCATCGGCGAGCAGTTGGCGGCAGTCTACGTGGACACCGGCCTGATGCGGCAGTGCGAATCGGAACAGGTTGTGGCCGCCCTGCGCGACAGCCTGGGCGTGGAACTGGCGGCGGTCGAGGCTGCGGACGAGTATTTTTCCGCCCTGGCGGGCATCCTCGACCCGGAGCAGAAACGGCGCATCGTCGGAGAGAAGTTCATCCGCATCTTCGAGCGCCAGGCCGCGCAACTCGGCCGGCCGCGCTTCCTGGTGCAGGGCACGATCTACCCGGATGTGGTCGAATCGGCCGCCCCGGAGCGGGACAAGGCCGCCCGCATCAAGACCCACCACAATGTCGGCGGCCTGCCGCAGGAGATGCAGTTCGAACTGGTGGAGCCGCTGCGCTACCTGTTCAAGGACGAGGTGCGGGCGGTGGGCGAGGCCCTCGGGCTGCCCCCCGGGCTGGTCTGGCGGCAGCCGTTCCCGGGTCCGGGGCTGACCGTGCGCTGCCTGGGGGAGGTCACCCGCGAACGGGTCGCCAGGCTGCGCCAGGCAGACGCCATCTTCCTGGAGGAACTCTCCGCCGCCGGGCTGCTCGGCAAGCCGCAGGGAGCCCCGGGTGGATCGGCGGCCCAGGCTTTTGCCGTCCTGTTACCGGTGCGTTCGGTGGGGGTGATGGGCGACGAGCGCACCTACCAGGAGACGGTCGCGCTGCGCGCCGTCCAGACCGACGATTTCATGACCGCCGACTGGCTGCGCCTCCCCCAGGATCTGCTGGCGAGGACGGCCAACCGTATTGTGAATGAGGTGCACGGAATCAACAGAGTAGTGTATGATATTACCAGCAAGCCGCCTGCAACCATAGAATGGGAATGATTCCGATATGACCATCGAACTCCGCCGCCCCGTCCCGCCGGCCCCGGTCCACCCGCTGGCCGCCCTGGCGACCGTCGCCCTCGATAGCATTTTCGGCGTGGTCGAGATCTTCGACCCGTTCCTGCTGCTGCTCACCAGCCTGACGGTCGGTTCGGTCGGTTTCATTACCACTGCCATGGTGCAGCGCTTCCTGGCAAAGGATGCCTGGGGACCTTCGCTGGCAAAGGGACTGGCGCTGGGCATCCTTGCGGGAGTCCCCTACCCGGTGACCGGGACGGCGGTCGGCCTGCCGCTGCTGGCCTGGGCCGGGCTGCGCCAGTGGGTCCGCCTGCCGGCGGGGAAGGGGAAAGCCGCGCTCGAAAAAACCGAGGTGAACGATGAACTATAGCGACCTCCTGGGCCGCGCCCTGAACATCTCCTGGAGGCATAAAAAACTCTGGTGGTTTGGCGTCATCTCCAGCCTGCCGGGCATCCTGGCCGTGCTGCCGCTGGTGGTCCTATCGGCGTTGATGGGTTTTGCCGCCTCCGATCCCGGCATGGCATACACCCTGGGGGACTGGATGAACTCGGGCGCCTTCTTCGGCATCTGGATCGGCTATATGGCTTTCATGCTGCTGTTGATGGTCGCCATCTATGCCCTGGCCACCGTCGGCTTGATCGGCCCGACCCTGGGCGCGCTGGAAGTCGATGCCGGGCGGGAGATCTCCTTCGGGGCGCTCTTCAAGCGCAGCCTGGCATATTTCTGGCGGGTGTTGGGACTGCTGGCGCTTTCGATGCTGGGACTGATGCTCTTCATGGTCGCGCTGGAAGGGATCATCTTGCTGGTGACAGTGGTCACCCTTGGTTTCGGCATGCTCCTGATGATGCCCCTGATGCTGCTCATCTACCCGCTCATGATCGCCGCCTATGCTTACATTGAACTCGGCGTGGTGGTCATCATCCGGGACGACATGCGGACCGTCGACGCCATCCGCCGCGCCTGGGCGCTTTTCAGGCAGAACCTCCTGCCCGTCTCGCTCCTGTCGCTGATCCTATACATGGCCGCCATGCTGGTCTCCTTTGTCGTCATCATTCCGGTGATGATGCCGCTCTTCATCGCTCCCATGTTGCCGGTGATGGTGGCCGCCCCCGGCGCCCTCCCGGCCGATCCGGGCTTCGTCACCGCGGCGCTTGTACTTGCCGGCTTGTTCACCCTGCTGGCCGTGCCCGTGATCGTGTTCCTGTCGGCCTGGCTGATGACCTTCTGGCAGGCGGCCTGGGCGCTGGCCTGTAACAGCCTGGCTCCAAAATCAGAAGAGGCCCATGCGTAGGATCTGCCTGGCGCTGGCCTTCCTGCTGGCTGCGCTCGTCCCGTCCCTGCCGGCCTGGGCGCAGGGCGCGGCGCGCCTGTCCATTTCCAGTCTGGACGCCTCCGGCTTCCCGACCATCGCCCTGACGCTGGACGCCTTCGATGCCCAGGGCGCCTTCATCAGCGGCCTGGGCGCCTCCGATATCACCCTGCTGGAGGACAACCAGCCGGCGCCGGTCGTCTCCATCGTCGAACAGCAGCCCGGTGTGCAGTTCGTGGCAGCCATCAACCCCGGCCCGGCCTTCGCCCTCCAGGACGACCAGGGAGTCTCCCGCTACGACCTGGTCTCGCAGGCGCTCCAGGCCTGGGCTGCCGCCCTCACGCCCCCCGCCCGCGATGACCTGAGCCTGGTCGCCTACGACCAGGCCGGCGCGCTGCACCTGTCGGACCCCAATGCCTGGGCGGACGGGCTGGCCTCCTACCGGCCGGACGGACGCGCCACCAGCCCCTCCCTCGAGAGCCTGGCGCTGGCATTGCAGACCGCCTCCGATGTCACCCCGCAGCCGGGCATGAAGCGCGCCGTGTTGTTCGTCACCGCCCTGCTCGACCCGCAGGACATACCCGCCCTGCAGAACCTGGCGGCGCTGGCAGCGCAGATGGAAGTGCGGGTCTTCGTTTGGGTGGTGAGCGCAGCGGAGGATTTCGCCTCCACCCCCGCCACCGCCCTCAAGGACCTTGCCCTCCAGACCGGCGGCACGTATTTCCTTTTCTCGGGTGTGGAAACCTTCCCCGACCCGGAGCAATACCTGGCCCCGCTGCGCCATTCCTATGCGCTGACCTATGCCTCCACTGTGCGCACCACCGGGCTGCACAGCCTCACGGCCCAGGCTGCTTCCGGCGGGGTTACCATCACGAGCGCGGCGCTGTCCTTCGAACTGGATGTGCTGCCCCCCAACCCGATCCTGGTCTCGCCGCCGGAACAGATCGTGCGCCAGGCGCCGGAGGACGCCCGCTTCGAACCCGCCAACCTTCTCCCCGCCGGCCAGGCGCTGGAGATCATCATCGAGTTCCCGGACGGCCTGGCCCGCCCGCTGGCTTCCACCCGCCTCTATGTGGACGGGCAACTGGCGGCCGAGAACCTGGCCGCGCCCTTCGACCATTTCACCTGGGACCTGTCGGCTTACTCCACCAGCGGGCAGCGCCTGCTCCAGGTGGAGGCCGTGGACAGCCTCGGCCTGAGCGCCGTCAGCATGGCCGTGCCGGTCACCATTACGGTGCTGGAACCGCCGGGCGGACTGCTGCCGTTCCTGAAACGCAACTCGCTCTGGCTGACGCTCGGCTCGGTGCTGCTGGCCGGCGCTGCGCTGGGCGGCATCCTGACCGCCTCCCGCCGCAGCCGCGGTCAATCCACCGCCGAAAGAAAGCACACCCGTCGCATGGAGCGCGACCCGGTCACCCAGCCCATCCTCCAGGCGACCGGGAGACCCGGCCACCTGCCCTGGATGCGGCGTCCCAAAGCGCCGCCTGCCTACCTGGTGCGCCTCAAGGGCGACGGCCAGCCGGCCACCCGCCCTCCACTTTCCCTGACCGGCAGTGAACTGACCTTCGGCAGCGACCCGATCCAATCCAGTCATGTGCTGGAGGACGAATCTGTCTCCCCGCTTCATGCCCGCCTGCGGCAGGTCAAGGAGGGACGTTACCTGCTGTTGGACCAGGGTTCGCTGGCCGGGACATGGGTCAACCTCGAACCGGTCCCCGCCGAAGGCCGCCTGCTGCAGCACGGCGACCTGGTCAACCTGGGGCGGGTCTCGTTCCGCTTCATGCTGCGGAAACCGCCGGATGCCACCCGCCCGCGCCTCCTGCCCGTTCCGGGTGGGAAGAAGGAAAAGCCGGAAGCCGGGGGAGGCTAGCCCCACCCGTACCGCCCGGACAGCAGACAGCCATGATCCGCACCGAACGCGCCCACCTCAACATCGCCGTCCGCACCCACCCCGGCATGACAGGCAAATTGAACGAAGACTGTTATGCCGTTTCGGCCTACCAGGTGGGCAGGGCGGATGCCCGGCCATCGGTCATTGCCATCATCTCGGATGGCATCGGCGGCCACCGCGCCGGGGAGGTGGCGGCCCAGATCGCAGTCGATACCATCAGCCATGCCATCGCCCGCAGCGAGGCCGACCGGCCGCTGGAGACGCTTGGGCAGGCCATCACCGCCGCCAGCCAGTCCATCGCCGCCCAGGCCGGGGTCGACCCGGACCGCCGGGGGATGGGCGCCACCTGCGCTTGCGTCTGGGTGATCGGCGACCAGTTGTATACCTCCTCGGTCGGGGACTCGCGCATCTACCTGCTGCGGCGGGGGGAGTTGCTGCGCCTTACCACCGACCACACCTGGATCCAGGAAGCCCTCGAAAAAGGCCTTATCCGTCCCGACCAGGTGCGCGGGCATCCCAACATGCATGTCATCCGCCGGTACCTGGGATCCGCCCAGCCCCCGGCGCCCGATACGCGCCTGCGCCTCCGCCAGCGCGAGACCGACAGTGAGTCGGTTGCCAACCAGGGCATGCGCCTGCTGCCCGGCGACCGGCTGCTGCTGTGCAGCGACGGCCTGACCGACCTGGTCGGCGACGAGGAAATGGGCGAAATCCTGGCGACAACCGTCCCCGAATCCGCCGTCCAGGCGCTGGTGGACTTCGCCAACGCCCGCGGCGGGCACGACAACATCACGGTCATCCTGCTCGAACTCCCCTCCCGCCGGCTGAGACGGGCGGCCTGGAAACACTGGCCCTGGGTGGCGGCCGGCGTGTCCGCCGGCATCCTGCTGGCGCTGGCCATCTTTGGCATTGTCTGGCTGGCGGGGATGCTCGACTCGCCGGTGGAGGAGACCCCCTCGCCGGCGCCTGTCCCGAGCGACCTGTTTACGGTCGAAACCCCGGCAGGCGCCGCCGCGCCGGATACCGCTCCCGGGATCGCCGGAACGCCGCTGCCGGGCAGCCCGGAGTTGCTGAACCCGACTTATACGCCCTGGCCAACCCATTCCCCCTGAGGACGTATATCCAACCGGAGGCAGAAATGACCGGAGAGAAGAAGGAAAAACGGACCGCCTGGTATGCCTGGCCATTTGTGGCGCTCTGGAAACTGGTGGCCGGAATCGTAACCGCCACCGGGCGGCTGGTGGCGGTCATCCTGGGACTGGTCTTGATGATCGTGGGTGTGGTCGCCAGCCTGACGATTGTGGGGGCGATCGTCGGCATCCCGCTGCTCATCCTCGGATTCCTGTTGATCGTCCGCGGCTTGTTCTAGCGGGTTCCTGATTACTCCATTGCCGTAAATTGCAACACTGCTCCCGCGGCCAGCAGGAACTGGCCGGCGTGATAGGTCGCCATGTTCGCCAACCTCCCGTACTTGTGTGGATGGACGAACTTGTTGCGCGCCAGGATGATATCTGAAATATAGAACAGGAAGGCCCCCAGGCTCACCAGCCCGGCGGGCAGCGCCTGCCACTCGGGGCGTCCCAGGGTCAGGAAGGCCGAAAAGAGCATCAGGCTGATGACGAAGCCATAGACCTGCACCGGCAGCGCCAGGCGGGTCAGGCCCTGCGCCCGCACCCCGGTCACGATCAGGCGCATCACCCGCACCGCGCTCGTCCCCAGCGCCACGATCAGCATCCCGGCCCACAGCAGCGGCAGTTCGGTCATGCCATGGGTCAGGCCGGCAATATAGGCCGCGTGCGCCAGAAGGAAAGCCAGCAATCCGCCGGCCAGTTTCTCGATGAAAAGCAGGAGCAGCACGTCTCCAACCAGCGAGAGCGACAATCCCAGGCCGAACCAGAGCGCTGCTCCCTGGAAACCCGTTTGCAGATAGAGCCAGATGACCAGGCACAGCATGGCTGCCGGCTTGGCGACCATCTCCAGCGCCTTCCACCTGCGCCAGACCGAAACAGCCAGCCAGTTTAGCACGGCAAAGGCAGCCCCCAGGGCGAGTGGGATGTATTCCAGCATGGTTCCCTCCGCGTCTACTTCCTGACCTTGTAGCCGAAGCGCCGCAGGGCGTTCTCGTCGTCCCGCCAGTTCTTTTCCACTTTGGAGCGCAGTTCCAGGTAAACCTTCCGCCCGCTCATGGTCTCGATCTCGCGGCGGGCGGACGAACCGATCTTCTTCAACATCTCCCCGCCCTGGCCGATCACGATCCCCTTCTGCGATTCCTTCTCCACGAACAGCGTGGCGTGGATGTACGCGCCGCCGTTCGGCCGCTCGGTGAATTCATCCACCCGCACCGCCAGGCAGTGCGGCACTTCCTCCCGCAAGTGGAGCAGCGCCGCCTCGCGGATCAACTCGGCCGCGATCTCGCGCTCGTAGAGGTCGGTCACCTGGTCTTCGGGGAATTCCGGCGCCCGGACCGGCAGGCGGGAGACCAGCGCCGCCAGCAACTCATCCAGTCCCTGGCGGGTGGCCGCCGAAAAAGCCAGCGCCGGGGCGGACGGGGCCTGGGCCTGGTACTCCGCCCGGCGCGCCGCCAGCGCCTCGGCCGGCGCCAGGTCCACCTTGTTGAGCCCCAGCAGCATTTGCGGCTTGCGGCGCAGGAAATGCAGCAGGGAGGCGATCTGGCGGTCCTCCTCGGTCGGCTCGCTGGCGGCATCCACCAGCCACAGGACCACGTCCACGCCGTCCAGGGCTTCCTCGGCCTCCTGGTTCAGGTACACGCCCAGTTTGTGGCGCGGGATGTGGATGCCGGGCGTATCCACGAAGATCAACTGGGCTTCATCTGTCGTAAGGATCCCCAACTGGCGGCGGCGGGTGGTCTGCGGGCGCGGCGAGACAGCCGCCACCTTCTGCCCCAATAACGCATTCACCAGGGTGGACTTGCCCACATTGGGGCGACCGATGACGGCAATGAAACCGGACCTGAAATTCGTATCCATGGGATCTCGCTCGGAACGGGATGGTGCGAGTCTATCACAAACGGCGAGAGTGGGATATTACGCAGGCTGGCGAATCGTCCCGCAGGTTTTTCCGCATGATGCAGGGGATTCGCTCCAACCTGCGGGACGATTATCGGGTGACGATGTGCTGCGTCCCGAAACCGGCGCGGAGCGCCAGTGGGAGCATTCCGCCGCAGAACGAGGATATACTGAAAATAACCGGAGGTCTCGACACTTGAGGCCTCCGGTTATTCTTCTTGTGGCCGCTCTTTACACCTCCGCCATCTCCACTTTGGGCAAGTGTTGCATGGCCTCCGCCACCGCCTCGGCCGGGTATTCGTAATCCTCCAGCCCGCCAACGAGATACTGCTGGTAGGCCATCATGTCGAAATGTCCATGCCCGGACAGGTTGAACAGGATGACGCGCTTCTCGCCTTTCCGCTTCGCATCCAACGCCTCGTCAATCGCCACGCGGATGGCATGCGCCGACTCGGGCGCGGGCAGGATGCCCTCGGCCCTGGTGAACATCACCGCCGCCTCGAATGTCCCGACCTGCGGCACGGCCACCGCCTCGATCTGCCCGGCGTCGTACAGCGCCGAGAGCGAGGGGGCCATGCCATGGTAGCGCAGCCCGCCGGCGTGGATTCCGGCCGGCATGAAGGTGTGGCCGAGGGTGTGCATCTTGACGATGGGCGCCATCTGGGCCGTATCGCCGAAGTCGAAAGCGTAGACGCCCTTCGTCAGCGATGGGGTGGCGGTCGGTTCGACAGCCACGAGGCGCGCCCGCTGCCCGTCCCTCAGGTTATGGCGCAGGAACGGGTAGGCCAGCCCGGCGAAGTTCGAGCCGCCGCCCACGCAGCCGATGACCACGTCCGGGTATTCCCCGGCCAGGTCCATCTGTTTCAGGGCTTCCTCGCCGATGACGGTCTGGTGCATCAGCACATGGTTGAGCACCGAGCCGAGGCTGTACTTCTTCGCCCCGCCCGATTTGGCGGCTGCTTCCACCGCCTCCGAGATGGCGATGCCGAGCGAGCCATTGTTATCGGGATCTTCCGCCAGCAGGGCGCGGCCGTAATCGGTGCGGTCGGAGGGGCTGGCAAACACCTGCGCGCCGTAGGTCTCCATGAAGATGCGGCGGTAGGGCTTCTGCTGGTACGAGACCTTGACCATGTACACTTCCAAATCCATGCCGAAGAAGTTGCAGGCCATCGCCAGCGACGTGCCCCACTGGCCGGCGCCGGTTTCGGTGGTCATGGCCTTCGTCCCGGCGGCTTTGTTGTAGAAGGCCTGCGGGATGGCGGTGTTCGGTTTGTGGCTGCCGACCGGCGAGACGGACTCGTTCTTGAAATAAATATGCGCCGGCGTGCCGAGCGCTTTCTCCAGCCGCCGCGCCCGGATGAGCGGGGTCGGGCGGTAGAGTTTGTAGATCTCGCGCACTTCCTCCGGGATGTCAATGAACCGGTCGGCGCTCACTTCCTGCATGATGATCTCCATCGGGAAGAGCACCGAGAGGAAGTCCGGCGTCACGGGTTCTTTCGTACCGGGGTGCAGCGCCGGTTGCGGCGGGACGGGGCTGTCGGCGAGCGCGTTGTACCACTGCTTCGGCAGGTCGGTTTCGTTCAGGGTAAAGCGGGTTTGGTCGGACATTGGAATCTCCTTTGTTGGTTAATGGTGATTGGTGAATGGTGATTGGTGAATGGTGATTGGTGAATGGTGAATGGTGATTGGTGAATGGTGAATGGTGAATGGATTTGGGAAAGGAGGTTCCTTCAAGGCGGACGGAAAACGGTAAACATGGTTGCTCCTTCGTTACGGCACAAAGATGGGGGCGGCGATATCGGGCCCGGAACCGGCGAGGCGTTCGGCGAAGATGACGGCGGCCGGTTTCTCGGTCCGGCTCGTGATCGGACCGTTCACCTGTTCCTGCATCGGGAAGGCTTCCTCCCGCCCGGGCGGCGCACAGGTCGTAATGGGTTCGTGTTCTCTTTTCTTGTCCATATTCTTTCTCCGCGTACTCCGCGCTCTCTGCGGTTAAACAAAAAGCGCGCTCGTCCGATGAACGGGACGAACGCGTAGTCCGTGGTGCCACCCGAATTAGGCTAACAAAAATCCCTGCGGTGATGCGCAGGGAAAAGGCCAGCCTCACTCTTGTCGGTCAGCTAGTCTTGCATGTCCTGATAACTAAGTGACCTGGCCCTGGTAACGGTGGCCGCTCCGGCTCGGGTACTTGCCTGACTTATCAGACCTGACGACCTGTCAGACTTTCTCTCCGCAACTCCGAGGTCCATCCGGCTTCGTCGTACGGGCAGGACTTTCACCGCTTGCCGCCTGCTCTCTGGGCCGCCGTACGAGGCCTACTCGTCCTCATCAGCGTCTTTCGGTATTGGGCGTGATTATATGCACCCCGCCAAAAATGTCAATAGTATAATAAGGCAATGATCGAACTCGAAATCCCCGGCCGCATGCGCCTGGAACTGCACCACCTGGTCTGCGACGTGAATGGGACGCTGGCGTTGGACGGCCTTCTGGTAGAAGGCGTGGCGCGCCGGCTCTCGCTCTTGCGCGACCGCCTGGCCCTCCACCTGCTGACCGCCGACACCCACGGACGCCAGGCGGAGATCGATTTCCAACTCAACCTCCAGGCGGTGCGGATCGCGCCCGGCGGCGAATCGGCCCGCAAGGCGGACTATGTGCGCGGCCTGGGGCCGGCCTCGGTGGTCGCCATCGGCCAGGGGAGCAACGACGCCGGGATGTTGAAAGAAGCGGCGGTCGGCATCTGTATCCTCTCCCCGGAAGGCAGCGCGGTGCAAACCCTGCTTTCCGCCGACCTGGTCGTCCCGGATATCCTGACGGCGCTGGACTTGCTCCAACAGCCCTTGCGCCTGGTGGCGAGCCTGCGCATATGACCTTCACGAGCGATCCCAACTCCCTGCAAGATTCCACCCGCCCGTCCATGGCGCGGCGGCGACGCGCCCGGCGCGCCCTTGTCCCTGCCACGGCGGGGGAACGCGCCAAGTTGCTGGCCGGCCTGGCGCGGCGCGCCTTTCCTTCCATCGAATTCTTCCTTTTCTCCGTCCTGTGCGGCGCGGTGCTTGGCGCCGGTTTCATGCTGAATTCGCCCGGCCTGCTGGTGGTGGGGGCGCTGCTGGCGCCGCTCCTGACCCCCTGGGTTGGTTTCGTCCTGGCGACTGTCACCGGTTCCCTGCGTTATTTCCTCCAGGCCCTCGGCAGCCTGCTGGTGGGGGGCGGGCTGGCGCTGCTGGTCTCGGCCCTCGCCGGGCTGGCTTCCCGCTTGTGGCTGGAACTACCTCTGGAGCGGGTGGCGAAATATCCCTTCCTGTGGTGGCCCGACCTGGTAGTCACCGCCTTCGGCGCCATCCTGCTGGTGGTCTCCTTCATCCGCTCCGAGGCGCGGCCGGCGCTGCCGAGCGTCATGCTGGCTTACGAGATCTTCCTGCCGCTCAGCGCCGCCGGTTTCGGGCTGGGACGCGGCCAGGCCGGCTTTTGGCCGCAGGGGTTGCTGGTGGCGCTCGTCCACCTTTCCCTTGCAACCCTAGCCGGGATGCTGACCCTGGCGGCGCTCCGCTTCCGCCCGCACCGCGCCGGCGGCGTGGCGCTGGGACTGGTCGTGCTGCTGGCCAGCCTGGTGCTGCTGGCGCACCTGACCGGCTTGTGGGCGCTGGTTTTCGGCCTGCTGCAGGATGGCGCGACCCCGGACGCGCCCGGCGCCACCCTGGCGCCCCTGCCGACCCTCACGCCGACCATGCGCCCCTCCGCCACCATCCCGCCCACCCCGGAATCAGGTGTCACCCCCAGCGCCACCCTGGAGATCCCGCCTTCGCAGACCCCGACCGAGACGCCCACCCCCGGGGCGACCCCGGTCTACGGCGTGATCAACGCCGGCGATGGGTACACCGGCGCCAATATCCGCGAAGCGCCCGGTTTCGACTCGGTTCTCATCGGCAGCCTGGCGAACGGTTCCCTGGTCACCATCCTGCCGGAGAACGAGACCGTCAACGGCATCGTCTGGGTGCATGTCTACGTCGAATCGTTCAAGCGCGACGGTTGGGTGCTCCAGACCGTCCTGTTGACCGCCACCCCTTCCCCGAATTGGTAACCCTCATCCCCCACCTGGAGTTCAACCATGCCGATCCATTTTGGCACTGACGGCTGGCGAGCCGTCATCTCGGATTCATTTACTTTTGGCAACCTGCGGATGGTGGCGCAAGCCATCGCCGATGCGGTCGCTTCGGAACACTGGGACAAGAACGGCAACGGGAAAAAGACCCCCGACCCGACCCGGATCGTGGTCGGTTTCGACACCCGCTTCCTGTCGGACCGCTACGCCCAGGAAGTGGCGCGCGTCCTGGCCGCCAACGGCTACGTCGTCCAACTGGCGCAATCGGATGCGCCCACCCCGGCCATCTCCTTTGCCGTCCAGCAGATGGGCGCCATCGCCGGGGTGATGATCACCGCCTCGCACAATGCCCCGCGTTATAACGGCGTCAAACTGAAATCGGCCTACGGCGGCTCGGCCCTGCCGGAACAGTGCCGCCGGGTGGAAGTCTACATCAACGACAACGAGGAGCGCGCCCGCGGCCCCAACCTGATGGATTTCGAGAAGGCGCGCGATGCCGGCCTGATCACCCGTTTCAACCCGCTCCCGGCCTACTTCGACCACCTGCGGACCCTGATCGATACCGACCTGATCGCTGAGAACCCGCAGCGCATCGTGGTGGATTCCATGTACGGTTCGGGGCGGGGTGTCATCAAGTCCTTCCTGCAAGGGACAGGCTGCGAGGTCAGCGAAGTGCGGGGCGAGATGAACCCCGGTTTCGGCGGCGTGCACCCGGAGCCGATCGCCGCCAACCTGGGCGCCCTGGCGGGCGCCATTGCCACCGGCATGGGCAGTTTCGGCCTGGCAATGGACGGGGACGCCGACCGCATCGGCGCCATGGACGAACGCGGCAACTTCGTCGACCCGCACAAGATCATGTCGCTGGCGCTGCGCTACCTGGTGGAAAAACGCGGCTGGAGCGGCGCCGTGGTGCGGACCGTCTCCACCACGCGCATGATCGACCGCCTGGCGAAGCGTTACGGCCTGAGACTCTACGAGACCCCGGTCGGTTTCAACCACATCGCCGACTACATGCTGAAAGAGGATGTCCTGATCGGCGGCGAGGAGTCGGGCGGCATTTCCTTCAAGGGTCACATCCCGGAGGGTGACGGTCCCATCATGGGGCTGCTGCTGGTAGAGATGGCCGCCGCCTGGCAGGCGCCGCTCTCCGAACTGGTCGGGAGGCTGCTGGCGGAAGCCGGCCCGGCATTCTATGAGCGCAATGACCTGCGCCTGGTGCGCCCGGTCGAAAAAGCCGAGATGACCGATTTCCTGACCCGCAAAGCGCCCGCCGCCATCGGCGGCGAGAAAGTGGCGGAGGTCAGCGCCCTGGACGGGGTGAAATACATCCTGGCCGACGACTCCTGGCTGCTGGTGCGCCCTTCCGGCACCGAGCCGGTGCTGCGGGTCTATGCCGAAGGTCGCAGCGCCGAGATGGTGCGGGCCTTGCTCGGTTATGGCCAGCAGGTGGCTGAGACAGTTGTGTAATGATGATACAACGCGCGGCCACTTGCTTCCCGTCCATGCCCATGATACACTAATGCCATGAAGATGCCGCTCCTGGTAGTGACGCAGGATACCGCATTCGGGGAACTCATCCGCCAGAGTCTGGAAGAGACCGGCGATTACCGCGTCGGCCTGGCGGGCAGTCACGCCGCCGCCAGCGCCTATGTCCAGGCTGAGCAGCCGGCGATCGTCTTCCTGGATACCGGGAACCAGGTCGAAAGCGCCCTGGAAGTGGGGCGCTCGCTGCGCCAGGCGCAGCCGGATATCCAGTTCGTCATCCTCGCCGACGACGGCTGGCAGCCGCCGGTCGACGAACTTTCCCCCTATGGCTACCTCCCCAAACCCTTCTACCTGCCCGACCTGCTGCAAATGCTGACCAAGTTCTCGGCCGTGTGGCGCGCCGACCCGGAAACATCCCGCCCGGCGGGACAGCCTGCAGACGGCCTGTCCTGGTTGCAGGACGTGAACCGCGCCGCCCAACACCTGACCCGCCTGACGCTCGCATCGGCCTCGCAGGCGGCGCTCATCACCCGCGACGACGAACTGTGGGCATATGCCGGTGAACTGCCCCAGGCGGCGGCACGCGAACTGGCTGCGACCGTGGCGCGCTACTGGGACCACCAGGATAGAAGCAACCTGGTGCGTTTCATCCGCCTCTCGACCACCAATGCCGAATACATGCTCTACGCCACTTTCCTGGCGCCCGGCATGACGCTCTCGCTCATCTTCGATGTCGAGACCTCCTTCACCACCATCCGCTCCCAGGCCAGCAGCCTGGTGCGCTCGCTCTCGGCCGCCACGGTCGATGAGGCCGCCTCCACCGCCGAGGCCGACCCGGACGAACTGCCGCCGATGACCCCGCTGGCGGACATCCTGGGCAGCCTCCCGCCGCCCAACCCCCTGCCGCCGCCACTCGGTTACCAGGACAACGGCATCGAAGAGATCCGCCTGGGCGCAGACCGGCCGGCGGTTTTCAGCCGTGAGAGTTCCCCGGCCATCCGGCGCGGCGCGCTGATCTACACCGAAGAGGAAGACCCCTTCCAGGCCGGGACCGGGGTGGAGACGCCGCCCGACCTGGCCGTCACCCGCAAGAGCGCCCCGCAGAAGAAACGCGCCGCCCAGGAAAACCTGGAGGACACCCGCCCGCGCTCGGTCTCCGAAGCGGCGCGGCGGATCGTGCTCGAACCGGTCTCGCCCTCGGTCTACAACCTGAATTACGCCTGCCTGCTGATCCCGCGTTTCCCCCAGCACCACCTGACCGGCGGGCTCTCGGACCAGGTCGCGCTCTGGCTGCCGCAGGTGTGCGTGGCCTATGCCTGGCGGCTGGAATACATCTCCATCCGCCCAGATTACCTGTTGTGGATCGCCAGCGTCCCGCCGACCACCTCCCCGGGACACCTGATGCGCGTCATGCGCCAGAAACTCTCCGACAAGATCTTCGCCGAATTCCCGCGCTTCCTGCGGGAGAACCCATCCGGCGATTTCTGGGCTGTGGGCAACCTGATCATGGGCGGTTCACAGCCGCCGCCGGCCCAGTTGATCAAGGAATTCATCATCCAGATCCGCCAGCAGCAAGGGATATCCCAGCCCTTCCAGCCCTGAACGCCGCTGGCGACCATTCGACCGCGGAGACCGCAAGCCACACGCCAGCCCCGTTCCGCTGCGAGGATTGCGCTCTCCGCGTTCAGATTCATACTAGAAACCATGCCCCCCATCCTCTACCTGATCGACGGCCACGCCCTGGCCTACCGCATGTACTTCGCCCTGACCTCCGGCGGCGCAGGCAGCCAGCGCTGGCAGACTTCGAAGGGCGAACCGACCGCTGGCACGTATGGTTTTGCCCGGGAACTCGTGCGCATCCTCGAGCAGGACAAGCCCGAGTACCTGGCGGTAGCCTTCGACACCGGCAAGACCTTCCGCGACCAACTCTACCCTGCCTACAAGGCCACCCGCGAAAAGATGCCCGACGACCTGCGCCTGCAGATCGAGCGCATCCGGCAACTGGTGGACGCCTTCAACATCCCGCGCCTGGAAATGGAAGGTTACGAGGCCGATGACGTGCTCGGCACTGTGGCTCGCCAGGCCGGGCGGCAGGGGCTGGGGGTCAGGATCGTCACCGGCGACCGCGACCTGTTGCAACTGGTGGACGAACGCACGGCGGTCTACGTGGCGGGCGACGACCGCACCTACGTCACGCCCGAGGATGTGCAGGCCAGCAAGTTCGGCGTCCGCCCGGAACAGGTGGTGGACTACAAAGCCATCGTCGGCGACCCGTCCGACAACATCCCCGGCGTGCCGGGCGTGGGTGAAAAGACCGCCCTCGGCCTGCTGGGCAAATACCGCACGCTGGATGAAGTCTATGCCCACCTGGAGGAGGTGGAAAACCGCTGGCGGGTGAAACTGGAGGCGGGACGCGCATCCGCCTACCTCAGCCGCGACCTGGCCACCATCCGCACCGACCTGCCGCTCCAAATGGACCTGGAACGGGCGCGCGCCCGCGACTTCGACCCGGCCAGCGTGACCGCCCTGCTGAACGAACTGGAGTTCCGCTCGCTGGTAGGCAAGGTCGAGGCGTTGACCGGGGCGCCGGCCGCCGCCCCGGCCCGGGGGCGGGAGCGCAGCGGGCAGTTGTCGCTGTTCGAGACACCCGCCTCCAATGTCCCCGCGCCGCTGGTCGAATCGTCCATCGCCGTCCGCATCGTCGATACCGGTGAAAAACTGGCGGCGCTGGCCGCCGAATTGAAGGCTGCCAGGGTGGTCGCCTTCGACACCGAGACCACCTCCACCGAGGAGATGAAAGCGGACCTGGTCGGCATTTCGCTGGCAGTGCAGGAAGGCGAGGGCATCTACATCCCGGTCGGGCACCGCATCGGGCAGAACCTGCCGCTGGCGGAGGCGCTCGCGGCCCTGCGCCCGTCGATGACGAATCCGAAGATTGGCAAAGTGGCGCACAACGCCAAATATGATTTCATCGTGTTGGCGAAGCACGGCCTGCGGGTGGAACCGATCACCTTCGATACGATGCTGGCCGAGTTCGTCGTCGACCCGTCATCGCGCAACATGGGACTCAAGAACCTGGCCTTCACCCGCCTCGGGGCGGAGATGACCCACATCGAGGACCTGATCGGCAAGGGCAGGAAACAGGTCAGCATGGCGGACGTGGCGGTCGATCGGGTCGCGCCCTACGCCGCGGCCGACGCCGAGTCCACGCTGCGGCTCCTGCCCATCATGCAGGCGGAAGTTAAACGCGTGAGCGGTGAAAAAATAATGGACGAGATTGACATGCCGCTCACGCCGGTTCTGGCGGAGATGGAAATGACCGGCGTGCTGCTCGACCTGCCGTTTTTCCAAAAGATGTCGGTCGAGTTGGCGGCGCGCCTGGCTGGGATCGAAAGGGATGTCTACGCCGCAGTCGGGCGGGAGTTCAACATCAATTCCACCCAGCAACTGTCGGATGTGCTCTTCAACAGGATCGGCCTCAAACCCGATGCCTCCTGGAAGACCGCCAGCGGTTTCTACTCCACCAATGCCGAAGTGCTCGAAGCCCTGAGCGGGCAGCACCCGGTGGTGGACATGGTGCTGGAACAGCGCGAACTCTCGAAATTGAAATCCACCTACGTGGATGCCCTGCCGCTGGCCGTGGACGAAAAGACCGGGCGCGTGCACACCTCCTACAGCCAGATCGGGGCGGTGACGGGGCGGCTCTCGTCCAACAACCCGAATTTGCAAAACATCCCCATCCGCAGCGACCTGGGACGCCGCGTCCGCAACGGCTTCATCGCCGGGGACGGGAACGTCCTGCTCTCGGTCGATTATTCGCAGATCGAACTGCGCATCGTGGCGCACATGGCGCAGGACGCCGGGATGCTGGCCGCCTTCCGCGCCGGGCAGGACATCCACGCCACCACCGCCGCCGCCATCTACAATATCCCGCTTGCCCAGGTGGACAAGGACCAGCGCCGCCACGCCAAGGCCATCAACTTCGGCCTGATCTACGGCATGTCGGCTTTCGGGCTGACGCGTACCACCGAGTTGACGCTGGCCGAGGCCGAGGACTTCGTGCGGGAATACTTCCGCGAATTCCCGGGCATCAAGAAATACCTCGACGGCATCCGCAGGTCCGCCGCCGAACTGGGGTACGTGGAGACGCTGTTGGGCCGCCGCCGCTACTTCCCGGCCCTGATGGGACAGATGAACCGCAACCTGAAGAACCGTGAGGAACGCGAGGCCATCAACGCCCCGATCCAGGGCACGGCGGCGGACATCATGAAGATCGCCATGTTGAAGATCCCGCCGGCGCTCGAGACTGCGAAACTGGAAGGCCGGATGCTGCTGCAGGTGCACGATGAACTGGTGCTGGAGTGCCCGCGCCGCGAACTGGAAGCCACCGTGCGGCTCGTCAAGGAAGTGATGGCCTCCGCCTACCGGCTGGACATCCCGCTCGAGACCGAAGCCCGCGCCGGCCTGAACTGGGGCGAGATGCAGGTTGTCGGGTAAAATACACCCATGCCCGGACGTGAAGAAGTATTCCTGCAAGCCATGAGCGCCGGCCATTCGGCGGCCTGGGACCAGGACTGGGAGCGCGCCGCCCGGTCCTACCGGCAGGCGTTGGAGGAGATCCCCGACCAGCCGAAGGCGCTATCCAACCTGGGACTGGCGCTCTTCCAGTTGCAACGTTACGACGAGGCGCTGCAATCCTATCGCCGGGCGGCGCAGGTCTCGCCCGTCGACCCGATCCCGCTCGAAAAAATCGCCCAGCTTTCCGAGCGCCTGGGGGACCTGAAGGGGGCGGTGCAGGCCGCCATGCAGGCCGCCGACCTCTATATCCGCACCCAGGAAGCCGACAAGGCCATCGAGAACTGGTTGCGGGTGACGCAGTTGGACTCGGGCCACATCCCTGCCCATAACAACCTGGCCATGGTGCACGAGAAACTCGGCCACACCCAGCAGGCGGTGACCGAATACCTGGCGATCGCCAGCCTGTTGCAGCGCGCCGGACAGGCCGATAAGTGCGCCGAAATGGTGGGACGCGCCCTGCGCCTGATGCCCGCCAGCGCCGAAGCGCGCCAGGCGCAATCCCTGCTCAAGAGCGGGCAGTTGCTGCCGGTCCCGGCGCGTTCCAAGGGCGGCACCGGGCCGCTGCGCATGTCACAGGTCAAGGAAATGGGGAAGACCCAGCCGGCCGAACGCCTGTTGGACCCGGTCTCGGAGGCGCGCCAGAAGGCGCTCACCCGCCTGGCGGAAGTCCTGTTCGAGTATTCCGACGACGGCAGCCCGGCCGCGGCGCGGCGCGGGATGCAGGCCATCATGCGCGGCGCCACCGGCCAATTGTCCCTGCAGAAGAACGACCGCACCCGCATCCTGCTCCACCTCAGCCAGGCCATCGACGAACAGACCAACGGCCAGGAGGCCCAGGCCGCCGAGGAACTGGAGAAAGCCATCGAAGCCGGTTTCAAGGAACCGGCTGCCTACTTCGACCTGGGGCTGCTGCGCTTCAAAGCCAACCGCCTCGAGAGCGCCCTGCGCAACCTGCAGCGCTCCGTCAAACACCAGGATTACGCCCTCGGCGCCCGGCTGGTAATGGGCGGCGTCTACCTCCAGATGGGACGCTTGAAGGAGGCCGTGGTCGAATACATGGAGGCGCTCAAGTGCGCCGACGCGGCCGTCGTCCCCGCCGACCAGGCCGACAGCCTGCGCCAGTTGTACGAACCGCTGGTCGAAGCCCAGTCTGCCGAGACCGACACCGAGGCCATGGAACGCCTGTGCCAGAACGTGAGCGACCTGCTGCTCCAGCCGGATTGGCGCAGCAAGGTCTCGCAGGCCCGCAGCCAGTTGCCGAAGGCGGCGGACGGCGCCCCGCCCACCCCGCTGGCCGAAATGCTGGCGCACGCCCAGAGCAGCCAGGTGATCGGCGCCATCCACAGCGTCCACGAACTGGCGCGCGCCGGGCGGTTGCGCTCGGCCATGGACGAAGCCTTCACCGCCCTGCGTTATGCCCCCACCTACCTGCCCCTGCACGCCCTGATCGGCGACATCCTCATCCGGGAAGGCCGCACCCAGGACGCCATCGCCAAGTTCAGCGTCGTGGCGCAGGCCTACAACGTGCGGGGCGAATCCGTCCAGGCCGCCAATACCCTCAAGCGCATCATCCAACTGGCGCCGATGGACCTGCCGACCCGCACCCGGCTGATCGAGCAGTTGAGCGCCCGCGGCCAGCTGGACGAAGCCTTGAACGAATACATCGACCTGGCGGACATCTACTGCCGCCTGGCCGAACTGGACATGGCGCGCAAGACCTACACCATCGCCCTGCGCACCGCCCAGCAATCGAGCGCCAACCGCGAATGGAGTGTCCGCATCCTGCGCCGCATGGCCGACATCGACATGCAGCGGCTGGACTGGAAACAGGCGCTGCGGGTCTACGAGCAGATCCGCACCCTCCAGCCGGACGAACAGCCGACCCGCAGGAACCTGGTCGATATCAACCTGCGCCTGGGACAGAAGGGGCAGGCGGCAGCCGAGATCGAGAATTACACCGCCTACCTCGAGAGCGCCGGGCGGCGGGCGGAGGCCATCCCCTTCCTCGAGAACCTGGCCGGCGAAGCCCCCAACCAGGACACCCTGCGCACCTATCTGGCCGAGGAATACCGCCTGGCCGGGCGGACGGAGGAGGCCGTCGCCCAACTGGACGCCCTGGCCGAACTCCTGCTCGACGGCGGCGACCGGGGGGGCGCCATCCGCACGGTGGAATTGATCATCGGCCTGGGCCCGGCCAAAATCGATTCCTACCGCAACCTGCTGGCCAACCTGCAGGGCGGAGCCTGAGCCGGGCGGGACCGGATGCGATCGGTCTGTGTCTACTGCGGGTCGGCCGACGGCGTTTCGCCGCCCTTCCTGGCGGCGGCGCGGCGGGTGGGCGCCGCCCTGGCCCACAGCGGGCGGGCGCTGGTCTACGGCGGCGGGCGCACCGGGCTGATGGGCGCCCTGGCCGATGCCGCGCTGGAGAACGGCGGGCAGGCGCTGGGTGTGATCGTCGAGAATATGAACACCCCGGCCCTGGCGCACCCCGGCCTAACCCGCCTGGAAGTGACCGCCACCATCCACCAGCGCAAGGCGCGCATGTACGAACTGGCCGAGGGCTACATCGCCCTGCCCGGCGGCTTCGGCACCCTGGATGAATTGTTCGAGACCCTCACCTGGGGGCAGATCGGCGAGCACGCCAAGCCGGTCGGCATCCTGAATGTGGACGGCTATTACGACCCCCTGCTGGCGATGCTCGACCGCGCCGCCCGGGAGAAGTTCCTCTTCCCCGAACACCGCCAGGGGCTGCTGGTGGATGAAGACCCGCAGGGACTGCTGGAGGCGATGGAGAAGCACGAACACCCGCACGCGGCGGTCAAGCGGTGGATGCGGCAGGGGTAGGGGAGATGATGAGAAAAAAAGGAGGATGTTACCTTTAAGAAAAGATGGCTGGGGTATCTCGGTTTCCTGGGCTTGCTCGGCTTCATGGGAACCATTTAAGGAATAGAAGGTCTCTACGGTTTGTACGGCCTGTTCGGCTTCTTCGCCTTCTTCGGACTCGATGATGCATCAAGGAAAAAGTGATCGATGGCGTTTCCTTGTCCCGGCGTTTGACAGTTAAATGCCGGATCCGCGCTCTGCGCCGCTGAAGCCTGGCATAAAGTGGCAAAATAGAACCGCTATTCGGAATGCGGATTGAAAAGGACAGAAAAGTGGATAAGAAACAATTCGTGCCTGAAGACTTCGCGATTCCTCCAATTTTAGAAACAGAGCAATTCCGTCTTAGGATGTTGTCTGTCAATGATGTGGAAAAGGATTACGAAGCGGTAATGGAAACACAACAGCGATTTTTATCATTGGGATACTCCTGGCCAAGAATTGGCTTCACGATAGAAGAAAATCTGGCAGATCTGGAACAACACCAGAAAGAATTTCTCGCTCGAGAAGCATTTGCTTATACGGTAGTATCGCCAGACGAGAGCAGGGTATTGGGCTGTGTGTATATCAATCCCGCAAATGAAGAGGATATTGACGCGCGGATTCGAATGTGGGTAAGAGAAAGCGAGTGCGAAAAGGGACTTGATCCAGTTTTGTTCAGAGCAGTGAAGGAATGGATTGAAAAGGAGTGGCCCTTCAAGAAGGTGGGCTATCCAGAAAGAGAATGAAAGGCAAGAGCATTGCCCCCCACCGATTAACCGCAGTGTCAACCCCAAGGGGGAGCTGCGCGAGGGAGGACAAGAAGAGAGAGTGAATTTACACCAACCGGCCATGCGAGAAGGCCAATTTTTTTATGAGGCGCTTGACACGGATGCTATAATGATTTCAGTGGTTCGAACCTGCGCTGTCCATAATCTATTATGTGATCTGCATCAACGCGTGTTAACCTACCCACTAAAAAGATAAGGAGAACTCTATGACTTGGCAACAATTGGAGAAAAGAATTCGGTCGGAGATTCAACCAGGCCATCGAGGTATTCTTAAATGTCGCGGCAATGATAGGCGGTCAATAATCGCCAATAACGGCAATGAGATTTCAATAAGGACAGGCGTCAAGACAGACAACGCTAAATCGGTTACCTATGAGATGATCAAATATGCCTACGATATAATAACTTGTGGTAAGATTTTTGACTCAACATACTACCAGAATCGTTATTCAAAAGAGTATCGTGACGGACAATGCCGATATTCAATTGTAGGTGGAATTCTTGTTGAAATGGGAGAAGCCGAAAGGATTCCGTCTGGTACAAACAGTTGCCTCTATCGAAAAAATCTGCCGGATAACAATGCAGGCGGGCCATCGATTAACCGCAGTGCTAAGGAGTAAAGGGAAAATGGGGTGAACTAAACCAAACCGGCCATGCAAGAAGGCCGGTTTTTTTATGGGACGCTTGACAGGGATGCTATAATGATTTCAGCGGGTTTTCCCTGCGCCGTCTATAAGCAGTTGAACTAAGCGCTTCGCGCAGGGGGCTGTCCGATAGCGGGGCGAAATTCTGAAACAGCGTCTCTTATCATCAAAACAGGCTATATTTCCTGTGTAGAA
>Ga0194126_10001640_pt1 | contig 37420 bp, 31 predicted proteins | sample TA2KigC150mmetaG_FD_148641 | JGI IMG/M metagenome (GOLD analysis project Ga0194126, IMG submission 148641) | Freshwater microbial communities from Lake Tanganyika, Tanzania - TA2015035 Kigoma Deep Cast 150m | ecosystem: Environmental > Aquatic > Freshwater > Lake | place: Tanzania: Lake... | reverse complement strand
TCTTGATTCTTTCCTGAATCTCCTCTTTGGAAAGGTGGGGGATGCTCTTGGTTACTTTTCCCATGACTGCCCCCTTATAAATTTTTGGAGCAGTCTATCATATTACTCGTTAGATGGCAACTTGGTATAAATTTATGTTTTTCTACCTAATAACTAGCAAAAGCCAAACCCGCCGCGAGGCGGGGGCGGAAAGCCACGGGTCTCTGAATTAACCTGAAATGAGACAGCCGGGTTGCCTGGGTTCAAGGCAGTTCGGCTTTTTATTGGGAAAGGAAAAACTTTGGACATGGTGCTGCCGTCAACTTCACTGCGCCGACAGCCATTAACTATTCTCACCTTTGTTTGATGACCATTAATTGGAGGGTGTGTTATGAAACGTTTGCTTTTAGTCGCCGCGTGTGTACTGATGCTGGCCGGGCCGGCAGGAGCCATCACTTTTGACTTCGTTGATTTACAAACTTACAACGTCGCATCATGGATCACCAGACCCGATATAAATCGATTCGTTCTAGGTGTCAGCTCTGACCCCGGGGGGCCTCTGCTGGGTCTTAACAGCAGCGGTGAGCTCAACCCCCTCTTGCAGGAAGGCAGCGTCTACTACCTGTATGCCGGGAATCTTAATTTCGGCAATTGGACGCCGGGCACTTGGCACATGTTAAACATTTATACAGACTATTTGCCCAGTTTAGGTGGCGTTTCTCCTTTCATCAGGGCAGACTTCTATGTCACCGGCACCCCCGGCAGCTTTAGCCTATGGGATAATTTTATGACTTCTTATCATAATGGTATTGTCAACCAGCCCTCCATATATCTGGGGTGGGCCCAGGGGACCGCAGATATGGTGTCGCCTAATGCATTTGCTCCTGACGGTGTCAACGATATATACCTGGTCCTGGGCATCGGGGTCCAACCCACCCCGCCCAACCCCGTCCCCCTCCCCGGCGCGGTCTGGCTCCTGGGCTCCGGCCTCCTGGGCCTGGGCGGATACTCCCTGCGCCGCCGCCGTTCCTGATCCCTGCCTTCCCGCCGCCGGGGCGCGGTTTCCCGCCCCGGCGGTTTTTTTCGGCATTGTCGTATCTTGTCCGAATTCCGCCCAAAAATCCAGCACTGTCCGGTTAGGAAATTGCATGCGGTTGTTCTGCCCCCCTCACCCCAACCCTCTCCCCCCGAAGCGGGGGGAGAGGGAGTAGGTGATGTCGCCGGGTCTATTAACCATAAGGCATTAAATCGGTCCAACTTTACCCCCTCTCCCCCAATGGGGGAGAGGGTTGGGGTGAGGGGGAAGTAATCTTCTCGGAACAAAAAGTGCGTCAGCGAATTTATGAATTGTTGGACGACGTATAACGAGCAGCCTCCTTTGCAAAAACCAAACCGGACACTGCTGCCCAAAATCCCCTTTGTAAGAAAATCTTTGACAGAGAAATCAAAGTTTGCCTGATTTTCCAGCTTCTTCGCCCCTGATAGAATTTAGCCGTTAATCTCGGAGAACTAACGGTTGCCGCCCCCCAACCTCTGGGCCGCCGGCGGGAGAAAATCTTTGACAACAAATTCTTCTTGAAATATATTTATAAATTGGGTTTGCGTAAAATTTCACATATATCTAGCAGGTGACCCGGTGATCTTACAAAAACTTCTGGCGAAAAGTCCCCGGCTGGAAGCCCGCCTGGAACTCCTGGAGCTGGCCACCGGCTTGATGCTCTTCGGTTTCCTCCAGTTCCACATGTTCGCGGTCTCCAGCATTATTCTCGGCGTGGACGCCTTCAACCGGGATTCCGCCCGCATGGATGAGTACTATCTCTCCTACATCGGCATCCCCCTCGTCATCCTGGCCATCCTCGTCCACGGTTTAGTGGCCATGCGCAAGGCCCCCTGGAAGTTCCAGGAAATGCGGGTCTTCGTGCAGCATTCCCGCCGCCTGGCCCACCTGGACACCTGGGCCTGGGGCGTCCAGATATTAACCGGCCTCATCGTCCTGGTCCTGGCCGCCACCCATATCTGGAGCGTGCTGGTCACCTGGCCCATCGAGGCCGCCACCAGCGCCGCCCGAATCCAGGGAGGCTACTTTTCCAGCTTCGTCCTCCTGATCCTGGCCGCTGAAATCCACGCCATGGTGGGTCTGTACCGCATCCTGGTGAAGTGGAGTTGGATCCACCGGAAAAAATTCACCAAATACCTGGTCTACGCCACCATCGGTATGGTGGGGCTGGGTTTTCTCACCCTCCTGGTTTTTTACTTCCGCAGCATCCCCAAAGGCCTCTCATGAACTGGTCCGACGCACATATATCTGACGTCCTGGTCATCGGGGCCGGCCTGGCCGGCGAACGCGTGGCCATCGAAGCCGCCATGAACGGCCACCGGGTCACCATCCTGAGCCTGGTGCCGCCCCGCCGCTCCCACAGCACCGCCGCCCAGGGGGGCATGCAGGCGGCCCTGGGCAACGTGGCCATGGGCTACGGCGACAACCCCGACATCCATTTCGAAGATACGGTCAAGGGCTCCGACTGGGGCTGCGACCAGGAGGTGGCCCGCCTCTTCTGTGAACTGGCCCCCGTGGCCGTGCGCCAACTGTCCCATTGGGGCGTGCCCTGGTCCCGGGTGGTCCCCGGCAAGCGCACCCTGCCCGACGGCGTCGATATCGAAGACCTCCAGGAAAAAGCCGGCCTCATCGCCCAGCGCCAGTTCGGCGGCACCGCCAAGTGGCGCACCTGCTTCGCCTCCGACGGCACCGGCCACGTCCTCCAGTACGCTATGGATTCCGTGGTCATCAAGCTGGGGGTCGCCGTCCATGATCGCTGCGAGGCCATCAGCCTGATCCACAACGGCGACACCTGTTTCGGCGCCGTGACCATGGATCTGCGCACCGGCGAGATTCGCCCCTACCTGGCCAAGGCCACGGTCATCGCCACCGGCGGCTACGGCCGCATGTACGGCGTCTCCACCAACGCCGTCATCAACGAGGGCACCGGCATGGCCATCGCCCTGGATACCGGCGTTGTCCCCCTGGGCAACATGGAGGCGGTGCAGTTTCACCCCACCGGCATTGTCCCTGCCGCCATCCTGGTCACCGAAGGCTGCCGGGGCGACGGCGGCATCCTCCTGGATAAGAACCTCCACCGTTTCATGCCCGACTATGAGCCGGTGAAAAAGGAAATCGCCTCCCGGGACGTGGTCAGCCGCTGGATGCTGCACCACATCCGCCAGGGCTTCGGGGTGGACAGCCCCTACGGCCCCCACCTCTGGCTGGACATCCGCCACCTGGGCCCCGGCCACATCTGTACCAACCTCCGGGAAGTCCACACCATTTGCCAAAATTTCCTGGGTATCGACTGCGTGGAAGCCCTCATCCCGGTCCGGCCCACCCAGCACTACTCCATGGGCGGGGTCCGTACCAATAAACATGGCGAGGCTTACGGCTTGAAAGCCCTGTTTGCCGCGGGCGAAGCCGCCTGCTGGGACCTCCACGGCTTCAACCGCCTGGGGGGCAACTCCCTGGCCGAAACCATCGTCGCCGGCATGGCGGTGGGAGAGCGGGTCGCCGATTTTGCCGGGGAACAGTCCCTGATCTTCCCCTTCTCCCTGGTGGAAGAAGCCATGGCCGCCCAGGCCCAGCGCCTGGCTGACCTCCGCAGCCGCAAGAACGGCGCCGAAGACGTCTTCGTCCTGCGCCGCCGGATGGAAGAAACCCTCCTGAATAACGTGGGCATCTTCCGCACCGGTGCGGATCTCCAGGAAGCCGTGACCACCCTCCAGGGCCTTTATGAGCGGGCCCAGCACCTCCGGCTGCGCTCCAGCGGCCTCGGGCCCAACCCGGAACTGCTGGCCGCCCTGCGCCTCCCCGGCATGCTCCGCCTGGCCCTGTGCATCTCCTTCGGCGCCCTGCAGCGCACCGAATCCCGGGGCAGCCACTATCGGGAGGACTACCCCCGCCGGGACGACGACCACTGGCTGAAACGTACCCTGGCCTACTGGAAACCCGGCGATCCCATGCCCGACCTCCAGCACGAACCGGTGAACATCACCGAGCTGCCCCCGGGCTCCCGGGGCTACGGCGAAATGCCCATCGAGGCGGGCGATTAGTGTTCAAGAGATCAGGTAGCACAGGCTTCCAGCCTGTGGTCAATGGAGTTTAACGTATCAGGGTGCGCACTGCTCACCAACCAATAAAATTCTTGTCATTCTGAGCGCAGCGAAGAATCTCCCGCGGCTCCGAGATAATCAACCAAAGGAAGTCTAAAATGGCCGACCGACTCCTTACTTTTTCTGTTTTTCGCTACAATCCCATCACCCCCGAAATTCCTCCCCGGATGCAGGAGTATCAGCTGGAGGAGACCATGGGCATGAGTCTCTTTATCGCCCTGAATCGCCTCCGGGAGGAGATGGACCCCTCCCTGATGTTCGACTTTGTCTGCCGGGCGGCCATCTGCGGCTCCTGCGCCATGCTCATCAACGGCCGGCCGGGGTTGGCCTGCAAGACCCTGACTCAGGATATGCCGGACCGGATCACGGTCATGCCCCTCCCCGTCTTTAAACTGGTGGGCGACCTCTCCGTGGACACCGGCGTCTGGTTCCGGCATCTCAACGTGCGCACCGAGGCCTGGATTCACACCGACAAGGTCTTCAACCCCAAGTCCATCGAAGCGCGCATGGACAACCCCACCGCCCAGGCGATTTACGATGCCGAGCGCTGCATCGAGTGCGGCTGCTGCATCGGCGCCTGCGCCACCGCCAATATGCGGGCCGACTTTATGGGCGCCGCCTTCCTGAACCGCATCGCCCGCTTCATGATCGACCCCCGGGATGAGCGCCCCACGGCTAAATACTTCGACGTGGTGGGTACCGACGAAGGCGTCTTCGGCTGCATCGGCCTCATGGCCTGCGACGACCTCTGCCCCATGGAAATTCCCCTCCAGGGCCAGCTGGCCTTCGTCCGCCGCAAAATGGCCCAGATGGCCCTCAAGTGCAAAAAATCGGCCTGAGCGCGGTTTGACGCGCATGTTTGACGGCCTCAACTATATCAGTCTGTATTGGCTGTCCGGGTTTGGCGACCCCAAGTATGAAATCTGGGAGGCCAAGAAGGCCAGCATCAACCGCTCCCCTGATTCCTTGAGCTTCAGCCTCTATCTCGCCTGGCCCCTGGAAGTCGCGGACGAAGGCCACGTCATGATCCGGCAAAAAGAGGCCGGTTTGACCCTGGAGACCGATTGGTTCCCCGACGAGGAGTTCGAGCTGCAGACCTTCTTTTCTCAAGATCACCTGGAAGTCTTCTTGAAGGGAGCCTTTGAACGGGAAAACATCTTCATCCATTTGCACCAATAGCTGTGTGACTCGCGGCGGCATCTTCTCCATTGACTCCGCCGTCAAAAATTTTTTCCTCCCAACCGCCCCCATCTGAGGCCTTTTCCATTTCCTGACTATGTGATAGTAATCAGATAAACCAAAGTTCAATTACCACTGCTTAAAAAAATTCGTGAACCCCCAGAAAAATACCAACCTCAGAAACCACCTCCTGGCCATCTCCGCCTCCCTGCTCATCGGCGCGGGCCTGATGGCCGTAAAATTTATTGCCTTTTATCTCACCAACTCCGCCGCCATCCTCTCCGATGCCCTGGAGTCCATCATCAACGTGGTGGCCGCCGGCTTCGCTCTGGGCAGCATCATCATCGCGGCCAAGCGCCCCGACCCCGATCACCCTTACGGCCACGGCAAGGTCGAATATTTCTCCGCCGGCTTTGAAGGGGCCCTCATTGTCCTGGCGGCCTTAGGGATCTTCTACGCCGCCTGGCCCCGTCTCTTTCACCCCCAGGCCATCCCCAAGCTGGAACAGGGCATGCTCCTCATCCTGGGCGCCGCCCTGGTGAACCTCGTCCTGGGAATGGTCCTGGTGATGGTGGGCCGGCGCACCAAATCCATCGTCCTCATCGCCGACGGCAAACACGTCCTCACCGACGTCTACACTACCGTTGGGGTCGTCCTGGGACTGGTGGGCGTTTATTTTACCGGCTGGAACTGGCTGGACGGCGCCGTGGCCATCCTTATGGGCCTCAATATTCTCTTTACCGGGTCCCGGTTGGTCCACCAGGCCGCGGCCGGCCTCATGGACAAATCGGACCCCGAGCTCTTAGAAGAGATCTGCCGGGTCATCGCCGATAACCGCCGCCCCATGTGGATCGACATCCATCAACTCCGGGCCCGCCGGGCCGGCGCCCATGTCTTCATCGACTTCCACCTCATCCTGCCCCGGGATTTCTTACTGGAAGCCAGTCACTCTGAGGTCAAACAACTGGAAAAAATCCTCAACGATTACTTTGAGGGGCAGGCGGATATCCTCATCCATGCCGACCCCTGCATGGAACCGGAGTGCCCCATCTGCGGGCATGAACCCTGCGAGCACCGCCAGGCCGGCACCAGGATGCAGCGCCTCTGGCGGACGGACACCCTGACCTGCAACGGCCCCCATAAAACTCCGGACCAGTCAGATCAGGAAGAAAAAGGACCTCTGAAGTAAGAAATTATAGGGGCGATATCTGTCCTCTAATCATAGTGAAATACCGGGGTCTCGATTAACTTTTGGAAGAAGGTTAATGCACCCCCTCACCCAAACCGATAGTGCTTCTTCACGTCCTGGCTGATCTTCCACGTGCAAGACAGGCCGGCCGGAAAGGTCACCAGGTCGCCCCGGCCCACCCTGGCCGTCTCCCCGTCCGACGCGGTGACCGTCACCTCCCCTTCCAGGAAATAGCAGGTCTCCGGTTCATCGTAAGTCCAGGGGAACTCCGAGGCCTCTTTGGTCCAGATGGGCCAGTTGGAGACCCCCAACTCCTTCAAGCGCTCGGGGCTGGGCCGCCGTTCCACTTTGATGGTGCTCATATTTTTCTCCTGCTTAGAAAAGTTCTTGGTGGCACCGGTATCTTATACCAATCTGCGCTCAAAAAGGTAATTTCCCTTCGTAGCGTCTTACGCACCAAGAATGGCGCGTGAGACGCGCCCTACGAATTTTAGCGCCTTGGGAAACTATTCTCCGGACCTGAAAATACTTTTCTGATAGCAACCTGGTATTACCGGTGCGGGTGCACAGGCTGGAAGCCTGTGCCGCGCGTGCTTCCGCCTGCCGCTGGAAAAAAATCCTCGGCTATTGTAATACGCAGTTGCAGTCAAAAGATATTGAATATTTATGTCATTCTGAAAGAAGCGAAGCGGAGTGAAGAATCTCGGCGGCTAAAAACAGATATTCTTCGCTACACTCAGAATGACAAATAATAGTCGTTTGATTGCTTTTTATAAGCGGTCCGCGCCATTAAAGAAAACTTTTTGTTGAGGCTTGACAATAGGCCATATGAACCAAATTTGTTATAAATAAGGTGAATCCGTGAACCCCATATAAGGAGAATCTCGTGAAAACCATCCAAGCCCTGATTCTGGCCCTGACCCTGACCGCCTTTGCCGCCGGGAGCCTCTGGGCCGCCGACCCCAAGCCCCAGACCCTCTGCCCGGTCCTGGCCGGAAATATTGATAAGAACGTCTATGTCGACTACCAGGGCAAACGTTTCTATTTTTGCTGCAAGGGTTGCGATGCGGCGTTCAACCAAGACCCGGGAAAGTATATGAAAAAGCTGGAAGAACAGGGCGTCACCCTGGAACCCTCCCCGGCTGGCGCGGATAAGAAATAACCCTCTCCAGGGCCCGGGAATTACGGCTTAAAATCCAGAACGAGGCTCGCAACCTCGCTGACCATTTCCCCGGCCCCCATGATCTCAATTTCCATCATTCATCACCTTGATATTCAGCAACTTAACCGGCCAAGGCTGAATAATAATCGCCGGAGAGGGCAAAAAAGGATTGCTATTTTAGGTAAATCAAGGCATTGAAAATTAAAGAACCGAGTGAGAATCTCTTCCTCACCCCTTGATGGGGTGGGGGGAGGGAATTGGGGGCAGGAGTGGTGATAGGGCCGCTTATGGCAAGGCCCCCGGGCCCCTGACCCCAAAACCGAACGTTCACCATGGCCAAAAGCGAGACCCCGAAACCCAAGACCGCCAGCCGGAAGCCCAAGGCCGCCCCGGCCCCTAAGCCCGTGGCGGCGCCCGAGGTCTCCTGGCCCCGGCGATTGGGCCAGGAGATGGCGGCCCTGCTGCTTTTGGGCCTGGCCGGGTTTTTCGCACTGGCCCTGGGCAGTTATGCTGCAGCCGACTACCAGGGGCTTGTAGCCCTGTGGCAGGCCGCGGCGGTCCACAACGCCGCCGGCAAGGCCGGGGTCCTGACGGCCCATTACCTCATCTCGGGGTTGGGCCTGGCCTCCTACTGGGTGCCCTTGATGTTCCTGGGCCTGGCCTGGCAGTCCCACCACGAAGGGCTGGAGGACCTGGGCTGGCTCCAAACCCTCTCGGGTCTGGGGGTCTTGCTGGCGTCAGCGGGGTTGTGGTCTCTGGGGTGGGGCGGCAGCCTGCTTTATGGCGGCGGCTACCTCGGGAGTCTCCTGTCGGCCATCTTGCTCCCCAGCCTCAATCAGGTCGGGGCCGCTCTGGCTTTGGCTCTGGCCCTGCTTGTCAGTATCATGGGGGCCACCCGCCTGTCCTACGTGGGGCTCATGGCCCTCCTGGCCCAGGCGCTTAGGTCCGCCTTTCGCCTGGTGCGGCGGCGGGAAGAGGAACTGCCGGAGGCGCCTCCGTACCACCCCCGGCGGCCAACCGTGGGGCGCCAGATCGTCACCCAGACCGTGGGCGAGGCGGAAGTCCCGGTCCTGACGCCGTCAGTTTCTACCCCGGCGCCGGAGGCCCCCGGCCCCAAATCCCGCCAAGCCGTGCCCACCACAGGGGCCTATACCCTCCCGAGCCTGGACCTCCTGGACCCGTCCCCCCCCTGGAACCACCAGGTGCAGGAGAACATCATGCTGGTCCAGGCCGAGAAGCTGGAGAACACCCTGCGCCATTTCGGGGTGGAGGGCCGGGTGACCGCCATCATGACGGGGCCGGTGGTGAGCCGCTTCGAATACGAACCGGCCCTGGGAGTCAAGATCAGCAAGATCACCGGGTTGGCCGACGACCTGGCCCTGGCCCTGAAGGCCCTGTCCATCCGCATCGTGGCGCCGGTGCCGGGCAAGGGGGTGCTGGGCATCGAGGTGCCCAACCCCAAGCGCCAGGTGGTGGGCCTCCGGGAGATCCTGGCGGACGGGGCTTACCAGAAGTCCGCCTCCCGCCTGACCCTGGCCCTGGGCAAAGACATCATGGGCGCCTCGGTGGTCACCGACCTGGCCAAGATGCCCCACCTCCTCATCGCCGGGGCCACCGGCAGCGGCAAGAGTGTGGGCCTCAATGCCATGATCCTGAGCATCCTCTTTAAGGCCACCCCGGAAGAGGTGCGCTTCCTGATGGTGGACCCCAAGCGCATCGAGCTGTCCATGTACGAGGACATTCCCCACCTCCTCCACCCGGTGGTGTTCAACCCCAAGGAGGCCACCATGGCCCTGCACTGGGCCGTGGGGGAGATGGAGCGCCGCTATGCCCTGCTGAGCGATTTGAGCGTGCGCAACATCGAAGGCTACAACGTCAAGGCCAAGGCCAAGAAGGCGGACCCCCGGATCGACGAGGGCATCCTGCCCCGGGGGCTGCCGTACCTGGTCATTGTCATCGACGAGCTGGCGGACCTGATGCTGGTGTCCTCCCGGGACACGGAAGAATACCTGATCCGCCTGGCCCAGAAGGCCCGGGCCTCGGGCATCCACCTGATCGTGGCCACCCAGCGGCCCTCGGTGGACGTCATCACCGGCCTCATCAAGGCCAACTTCCCCACCCGCATCTCCTATCAGGTCTCGGCCCGGACGGACTCCCGGGTCATCCTCGACGCCATGGGGGCCGAGCGCCTCCTGGGCATGGGGGACCTCCTGTTCATGCCGCCGGGCACCTCCCGCCTGAAGCGCATCCACGGGCCTTTTGTCACAGAAGAGGAAGTCACCCGGGTCACGGACTTCTTGAAGGCCCAGGCGGCGCCGGATTATGAGCCCGGGATTACCGAGATGCGGGAGCAGGACGAGGAGATCGCTGAAAACAACGAGAAGGACGAGAAGTACGCCGACGCCGTGGAACTGGTGGCCGAGACCCGGAACGCCTCCATCTCCATGCTCCAGCGCCGGCTCCGGGTGGGCTACAACCGGGCGGCCCGCATCATCGAAACCATGGAGAAAGAGGGCCTCATCGGCCCCTCCGACGGCATCAAGGCCCGGGAGGTTTACGTCCAGAGGCGGTGATTTTGCTTAGGCCCTGACATAAGCGTCTCTCATAAGAAACGTGCCCTAACCCCAATACGGTTCACTTAAGGCGCAGAAAAATTTTTTGTCATGCTGAGCGAAGCGAAGCATCTCATTTGGAGATTCTTCGGTCGCTTCGCTCCCTCAGAATGACAGGAGAGGCGATCTCGCAGAGCTTTCTACGATTAAGTGAACAGCATTGGCCCTAACCCACCTTTAACAGCCCAAACTGTTTGCCCTCTTCGCTCCCACCTTTTCAATCCCAGGGCACTGCTATTGTAAACCAATGAATTGATTTTGGTTGACATTCGGCTCCCTCTGGGTGATTTTATTAAAGATGAATTATTCGGATTGGGAAGAGCTGTTTAGCCTGTCGGCCGCGGCGTTGTGGCCCCGGCTGGGGGAGGCCAGCCTGCTCCGGGAGCGCCATTTCGGGCGGCGGGTCAGCCTCTGCGTCATCATCAACGCCAAGTCCGGCATGTGCTCCGAGGACTGCGCCTTTTGCTCCCAGTCGGCTAAGGCGTCCAGCCAGGCCCCCCAATATCCCCTGCTCCCCCAAGCCGAGTTGGTGGCCGCCGCCCGGCAGGCGGCCGCGGCCGGGGCCTCGCGCTTCTCCCTGGTGACCGCGGGCCGGGGGATCAGGTCTCCCCGGGAGCAAACCGCCATTCTGTCCGCAGTGGCCGCCATTAAAGAGGCCGTGCCCATCCGCGTCTGCGCCTCCCTGGGAATTGCGGATCGGGGCTTCCTTACGGAGTTGAAGGCCGCGGGGCTGTACCGGTTTCACCACAACCTGGAGACCGCGGCCTCTTTTTTCCCCCGGATTTGCACCACCCACAGCTTTGCCGAACGGGTGGCCACCATCGAGCACGCCCGGGAGGCCGGGTTGTCCGTGTGCGCCGGGGGGATCTTCGGGTTGGGGGAGACCTTGCCCCAGCGTTGGGAGATGGCCCAGACGCTTAAAACTTTGGCCGTGGACGCCATTCCCCTCAATTTTCTCCACCCTCTGGCTGGCACTCCCCTGGCGCACCTCCCATTGCTGGACCCCCTTACGGCCCTGAAGATCGTCCTGGCCTTCCGCCTTACTTTCCCGGAGCGCTCGGTCATCATCTGCGGCGGCCGCCAGGTCACCCTGCGCTCTTTGAGTCCCCTGCTGTTCGCCGCCGGGGCCGATGCCCTGATGACCGGGGATTACCTCACCACCCGGGGCCGCCTGCCCGATGACGATCGGCAGATGCTGGCGGATTTGGGCCTGGAATTGGTGCAGGCCCTCCCCGGCAGGAAGAGCCGAAGTGATGCCGAGTTTCTGTTCAAATGATAATTTTTTTGTAGGGGCGGACTGTTGTGTCCACCCGCCAGAGGGCCGACACTCAGGGCGGCCCCTGCGGATAAATCCGCATTTTTTTGAACGGGACTCGTTATGAATCTGACATTACCCAGCCTCACCCCGCTCCGGGGGGTCTTTATCACCGGCACCGATACCGACGTGGGCAAGACTTGGGTGGCCGCGGGGCTGACCGCGGCGCTCCGGCAGCGGGGGGTTAAGGCGGTTTATTTCAAACCGGTCCAGAGCGGCTGCCCCCGGGAAGGGGACCGCCTGATTCCCACGGATGCCAACTTTGCCCGGACCCTGGCCGGTTTGACCGAGCCCCTGGAAGTCCTCACTCCCATCGCCCTGCGCCTGCCCCTGGCCCCGGGAGTGGCCGCGGCCCAAGAAGGGATAACCGTGGATCTGGAGCGCATTGCCGCCAGTCTCCGGGACCTGGCGGCGCGGTATGACTTTTTCGTGGTGGAAGGCGCCGGGGGGCTGTATGTCCCCCTCGTGGGCACGCACTTCCTGGTCCTGGACCTGATCCGGTGGCTGGGTTTACCCCTGGCGGTGGTGGCCAAATCCGGCCTGGGGACCATCAACCACACGGTCTTGACCGTCAAGGCGGCGCAGGCGGCCGGGATCGTAGTGGCGGGGGTCCTCCTCAACCGCTACCCCGATACCCCGGGGCTGGCGGAAGAAACCAATCCCGGGGTGATTGAGGCGCTCACCGGGGCGCCCGTCCTGAGCCGGCTGCCGGAAGTGCCGGACCTTACGTCCCCGGCGGGCCGGAAGGTTTTTCTGGCGGCGCTCTCCCCCATTGCCGAGCAACTCCTGGGGGGACCCAAATGAGACTGCGGCTAATATCACGATTGAGTTATCCTGGGCTGATATAAAACCGTAACCGTCGTCGGGCGCAGCCGGAACCACAAAAATGAGCGGGTAGGGGCGGGTTTAAAACCCGCCCCTACAGCACCGGCGAGACGCCGGTGCCACCAAAGAGACATAATGGATGCGTTAACCCAAGAACTGGCCGCCCTTGAAGCCCGGTCGCTTAGGCGGCGCCTGAAGGTGGTGGACGAGGTCTTGCCCGGCGGCAAGGTCAGGATGGCCGGGCAGGTCCTCCTCAACTTATCCTCCAACGATTACCTGGGCCTGTCCCAGGACCCCCGGATTATCCAGGCGGCCCAGGCGGCCGCGGCCCGGTGGGGCGCCGGGGCCGGGGCTTCTCGCCTGGTGGTGGGCCACCTGGCCCTGCACGAGGCGGTGGAGGCCCGCCTGTCCGACTTTAAGGGCGCCGAAGCCGCGGTGATTTTTCCCACCGGCTACATGGCCAACGTGGGTACGCTCGCCGCCCTCATGGGACCGGGGGATGTGATTTTCAGCGACCGGCTCAACCACGCCAGCATCTATGACGGCATCAAACTGTCCGGAGCCGCGTTGCAGCGCTTTCCCCACCGGGACCTGAACCGCCTGGAGCAGCTGCTGCGCGGGGCCGGGGCCGCCCGGCGGCGTCTTATCGTTACCGATTCGGTGTTTTCCGTGGACGGCGACCTGGCGCCGCTTGCGGACCTGGTGGCGTTAAAGGCGCGTTACGGGGCCTGGCTGATGTGTGACGAGGCCCATGCCACCGGCGTATTGGGAGCGAAGGGCGGCGGTCTGGCCGATGCTTTGGGTCTGACCCGGGAAGTGGACATTCATATGGGCACCTTTTCCAAGGCGTTGGGTTCCCAGGGGGGCTTCGTGGCCGGGGACCGGCGCCTGGTGGACTACCTTCACAACCGGGCCCGGTCGTTCATCTACTCCACCGCCCTGGCCCCGCCGGTGCTGGGGGCCATCCACCAGGCCCTCAAGCTGGTGGTGCAGGAGCCGGAGCGCCGGATTTTTCTGAGCCGGGAATCCCAGGAGTTTCGCCAGGGCTTGCTGGCTGCGGGCCTGGATATACTCGGGAGCGAAACCCAGATTGTGCCGGTGCTGGTGGGAGAAAACGACCGCACCCTAGAGTTCGCCGCCCGTCTCATGGGCCAGGGGCTCATGGCGGTGGCCTTGCGTCCCCCCACGGTGCCGCCGGGCCGGGCCCGGGTGCGTTTTTCCCTGTCCGCCGCCCATGTCCGGGATGACCTGTCCCGGGCCCGGGAGATCATCGTGGCCACAGCCCGAACCATGGGTCTGGGGTCATGACCACCCTGGTCTTTTTCCACGGCTGGGGCGCCTCCGGCCGGGTTTGGGAACGGCAGGTAGCGGCCTTCGGCGACCGGGTGACGGTCTTGACGCCCACGGTCCCGGCCTGGGAGGCAGGCTGGTTTTCAGACTTCTTGAAAAGCTTACGAAAATTACGAGAAATGACGCTCCGGGAATGCTGGCTGGTAGGCTGGTCCCTGGGGGGCATGCTGCTCCTGGAGGCTTTGAGCAGCCTCCCGGGCCCGCCCCCGGGGGGGGTGGTCCTGGTCGGGGTGGCCCCGGTCTTTACCCGACGCCCGGATTATCCCTGGGGACAGCCACCCGCCGTGATCCGGGCTATGCGCCGGGCCCTTGCGGAAAACCCGCCGCAGGTGCTGGCGGAGTTTGCCGAACAATGCCTGGCCCCGGGGGAAGCGGCGTTGGTCTCCCAGGCCCGGGAGGCGTTTGCGGCCCCGGCGGCCGCCGGGACCCTGGCGGCAGGCCTCGATTATTTGCTTAACCGTGACTTAAGGCCCCTGCTCCCCCGCCTCCCCGCCGGGGCAGTCGTCATCCAGGGGCAGGAAGACCGGATCGTGCCCCCGGCCCAGGGGCGGTTCCTGAAGGAACAGCTTTCCGGCGCCAGGCTAAATCTTTTGCCGGGGGCCGGGCACCTCCCCTTTTTGACCAAGGCGGCGGCCTTTAACAGGATACTAGAGAAATGCTTGAGCCCCGCGAGATAAAAACCCAGTTCGAGGCGGCGCCTGTATCCTGCATGCAGGACGTTATGGAAGTCAAACAAGGCATCAGACGCAATTTCGCCCGGCGAGCCCAGTCCTATGATCGCCATGCCGGCATGCAGCGCCTCATGGCCCATAGGCTGGTGGCGGCGGTGGGAGGCTCCCTGGCCGGGGCCCGGTGCATCCTGGAGATCGGCTGCGGTACTGGCTATCTCACCGGCCTCCTGCGGCAGGCCAACCGGGAGGCCCGGCTGGTCGCTCTCGACCTGGATGCCGCTTTGGTGGCGGCGGCCCGGCGGCGCTTGGGGCCCGAGGCGGGGGTTGCGTGGCTGGTGGCGGACGGGGAGACCCAGCTCCGGGGCTCGTATGACCTGGTCATCGCCAACGCCACCTTCCAGTGGTTCACGCGCCCCGGGGAGACTCTGGCCGCCTACTACCTGGGTCTGGCTCCCGGGGGCGTCCTGGCTTTCTCCACCCTGGGACCCCAAACCTTTCAGGAACTGGCCGAGGCCATGAACCGGGCCGCCCGGAGCCTGAAATTACCCGCAACTCCACCGATTCCCGCCCAGGGGTTTGGCGACCGCCAGGCCTGGTCCGACCGCTTGTATCAGGCCGGATTCAGTCAGGTCCGGCTGGCCCGGGAAATGGTCACCGCCACCTTCCCTTCGGTGCCGGAGTTTCTCAAAGCCCTCCAGGCCACGGGAGCCACCAATCCCCGGCCCGGCCCCATTTCTCCCCGTCTTCTGACCGCCCTCATGGAGGCCTATCAGACCAACTACGGCAGAGACGGCGTCATTCCGGTAAGCTACGAAATGATCTGGGCGGTGGCCGAAAAATCCTGAAAGCAGTTTTTGAGGAGAGGGGCGGGGGAAGCCCTTACTAAAAATTCCCCCGCCCGCCCCGCAAATTATTGCGTGCCGATGAAGAACGGGCGGAAGGTTGACTCATCTTGCCGCAAGGCCCGGCGCAGTGCCTCGAGCATGGCGTCCCGGTCCTCGGGCAACTGGCCGGCCACTTCGAGGTAGTTGGTGTAGTGATCGCTGGTAACCTGCGTGGGCGTCGTGATTTGCGACAGGAGAGCCATGGTTTCCGCGAGCACCTTGTGGGGGCTGAGCATCTTAAACCGCCCGGCCTGCACCTCCGCCAGCAAGGGGGTGTTGATCTTGGGGACGAAGGTCCTGAGGCGCACCACGGCCGGCTGCATTTCGCTGATGACCCGGGCGGTCTCCCGGGCGTGGGTCTCGGAGCGGTCCTGGCCGCCGATCCCCAGGATGACGTAGGCGTTGATGGCAATGCCCGCGGCCCGGGCCATTCGGCCCGCCATGACGTGGTCCCGGGCGGTGGCGCCCTTCTTAACCCGGGTCAAGATGACGTCATCGCCGGACTCCACCCCCACGTGAATCCGCCCCAACCCGGCCTGGCTCAGGGTCTTAAGCTGATCCGGCCCCTTACGGTGGATATACTGGGACGAACCGTAGACGGTGATCCTCTCAAGCCGGGGAAAGAGGGCGTAGCTGTAGCGGCAGAGTTCCGCCAGAGACGCAGCCGGCATGGCGATGGTGTTGCCCGCGGGAAAAAACAGGGTCCGCACCCGGCGGCCACAGGTTGCCGCGGCCTCAATCAGGTCCGCCTTGATCTCCGCCACCGGCCTCAACTTGAACTTTACTCCGTCTTTATAAACCATGCAAAAGGTGCAGAGGTTGTGGGGGCAGCCCATGGTGGCCTGGACGAGCAGGCTGTCGGCTTCACTGGGGGGCCGGTAAATGGGGCCGTCGTAGCGCATGGAGCTGGGCCGGTTTTCCTTCAAGAAAAGTGATTAATCAGTTAAGTAGCACAGGCTTCCAGCCTGTGCAGCAGTAGGGCGCGTTTCACGCGCCACTATATGGTGCGTAAAACGCACCCGACATTTCTTCGTTGAGTAGGTTCCTTGATATTATAGCATATGCGGAACCTGCGGCTTAGACCTCCGGCGCCCTCTGGCAAAGGCGCCAGGGCGGCCCTTGCCTTGATTATGTGCTGGGCAGCTCCGGGGAATAATGGTAGTATGACTTTGTCTAAACCAAGTTAGGTGCAAGCAATACGTGGGAGTCAGGCACGAATCCATCATCTGTCCCGGTTGCGGTTGCCTCTGTGATGATCTTGATGTCACCGTCGAAGGGGACCGGATCGTCGAGGTCACCAATGTCTGCCTCTGGGGTGTGAGCCGCTTTTTCCACGCCAAGAAATTTCATCCCAAGAAAGAGCGTCACCGCCTGCTGACGCCCCGGGTTCGCCATCAGGGGCGCTGGGAGATGGTGTCGTATGACGCGGCCCTGGCGGAGGCGGCCCAGGTGATGAGCCGGGCCCGCCGGCCGCTCATCTATGGGCTGACCAATTCCGGTTCCTTCGCCCAGGAGGCTGCCCTGAAACTGGCCCGCACTTTGCGGGCCCGGCTGGAACCGGCGGATCTGGCCTTCAAGGCCCCCTATTACCGGAGCATCCAGCAGCACGGCCTCGACTGGGCCCCCCTGGAGGTCATCCGGGATGAGGCCGACGCCGTGCTGTTCTGGGGCGCCAATCCCATCCACTCCGCTCCCCGGCACGTGGTGCGCTATGCCGCCTTTGCCCGGGGCCGCTTCACCGAACGGGGGATAGAAGACCGGCAGGTGGCGGCGGTGGACATCTACCAGACCGAACTGGCCAGGTTCTGCCCCCTGTTTATCAAGATCAACCCCGGGCAGGAACTGGACCTGGTGCTGGGCGCCGCCGCCATCCTGGCCGGGGAGCCGCCGCCTGATCCCGTGGTCCGGGGCGTCAGGCGTCTGGCGCAATTTTTGGCCAACGCCTCCTGCGGGGTCATCTTTTGCGGCCGGGGGGTCAGCTATGGCCCGGCCCTGGAACTGTTTGACCGGCTGGCCCGCCTGGTGGGATTCCTCAATCGGGAGAAGCGGTTTTTTCTGTTCCCCCTGTCCGGCGACTTCAACTCCAGCGGCCTATACCACCTGCTGCTCAACGAAGTGGGCGGTGCCGGCGCGCCGGATTTCGGGGCGGGGGAACTGGCGACCCACTCTCTCCCGGTGAATTTTCGGGAGGTGGACGCAGTGCTGGTCGCCGGGGCGGATTTATTGTGGTTCCTGCCGGAGGAGCAGGTGGGGGACCTGAAGCGCCGCCGCGTCCCTATCGTGGTCTTGAGCCCGTTTGCCAACCGGACTACCGGCCAAGCCGCGGTTATTTTGCCGACGGCCCTGGCCGGAATTGAAACGGTCGAGGTGGCCTACCGGATGGATGGGTTGCCCCTGGTCCTGAAGCAGTTGGTGCCCTCGGCGCTGCCCCCGGATCACCAGGCGCTCACGGACCTGCACCGGTTGATCGGGGCGCAAGATTGAGGCTGACCGGGGTGAAATAGCGATCATGGGGGTCTGTTTGGCAATTAACGCTACAAGAGGAAACAACTTTTTCCCTCCCCCTTGATGGGGGAGGGTCAGGGTGGGGGTGAAAATATATCGAGATTGCGCTTAATTCCCCCTCCCCCCAACCCCCTCCCACCAGGGGAGGGGGAGAAAAACGACAGAAATTAAATGGATAGCTAATTGTGAATCGTACCCCTAGGGGCTGACACGACCCGCCATCCGTGGCCGACGTGCGGTGGCTCAATAGGTCAACCTGAACCTGAGGGCTGGGAGCTGACTGAGCGTTCATGACTATAGACTTCGGAGCACCGCGCCATGCGCCTTAAGATTGCCGGGGGACGCCTTTATGATCCAACCTGCGGCTGGGACGGGGAGGTAGGCGACCTCTACATCCAGGACGGGCGCCTGGTGGCGCCGCTCCCCGAGGTGGACCGGGAGATCGAGGCCCGGGGCCAGTTCGTGGCCCCGGCGGGGATTGAGCTCCGGGGGCAGGTGGCCGCCTACGGCCTCAACTTCCTGCGTTTGACCAACGGGGCGCCCTCTATCCGGGAATTGGGGGAAAGCTATGCCCTCCTGGGATATACTCATGTCCACGAGCCGTTTTTGACGGCCTGGACCGCGGGCTACGTCCAGCGCCAGTTGGCCGGCCTGCCGGTGGTGGACACCTCCGCCTCCCTGGTCCTCAACCTGCGAGACTTCGACCTGTGGCTGCGGTCCCCGGAGCACCTTAAGGAGGTGGGACAAACTCTCTTGTATCTGCTGGAAGAGACCCGCGCCCTAAATTTCCGGGTGGTGGAGCCTTTTGTCCGGTACCGGCAGGGTTTTTATGCCCATCGCGCCATCGAACCGGAGAAGGTGTTGGAGATATTGACCGACCTGGCCCGGATGACCGGGGCGCCCCTGTCCCTGGAAGCCTCCCCCGAGGTGCTGCGGGCTAACCTGCCGGAGCCCGCCGCCTTCCATCTGGCCGCCCTGGGCCCGGCGCTGGCGGAGGATGATCTGGTTTCGGCCGCCCTGGCCCACCTGGAGGCGGGCGCCACCGGGGACCTGGGGCTCATGCTCCCCGGCCCTCAGACCGGGCCGACCCGGCTGCCGGTCCGGATAGACCTGGGGTGGTTCCGCCCCCTGGACCTCAACCCGCCGGTGGATGAGGCCGCGGGCCGGAGGGCCATGACCCTGGCCCTGTGCTGCCCTGGCTCCCAGGCGGCCTTTTCCGGGGCCGGCCTGGCCCGGGCGCCGGTGACCGAATACCCCCGTCTGTTCTCCTGGCTGTGGGACCACGCGGCCCGCCGGCAGGATTGGCACGATGACCTGGGAGCGCGGCGCTATTCGCTGTCGGAGTGGGTCTGGACCACCCGCGCCCTGCCCGCCCGGCTGCTGGGCCTTGAGGACCGGGGCCGGCTGAGCGTAGGCGCCCGGGCCGACGTGGCTATCTATGACGTGCCGACGGATGCCCCCCCCGGCCAGTGGCGCCGCTACCTGGGCCGCTGCCGCACCCTGCTCAAGGCCGGGGAGGTCGTGGTGGACAACTTTAGCCTGGTGAACCCGGAGGTAGCCCGGGCCACGTATTACCGGCAAACCGGCGCCGAGGCCACCCCCATGCTGGCGGAAATCTGCCAGTTCCAGAGTTTGCGAAGGGAAAACCTCTGGGTTCGGGAAGGCCTGGGCGGACCCTGGGTGGGGCGGTAAGCCATGGCCGCGGTGGAAGATCTCCTGGAATTTTTGCCCGGCGCCGATTGCCGGCAGTGCGGCGCCAGCTGCGCCGAGTTCGCCCGATTGCTCCTGGCCCGGGAACTGACGCCGGAGGACTGTCCGGTCTTGCACGAGCCCGACTATGCCGGGTTCATCGAGGCCCTGCACGAGCTCTTGGGGCCTTTGGCCGCGGCGGCGGGGATGCGCATCGATCCGGAAAAATGCAACGGCTGCGGCATCTGCGTGGCCATGTGCGAATTTCATCTGGGAAATTGCGCCGCGGCCCGGCTGGGCAAGGGACCCCGCCCCCAGGACCAGGTGGTCTTCCGCGTGGTCAACGGCACGGTGGTGGTGGTCCGCCAGGAACTCTGCACCCGGTTGGTCCAGGCCGCGGAGAAGTGCAGCAAGTGCGCCCAGTACTGCCCCACCGAGGCCATTGAGTTGTTTTGATGAGCAGTTAGCAGGCAGCGGTTAGCAGTAATGACAATAGAGGTTACCACACATTTGCCATGGTTGGACCAAGCTGCTTCGACACCAAAAATTGGGGCCAATGGTCATGCCTCGGGCGCATGTATAGACAAAAGTCCTAGTGGCACAGGCTTCCAGCCTGTGTGGGTGAACCGGCTGAAAGCCGGTTCACCCAATGAACAGCCGAGGGCGGCTGTTCCACATGTTCTCTCCTTTGTTGTAGCTGACAGCCCATAACCAGTTTTGTATGATAACCTTGTATGTCATTACAGCTAATAGCTAACTGCTGAAGGCTCCATATGACCGAAACCGTAAACCTGCAGGATCTGGCCCCCCAGTTTAAGGACGAGGTGGCCGCCGAACCCGGTTGTCAGCACCTTTTGCGCTGCTTTGCCTGCGGGGTCTGTACCGCCACCTGCCCGGTGAGCGAATTGGCGCCGAACTTCAGCCCCAGCCTGATCATTCGCCAGGTGCTCTACGGCCGGCGGACGGCCCTGCTAAGTTCTCCGGCCCTCTGGCACTGCGCCCGCTGCGCCCGGTGCTCCTTTCAGTGTCCCCAGGACGTGCGTTTTCTGGATATTATCCAGGGTCTGAGAAATTTGGCTCTCCGGGACGGCTTCATCAGCCCGGTGCAAGTAGCCCGGTTGGAGCAGGGGGAGCGGCTTATCCAGGAACTTAGGCGGCGCCTCATCGGCGCACTCCTGTCCGGGCCTGAAGAGCCGGAGGTGAAAAACGCCCTGGCCCGGATAGCCGGTGAACCGGAGTAACCTGGCGTTTTTCACGCCAGCCTGAAATATGTTCCAGCCCCGTAGGGGTGCCCCGGCGGATCGCCCCTATGGGGACTCGACGATTTGTCCAAAGGAGCGCGTGCGTGTGATGGCCACGGTTCGGCCATTAGATCGGGTGGCCCACCCCCGGGTGCTGGTAGTGGGCGGCGGCATTGCCGGCATCCAGGCCGCCCTGGAGGTGGCTGCCGCGGGGCTGCCGGTGACCCTGGCGGAAGCAAACTTCTCCATCGGCGGCCTGATGGCGCAGTTGGACAAGACCTTCCCCACTAACGACTGCGCTATGTGCATCCTGAGCCCCCGGATGCTGGAAATCTCCCGCCATCCCCTCATCACGATCCAGACGTCCACCCAGGCCATAGAGGTCAAAGGCCGGGCCGGGGATTTTCAGGTCCTCTTAAGCCGGAGGCCCCGGTTCGTGGACGTGGGCAAGTGCACCGGCTGCGGCGAATGCGCCCGGGTGTGCCCCCAGAGTCTCCCGGACCCGTATAATCTCGGGCTCAGCCAGACCAAGGCCATTCACCTGCCCTTCCCCCAGGCCATCCCCCAGGCGGCGTATATCTCCCCGGAGGCCTGCCGGGTGTTCCGGGGGAAAAGTTGCGAGGCCTGCATCAAGGTCTGCCCGGCTAAAGCCATAAATCTTAAAGACGCGGCAAAGGAATGGACGGAGTCCGTGGGGGTCATCATTTTGGCCCTGGGTGCGGCCCCGGCGCCGGCCGAGGATTTCCCCGGGTACGGGCATCCCGACGTGGTGACCAGTGTCCAGTTCGAGCGGTTGCTGAGCGCCACCGGCCCTCATGGCGGCAAGCTGCTGCGGCCGTCGGATCACACCGAACCCGCCCGCCTGGCCTTCATCCAGTGCGTGGGGTCCCGGGACCCCCAGGCCGGCGCGGCATATTGCTCGACGGTGTGCTGTATGGCCGGCCTCAAGGAAGCCCTGGTGGCCCGGGAAATCAGCGCCCGGCGGGTGGAATCCACCATTTTTTATATGGACCTGAGGGCCCAGGGCAAGGGGTATGAAAGTTATCTGGAGCAAGCCCGGGGGCACGGCGTCGGCCTGGTCCGCTCCCGGGTGACCGCCGTGACTCCCCGGCCCCAGGGCGGAGTACTGGTGCGCTTTGCCGACGCCCGCGGCAGGCCCCGGGAGCAGCCCTTTGATATGGCGGTCTTGTCCGTGGGGCTTCGGCCCGGGCGAGCGCTGCCAAGGTTCCCCCGGCGCCTGGGGGTGGGGCTCAATGAGCACGGGTTCATTAAGACCTCGCCGTTGCTCCAGGTGACCACCGCCCGGACCGGCGTGCTCGTGTGCGGCGCCGCCCGGGAACCCATGGACATCCCCGAATCCGTGACCACCGCCGGCGCCGCGGCCGCGGTAGCCTCCCAGCTGCTCACTACCGCCAACCGCACCTGGGCCACCAAGACGAAGCCGGCTTTAAGCCGGGTGGCGGAATTTCCTCCCCGGATCGGAGTCTTTCTCTGTCACTGCGGCGCCAATATCGCCAAGACCATTGACCTGGCGAAACTATCGACTGCCGTAGCGCAGCTGCCCGGAGTCGCCTTGGTTGAAGACAACCTGTTTTCCTGCGCGGTGGAGTCCACCACCCGGATGCGGGAGGCCATCCAGACCCTAAGGCTCAACCGGGTGGTGGTGGCCGCCTGCAGTCCCCGGACCCACGAAGGGGTGTTCCGGGAGGTCTTGGCCGCCGCCGGCCTGAACCCGGGCTACTTTGCCTTTGCCAATATAAGGGAGCAGTGCGCCTGGGTCCATCAGACGAACCCTGCTGCCGCCCTGACCAAGGCCCTGGACCTGGTCGCCATGGCGGTCTCCCGGGCGGCGGTCCTGACGCCCATTCAGCCCCGGAGCTTTCCGGTGATTCCCCGGGCCCTGGTGCTGGGGGGCGGCGTGGCCGGGATGAACGCCGCCCTGACCCTGGCGGACCAGGGCTTTCACACCTACCTGGTGGAACGGGAGAACTCCCTGGGGGGCCTGGCCCGGGAGCTGTTTTTTACCCTGGAAGGCCCGGACCCGCAGGAATTTCTCCACGAGCTTCAGACCGCAGTCTACAACCATCCCAACCTCGAAGTCCGCATCCAGACCGAACTGCTTAAGCTCACGGGGCACGTGGGGCAGTTCAGGAGCACCGTGCGCCGCTTCACCCTGAACGGCTTTAAGGATCGGGAACTGTCGCACGGGGTCATCGTCGTGGCCACCGGGGGCCGGGAGTTTCGGCCCCAGGGCCGCTATCTCTACGGAGAGGACCCCCGGGTGCTCACCCAGCGGGAGTTGGAGGGGAAGATCAATTTTGGCGATCTGGATTTGCCCAAGGTGCGGCGCCTGGTGATGATCCAGTGCGTGGGGTCACGGGAACCGGACCACCCCTATTGCAGCCGCCTGTGCTGCTCCCAGGCCCTCAAGAACGCCCTCCTGCTCAAGGAACGCTATCCCCTGATGGAGATCACCGTCCTCTACCGGGACCTCCGGGCCTATGGATTTCGGGAAAGTTACTATGTGAAAGCCAAAGACCGGGGAGTGACGTTCATTCCCTTTGAGGCGGCGCGGCCCATCCGGGTGACCGCGGCCCGGCGGCGGCCCCTCACGGTCTGGGTGGAAGATGAGCTTTTGGGCCAGGAAGTGGCTTTGCCCGCGGACCTGGTGGTTTTGAGCGCGGGGATCGAACCCGCGGAGGGGAGCGATAACCTGGCCCAGCAATTGCGAGTCGCCCGGACCCTGGACGGGTGGCTCCAGGAGGCCCACCAGAAGCTCAGGCCGGTGGACTCGGCTACCGAAGGGGTGTTTCTCTGCGGGGTGGCCCACTATCCCAAGAGCCTGGGGGAAACTGCGGCCCAGGCCCAGGCCGCGGCGATTCGGGCCGCCGGGATTCTGTTCCAGACGGAACTGCTGGCGAGCGAAACGGTGGCCAGGATCACCCCGGAGGCATGCCGCCGCTGCCTGGCATGCGTTGAAATTTGCCCCTTCGGGGCGGTGGCGCTCTCGGATGCGAAGCCGGAGGTGCGCCTCGAGATCTGCCGGGGCTGCGGGGTCTGCGCCGCGGAGTGTCCGGCCGGGGCCATCCACATGAGCCGGGGCGCCGAGCCGGAGTTGTCCGCCCAGATCGAGGCGGCCTGCGGCGGCGAGATGAGGACCGGCGGCGCTTAATGGTCGGCAAAATTTTTCCGGAGTAGTAAACTAATATCAAGGCTGACATAAGTCGTTGGCGGCTGTGGTAGGGGCGGGTTTAAAACCCGCCCCTACAGAACAATTGAAGAATTATGGTGGTCAGGGCGCACCCCCACGAACAGCAGCAGCCCTTTGATCATCAAAGCTGCCGGCTGCCGGCTGAAGGCTTCTTACAGGAGAAAGGCCATGAGAGAGAGTTATTGCGGTCTGTGTGACGATTGCCAGTTGGGCAACCCCGGTTTCCTGGAAACCGTTGCCCGGCTGAAGGGCTACCTGGACCAGGTCCGGGCCAACGTTTGGCTCCACTGCTTTCCCGGGCCGGACGGCTTCAGCCTGCCGGAGTTCAGGCAGGGGCTGGAATGGTTCCTGGCCCACGCGGAATGCCCCGGCTGCAAGGACGGTCGGGGCCTGGAGGATTGCCCCATCCGGGTCTGCGCCCAGGCCCGGGGCCTGAACCACTGCTATCAGTGCCCGGACCTTTCGCCCTGCGACAAGTACGAACTGCTCCTGGTGCAGTTTCCCGACGTGAAGCTCAACCTGCGCCGCCGCCAGTTGAAGTTCACGGCGAAGGAGTACCACCGGAAGCTGGAAGGGAAGAAGAAGTGAGGAAGTAAGGGGAAAGGGCTAAACAGGTTAAAAGATTAGGGGTGAAAAGGGGAAAAGGAAAAACGGCGAAACGGGAGACAAGCAAGAGTTTCCTCAGGTTGACAGGCTCTTGCCTTGAAAGTTTTTGGTGGCACCGGCTTTCCAGCCTGTGCTGACGCAGGCCAAAGGTTCATGACCGATATCGGTCATCAGCAGGGGATGAAAATCCCCCCTGCCCCCCTTTGGCAAAGGGGGATTTAGGGGGATTTGGGTTTTTACGGTAAAGCCTGCGGCGACAATTGATAGAATCCTGACTTAAAGCTGCGTGAACCATTAATAGTACCTTTTGAAAATGACATGATCCCCCGGGTTATCAAACGCGAAACCGCCACGCAGCTGGAATTGACGCTCGCGCTGTTCGTCGATACGGTGCAGTTGCGCCTGGACAAGGTTGTCTGCCTGAAGTGCGACATCTGCGCCAAAGTCTGCCCCCGGGAGGCGGTCATTATTATTTGCGGGGACGATGGCCTGGACATCACCATCGACCCCCGCCTCTGCCTGATGTGCGAGATCTGCGCTCATTTCTGCCCGGTGGCGGCGGTGACCCTGAGCTACAACGGCGAAGCCAAGACCATCATGGCGGACCATCAGGGGCTGGCGCCGTTTCTCCCCAAGATCGACATGGACAAGAGCCGGTGCCTCCTGCCCTGTCCGGCGGCCCCCGACGGGGAGGAGCACTGGTGCCGCCAACAACTCAAGCTGGCGCCCAACGATCTGACGGAGTGCCCCAAGCAGTGCCACAAGTGTCTGGCCGCCTGCCCCCGCCAGGCCATCGTCTTGGATGAGGCCGCGGGCCAGACTTGGCCTTCTCCCGACCTGTGTCTCCGGTGCACCCAGTGCCTGACGGTGTGCGAGTACGAAGCCATTGCCGTCAACCCCCAATTCCGCGGCCGCCTGGTCATCGACGACCACAAGTGCCCGCCGGACTGCGTGAAGTGTATCGATCTCTGTCCGGTGAAGGCCATCGTTCGGGAGGGGAACCGAGTCGGCTTCCGGGTGGAGAACTGCGCCTTCTGCGGGGTCTGCGTCAACATCTGCGACGACGAGGCCATCACCCTGGTCCGGGAGGAAGTGGTGGCGGAACCCGGGGAGTTTTCCCACGCCTGGGAAACGGCGGTGGCGAAACTGGTAAATAAATAAGGGCGAAAAGGGGAAAAGGCGAAAAGGGAAATGACAGAGAAGCGAAAAAAGGTGGAAAGATTTGAGGATCTCCTGGTCTGGCAGAAAGGCATGGAGATCGTCAAGCAGGTTTATCTTATCAGTAGAGAGGGTGAGCTATGCAGGGATTTTGCCCTGCGGGACCAATTGCGCCGCGCGGCCATCTCGATTCCCACCAATATCGCCGAAGGGTTTGAACGCTCCTCCAGGAAGGAATATCTCAGTTTCCTGAATTATGCCAAGGGCTCAACCGGAGAGGTTCGCAGCCTCTTAAATGTGGCTGCCGAACTCGGTTATCTGAAACCGTCTCAACATGAGGCCTTGCGCCAGGCGGTGTTAGAATTAAGCCGGTATTTATCGAATCAGATTAAATCATTGAGGGCATCGGACCGATGAAAATCTGGTTTTTTATTTTCCCTTTTCGCCTTTTCGCCTTTTCGCCTTTTCCCCCCAAATTTTTATGAGCGACGACCTCCGAATCGGCCTCTATATTTGCCACTGCGGGCACAACATTGCCGGGGTCATCAGCCCTGAGGCCCTGGCGGACGCGGCCCGGGGTTGGCCGGGGGTGGCGGTGTGCCGGGATCATCTCTACTCGTGCTCCGAGGCGGGCCAGAAGGATATAGCCAAAGATATCCAGCAGTTCGGTTTGAACCGCATGGTGGTGGCGGCCTGCTCGCCCAAGCTCCACGAGCCCACTTTTCGGCGCCTGTTGGCCGAAAACGGCGTCAATCCCTATCTCCTGGAAATCGTCAACATTAGGGAGCACTGCTCCTGGGTGCACGCCCGGGAACCGGCCGCGGCGTTGGTGAAGGCCCTGGAGTTGATCCGCATGGGGCTGGCCAAGGTGCGGGACGCGGTCCCCCTGGCCCAGCGCCAGGTGCCCCTGACCCGCGCCGCCCTGGTGATCGGCGGGGGCCCGGCGGGTCTCCGGGCTGCCCTGGACATCGCCCACGCCGGGATCCCCGTGACCCTGGTGGAGCGCGCCCCGGTGCTGGGAGGCATGGCCAACCGGTTGCACAAGACCTTTCCCCAGGGCCAGAGCATCGTGAGCCTCATCAGCCCCATGATGGCCGCGGTGACGCTCAACCCCGGCATCGCGGTGCTCACCGACAGTTCCGTCACCGAAGTGGGCGGCCACCTGGGCAACTACCAGGTGTTGGTCAGGCAAGCCCGGCCGCGGGTCACCCAAGACTGTGACCTCTGTGGCGAGTGCGCCGCGGTCTGCCCGGTTGAGGTCCCGGATGACCGGGGACCGGGCCGAGGTCTGAGGGCGGCCATCTACCGGCCGTCGCCCACGGCCTTTCCGGCCCGCTATGTGGTGGATGCGTTGCACTGCGACCGTTGCGGGCTGTGCGTCCTGGCCTGTCCCCGCCAGGCCATCACCTTGGAGGCCGAGGGGGAGATCGAGCATACCCTAAAGGTGGGGAGCATCGTGGTGGCCACGGGCTTTGCGCCCTTTACGCCGGCGGGCAGCCGTTACGAAGCCTGGGCCGCCCAGCCCCAGGTCATCACCACGGTTACCCTGGAACGACTGCTGGACCCCCGGGGGCCTACCGGGGGCCGGGTGCTGGCAAATGGGGCGACCGTCGAGCCCCGGGACATCGCCTTTGTCCTGTGCGTCGGCTCCCGGGAAGCAGAGGGGAACCGCTACTGCTCCCGGGTCTGCTGCCCCACGGCCTTGAAGCAGGCCCTAGAACTGAAGGCCCGCCTGCCCCAGGCCCGCATCCGCATCTATTACCGGGATATCAGGACGGTCAAGAAGGAGTGGGAGGCCCTTTACACCCAGGCCCGGGAGGCGGGCATCGGGTTCATGCGGGCCCAGGTGCGGGATATCCGGCCGGGTGAGGCGGGCCGGGTGGTGCTCGAGGCGGACCAGGAACTGGGGCAGTGGGTGAGCCGGGACCGGGTGGACCTAATGGTCCTGGCGGTGGGCATGACGCCGGGGGGCGGCGCCGCCCTCAGGGAGGCGCTGAAGCTGCCGGTGACGCCAGACGGTTTTTTCATGGAAGCCCACCCCAAGCTGCGCCCCCTGGAGACGGTGCTGGACGGCATCTACTTGGCCGGGGCCTGTCAGGGCCCCAAGGACCTGGCCGAGTCCATTACCCAAGGCTCCGGGGCCGCGGGCAAGATTTTGGCCCTCATGGCCCACGACACCATCACCCTGGACGGCCTGATTTGCGCGGTGGACCCGGGCAGGTGCATCGGCTGCGAGAGCTGTTACCAGGAATGCCCGTTCCAGGCCGTGGAAATGGTGGGAGAAGGGAAAACTCGTCAAGCCCGGATCATCACCGCGGCTTGCAAAGGGTGCGGGGTCTGCGCCGGGGCCTGCCCCAGCGGCGCTGTCATCGCCCGGGGCTTTACCGACGAGATGATCCTGGCCCAGATTGATGAGGCCCTGGCGGCTAATCCCCAGGAGAAGATTTTGGCCTTCTGCTGTAACTGGTGCTCCTATGCCGGGGCGGATTTCGCCGGGGTTTCCCGGCTGCAATACCCACCGGCGGTGAGGATTATCCGGACCATGTGCGCCGGGCGGGTCCATCCCAAGTTCATCCTCCATGCCTTCGCGCAAGGCGCCGGCCAGGTGCTGGTCTCGGGCTGCCACCCGCCGGGGGACTGCCATTACATGGCCGGGAACCTCAGGGCCCAGGCCCGCATCGAAAAACTTGCGCCTAAGCTGGCCAAGCAGGGCATCGACCCGGCGCGCCTTCGCCTGGAGTGGATTTCCGCCACGGAGGGCAAGAACTTTCAGCAGGTCATCCGGGAGATGGACGAGAAAATTGCGGGGGAAAAGGCGAAAAGGGAAAAAGGCGAAAAGGGAAAGTCGCAAGATCCGACAAGCGGCTTGCCTTAATTCGGAGAATCAGGAGGACGGTATGCCGTTCGTAAATATCAAGATCACCAGAGATGGGGCGACGCCGGGACAGAAAGCCGAACTCATTAAGGGAGTTACCGATCTGTTGGTTAAGGTGCTGCGGAAAAATCCCGCCACCACCGTGGTCGTGATTGATGAGGTGGAAACCGACAACTGGGGCATTGGCGGAGAGACGGTGAGTGTCATCAGGCGGAAGAGCAAGTGAGGGTGCGTTTTACGCACCATACATTCAAATGCAACCAACTCGATAACTAACTTATTGATATTAACAGTTTTTTTAGCAGAAAACCGAAAACCGAAAACGGTATTATGACCCGGCAAAAAGTGCTCATATGCGCCTGCCCCGACCTGGCGATGGATGGCCGGGAGCTGGCAGCGCGGCTGAAACAGGCGGGGGTGCAGGCCGACCTGGCGCCGCCCCTGTGCACGCCGGACGGACTGGCGCGACTAAAAAAACTGACGGCCGCCAAGGCCCGGCCCTGGCTGGTGGCCGCCTGTGGGCCGGAGATCCATGGCGGATTCTTCCAGGCGCTGGCAGGCGATAAGCTTCTGGTGGTGGACGTGCGGTCTGCGGCTGATCTGGAGGCCGCGCTGGGCGCCCTTACCCTGGCCCTCGGAACGCCGGAGCCGCCGGAAATCCCCGCGGTCCCGGTCTGCCGGGAGGTGCTGGTGGTCGGCGGCGGCGTGGGGGGCTGCCAGGCCGCCCTGGACCTGGCCAACGCCGGTTTCAAGGTTCACCTGGCCGAGTCCTCCTTGAGCATCGGCGGCGCCATGGCGCAGTTGGACAAGACCTTCCCTACCCTGGACTGCTCCATCTGCATCCTGGGGCCGAAACTGGTGGAGGTGGCCGCCCATCCCAGCATCGAACTGCTCAGCTATGCCAGTCTCAGCCGCATTGCCGGGCAGGCCGGGAGCTTCGAAGTGGAAGTCACCATCAGGCCCCGCTACGTGAACATGAGCAAGTGCGTGGGCTGCGGGACCTGCACCACGGTGTGCCCGGTGATCGTGCCCAGCCGCTGGAACCTGGGGCTCAAGCCCCGGAAATGCATCCGCATCATTTTCGCCCAGGCGGTGCCGCTCCGGGCAACCATCGAGAAGGACTGCTGCATCGACTGCCAGATGTGCGTCCAGGCCTGCGAACACCAGGCCATCAATCTCCTCTACCGGCCCAGCCAGCGCCGGCTCACCGTGGGCGCCATTGTCCTGGCCACCGGGGCCAAGCCCTTTGACCCGGCCATCAAAAGCGAATACGGCTATGGCCGCATCCCCGGGGTGGTGACCAACCTGGAGTTCGAGCGGATCGTCTGCGCCACCGGCCCCACCCTGGGCAGCCTGATAACCCCCGGGGGCCAACCGGTGCAGCGACTGGCCTTTATTCAGTGCGTGGGCTCCCGGGACCGGCGGTTTTTGCCCTATTGCTCCGGCTATTGCTGCACCGCCTCCATCAAGGAAGCCATGCTGGCCCTGGAACATGAGCCGGACGCCCAGGTCACCATTTTCTTTAACGACATCCGCACCTCCGGCAAAGGCTTTGAAGAACTGTACCTGCGGGCGAAGGCCGCGGGAGTCCGGTTCATCAAAGGGCTGCCGGGGCGCATCCATCAGGGCGACGATGGCCGTCCGGTTATCGGCTTTGAGGACCAGGAGATGGGATGGCGGGTGGAGCTGGCCGTGGATCTGGCGGTCCTGGCCGTGGGTTTGGAGGCCCCCGGGGAGCCGCTGCCCTTTGCGGACCTGGCGCCGGCCCAAGACGGGCTGGGCTTTTACCAGGAGCGCCACCCCATCCTGCACCCCCTGGAGTCCACCCTGCCGGGGGTCTTTCTGGCCGGCGCCTGCCACGGGCCCCGGGACATCGCCGAGACCGTGTGCCAGGGGAGCGGCGTGGCGGCCCGGGTCATCCGTCTGTTGACCGCGCTGGCCGGGAAAGGCTGAGGGCCCGTGGCTGGCCGGGTATTGTCCTGATTTGATTTATTTCGGCTAACTAATTGAAATAGCATGTATTATTAGGCAATAGAATTGCGTTGAATTCCGAATATGCATGTCCAAGATCTTCTCCTAAGGTAAGAATTCTCGGGTCATGAATTTTAATCTATCTGGCTTAATGACCCGATAAGGTTTATGAATTTGTCAACGTGGGCTACCAATTTTTTCCTTTACTTTTTGCAAAGAGGCGATGTATACTGCGCAATTGAGGGGAATGTGAATAATTTCCTAATCTGAAATTAGGTAAAAGTACCCATTTGCACTTAGGCGAAATTACCTATAGTCATCAAAATTTGCATACTTACATTTGCAAAGGAAACCAATTTCTTATAAAGTCAGAATGACCCACTAATGACCAACCTCTGCCGGGGAAAATTGGGGTCGCCAAGCCCTATTTTGAAATCGACGATCAAGAGATTAGGATTAATTTTATGTCAAACCTTGTTTCGATAAAGACTGCTCGGAAACTTTTGAAGGAACACAACCTCTCCGAATTACGGGCGGCTATAAACTACATAAATGCTTTTTCGGGGAAGCGGTTTGTTCTAAAGATTGGGGGGTCTGTTTTAAATGATTTGAGCCTATTGCCCTTCCTTGTTAACGATTTGATATTTCTGAAAAAAGTAGGGATAAGTGTTGTCTTGGTTCATGGCGGCTCTCGGCAGCTTAACCTTGCGATGACGGAAAAAAAATTTCAAGTTCAATCAATCCGGGGGTTGCGGGTAACGTCGGCAGACGTGCTTGAATTGGCCGCAATAGTGTTCTTCGAAATTAGCCATGAGATAAAAAATGAAATCGAAAAGCATGGATACCATTCCCAAATTTTTGGGCGGGAGACCGGGCTTGTAAAATCAGCACAAATAGATATCTCGGAATTAGGTTTTGTGGGTGTTCCACGGACCGTTGAGGTTTCGTTATTAAATAACCTTGCGGATAATGTTATACCAATAGTCTCATCAGTGACCGCCGGCACAAAACCAAGTGATATTGGATTTAACGTTAATGCTGATGATGTTGCTGGTATTATCGCGTCTAAAATTAAGGCAGAAAAACTGATCCTTATGACCGATGTGGACGGTGTTTTGGATGAAAATGGTACGCTCTTGTCGAGCTTGACTGTGAGTCAAGTTGAAGAATTGATAGAAAAGAAGGTAATTCATGGTGGTATGATACCAAAGGTAGCGACCTGCCTCAATGCCTTAAAAGCTGGTGTTCAAAAATGTCATATTGTCAAGGGCAGTACGCATTCTTTTATTGAAGAAATTCTAACAGATGAAGGAGTAGGGACAGAATTTGTGAAGGATGGGTTTGCTAAGAAAGCTGTTAATTAACTAAAATGGTAATTATATTTGAACTTGATGCAAAATTATTGGGGGAATTTGAAAAAGATGCAAGTAGTTTTTTGGATAGAGTAATTGACATATCAAATGCTCCTCCCAAAGTAGCAAGTAAATTAAATATTCAGCTAGCCGGTATTTTAGGTGTAACGCAAAAGGAATTGGCTGTTCAGTTGATCGAAAATCATATTCGTGACCTATCATCAGAAGCCAACATTGAAGTTATCTGCTTGGTCAAAGAGCAAGTTCAAAAAGAACCTGAGCTCATAGATAAATTACGGCCAGGTCGGATTATATTACTAAAATAAAAGTCTATTTTAAAATGTTATTCTAAGCGGCCTCTGGCCACTCTTTTATTTTAATTTCCCCGCATTATGATCATGAACGATGGAACCCCTAACCGGCCCTGACCCGATTAAGGTTGACAGCCCCGGGCTAACTTTATATATTCAAGCATCCGGGTACCCTTCGGGGTTTAATGGGGAAGACGGTGTGAGCCGTCGCGGTCCCGCCGCTGTGACCGGGGACGAACCCTGCACGAGGCCACTGTTCCACCGAAGTGGGATGGGAAGGCGCAGGCACTAGGTTGATCCGGGAGCCAGAAGACCTGCCCGGAGGTTTGGAGCCTGAAGCGAGATCAGGGTCCAAACATAAGAGGTCGCTCCGGACAAGCGGTCTCCTCAATTAAGGATAAAGAAGCTGGGTGCATCCTTAAGTCCATTGGGGCTTAAGGATTTTTTTCGTTTTGGCGGGGCGGCCGTCCCTGGCCGCCATATCGGTTGGCGGGCGGGGACGCCCGCCCCACTGGGTTATGCTCATATAAAGCGCAAAGGCGCAAAATCCATGAAAGAAAGTTCTCTGCCCGCCGATAACCTGAACCGGACCGTGGACCTGGCGGAAGCCAGGAGCCGGCATAATTTAGGGGCGCGCCGGTTTGCCGTCGCCTGCCTGGTTTTGGGCCTGGGGCTGGTCGCCTCGGTGGTCCTGGCCACGGGCATTGGCCGAATGGACGTGGGGTGGGGCGCCATCGCGGCCGTGGTCCTCAGCAAGCTGGGCTTTCACACCGGGGCGCTGGACCGCACCACGGAGGTGGTCATCTGGGGCATCCGCCTCTCCCGGGTGGTGCTCTCCGGGCTGGTGGGCGCCTCACTGGCCACCGCCGGGGTCATCTTCCAGGGGCTCCTCCTGAATCCCCTGGCCGATCCTTTCACCCTCGGCGTCTCCACCGGCGCGGCCTTCGGGGTGGCGCTCCTGGTCATGCTGGGGGTAGGCGGCAGTTTCCTGGGCTTGAGCCCCCTGCCCCTGGGGGCCCTGGCCGGGGCCCTGGGGGCCATGGCCGCGGTCATGCTCCTGTCCCGGGAGTCCGGCCGCATCCGCAAGGAGACCCTGATCCTGGCCGGAATCGTGGTGAGCACCTTTCTCGCCGCCCTCATCAGCCTCATCAAGAGCCTGGATGAGGAGTCCCTGTCGGCCATCGTTTTCTGGATCATGGGGAGCTTCTCCGGTCGGGGCTGGATCCACGTGGGTTTTCTCCTGCCCTATTTGGCGGCCGGCCTGGCGCTGGGCGCAGTTTATCACCGGGAACTGGACATCCTGGCCCTGGGGGAAGAGCAGTCCCACCACCTGGGGGTGGCGGTTGCCGCGGTCAGACTGAAGCTGTTGCTGGGGGCGTCGCTCCTCACCGCCGGGGCGGTGTCCGTCTCCGGGGTGATCGGCTTTGTGGGCCTGGTGGTGCCCCACCTGGTGCGAGTGCTGGCCGGCCCCTCCCATGGCCGCCTCCTGGCCTTGTCCGCCGCGGCCGGCGCCCTGATCCTGATCTGGGCCGACGTCCTGGCCCGCACCCTCCTGGCCAGCGGCCAGGAACTGCCGGTGGGCGTGGTCAGCGCCCTGCTCGGCGGGCCGTTTTTCTTTTATCTGTTGAAATCCCGCCGCTCCCGGGGGATGTGGTGATCCGGGTAGAGGCGCTGGACCTGGGCTACGAGGGCCGTCTGGTCCTCACGGGCCTCAATTTCCAGGTGGATCGGGGGGAGTTCCTGGGCATCCTGGGCCCCAACGGCAGCGGCAAATCCACCCTGCTCCACGCCCTCTCCGGCCTGCTGCCGCCCAAAAAAGGGCGGATTATCGTCAAGTCCGAGCCCTTGGGGGGGTTGCCCAGCCGGCTCCGGGCCCAGATCCTGGCGGTGGTGCCCCAATCCACCGACGTGCGGTTCCCCTTTTCCTGCCTGGAGATCGTGCTCATGGGCCGGTACCCGCACCGGCGCCGCCTGGGGACCCTGACGGACGCGGACCTGGTCTGGGCCCTCAAGTCCATGCGCCGGACCACCACGGCGCACCTCAAGGAAAGGCCGATTATTGAGGTCTCCGGGGGGGAAGGTCAGCGGGTGGTGATCGCCCGGGCCCTGGCCCAGGACCCGGAAATCTTGCTCCTGGACGAGGCCACGTCGTCTTTGGACGTCCGCAAGAAGCTGGAGATCTTCGAACTCCTCAAGTTTATGAGCGAGACCCGGGGGCTTACGGTGCTCTGCGCCATGCACGACCTGAATCTGGCGGCCCTCTATTGCCGGCGCCTGATGTTCATCAAGCATGGGCGGGTCGTGGTGGACGGCCCCACGGACCAGGTGTTTACCCCGGCGATTCTGAGAGAGGTTTACGAAACGCCCATGGAGGTCGTCCGGCACCCCGGCCACCAACGGCCCTACGCCGTGATGCTGCCCCTGTCGCCGGGAACCCGGGAGGATGAGGCCGCAATGGAAGCCCTGGAGGCGGCCCAATCATGAGAGAAAACTGGTCAGGGCGCCAAAGAGAATTTTCCCTCCCCCATCAAGGGGGAGGGAAATGCCGCGGTGCGGCTGCGGTCTTATTCTTCGGCTTGGTGATGATCTTCCTTATTTGTGTACCTCACCACCTACACGCCGCCCAGATCGTGGACGACCGGGGCGCCGGCGTAACCTTAGCCTCCCCGCCCCGGCGGATCATCTCCCTGTACGGCGGCTTGACGGAAATTTTGCGCGCCTTAGGGATGGCCGACCGCGTGGTGGCCTGTATTCAGGGAGATGAGACCGTTAAGGGGATCCCAACCGTGGGTACCCACCTACAGCCTAACGTGGAAATGATCCTGGCCCTGAAGCCGGATCTGGTGGTGCAGGGGGGGGTTGCCAAGGGGATGCCGGCCTTGACCAGACTGGAGGCGGCGCAGGTGCCGGTGGCCATGTTTGCGCCCCATGATTTTGCCGGCCTGTTCAGCACTATCGCCCGGCTGGGGACTCTCACCGGGCGGGTGGAGGCCGCCGGCGCCCTGACGCGTTCCATGGAATCCAAACTCGCCGACGTGGCCCAACGAGTGGCGAACCGCCCCAGGCCCCGGGTCTTTTTCGAGGTGCGGGAACTCAACCTTTTGGCCGCGGGACAAGGCTCCCTGGTAAATGACATCATCACCCGGGCCGGGGGGGGGAATCTCGTTACCAGCCCTCAAAAGCTGATTTTATACAGCCTGGAAGCCCTCATCCAGGCGAACCCGGAGGTTTACCTTATCCAGAAAGGGGCCATGAACCGCAGCCCCGAAGACATTTACGCCCGGCCTTATTTTCAGGAACTCAAGGCGGTGAAGGAACGCCGGGTGCTGGTGGTGAGTGAGAGCCTCTACTCCCGCCCGGGACCCCGGTCGGCGGAGGCAGTGGAGGACCTGGCCCGGTTTCTCCACCCCGAAGCCTGGGAAAAGCAGGGCTCAGGGGCCAGGGGTCAGGGATCAGAAAAAGATTAACTGGAAACCGGCAACTGACAACTATTAAATGTTTACAGAGTTATCACCATGAATCAACAAACGCGCGGGCTGGTGATCGCCGGGACTCAGAGCGGGGTGGGCAAGACCACCGTCACCCTGGGGCTCTTGTATTCCCTGGCTCGCCGGGGCTTGAAGGTCCAGCCCTTCAAGGTGGGGCCGGATTTCATCGACCCCGGGCATCACACCCGGGCTGCGGGCCGCGTCTGTCGGAACCTGGATGGCTGGATGCTGAGCCGGGAGGCCAATCTGGCCCTGTTTCGCCGCCAGGCCCGGGGCGCCGACGTGGCGGTGGTGGAAGGGGTGATGGGGTTGTTCGACGGCTATGACGGGGCCAGCGAGGCCGGGTCCACGGCCCAGATGGCCAAGTGGCTGGGGCTCCCGGTGCTGTTGGTGGTGGATGCCCGGGCCATGGCCCGGAGCGCCGCCGCCCTGGTGCATGGCTTCGCCAGCTTCGACCCCGCCCTGGGTCTGGCGGGGGTGGTCTTTAACCGCATCGGCAGCGCCGCCCATCTGGAATACCTGAACCAGGCCCTGTCGTCCCTTAAAGGGGTGCGCGGCTTTGGGGGGCTTCCCCGGGACCAGGAACTGGCCATCCCCGAGCGGCATCTGGGTCTGGCCACCGCCGAGGACCATCCGTTGGACGACGCGTATCTGGGGCGACTGGCGGACCGGCTGGAGACCCACCTTGACCTGGAAGGGCTGCTGGAAGCGCTGCCGCGGCTCACCCTGCCGGAGGCGCCGGCCCCGGAGGCCACGCCGTCGCGGGTGCGCCTGGGGGTCGCCCGGGACCGGGCCTTTTGCTTCTACTACCCGGAAAATTTGGAGTTGCTATCAAGCTTTGGGGCGGAGTTGGTCCCCTTCTCCCCCCTAAAAGACCGGGAGTTGCCCCCCGATCTTCAGGGGATCTACCTGGGCGGGGGGTATCCGGAGCTCTATGCCGAGCAACTGGCCGCCAATGCCGGGCTGAAGCAGTCGCTGCAAGAGGCTGCCGCCGGGGGGCTGCCCATCTACGCCGAATGCGGCGGGCTCATGTATCTGGCCCGGGAAATCCGCGACCTGGAGGGCCGGGTCCACCCCATGGCCGGAGTCTTCCCGTTCGCAGTGCGGATGCTGCCGCGGCTCAAGGCTTTGGGCTACCGGGAAGTCACCCTGACGGCTGCCGGCCTCTTGGGCCCCGCGGGAACCAGGGCCCGGGGACACGAATTCCACTACTCGGAAATTGTGGGAGAGCCCGACGGCGTGCCCCGCCTCTATCGCCTGACGCCCCGCCGGGGCGGCGCGGCCGTGAGCGAAGGCTATGGCGACCGCAACGTCCTGGCCAGCTACGTCCATCTCCACTTCGGCAGCAACCCCGAGGTGGCCCGGCGCCTGGTGGAGAGCTGCCGGGCGTATAAAGAAAATTTGGGAAAAGGGGCCAGGGGCGTGAGCCTGTCCGGTCATCCGGCAGAACGAAAATCCCCCCTATCCCCCCTTTAATAAAGGGGGGAATTGCGGGAGGCTCCCTTTAAAAAAAGGATGTTGGTTGGAAGTCCCCCTTTGTCAAAGGGGGATTTAGGGGCAATGCTGTTCACTTAGCACCCGAGCTTTCAAAAAATCCGGGAACGCATTTATCAACGACAGGGAGAAAGTGATTAATTCCCCCTCACCCTAACCCTCTCCCCCATTGGGGGAGAGGGAATAAAGAAGGAT
>Ga0194126_10001637_pt1 | contig 37442 bp, 29 predicted proteins | sample TA2KigC150mmetaG_FD_148641 | JGI IMG/M metagenome (GOLD analysis project Ga0194126, IMG submission 148641) | Freshwater microbial communities from Lake Tanganyika, Tanzania - TA2015035 Kigoma Deep Cast 150m | ecosystem: Environmental > Aquatic > Freshwater > Lake | place: Tanzania: Lake... | reverse complement strand
TAAAAGACCGGGCTTTCCGGCCAGTGCCGTGCTCGGTTTCCAGCTTGCCCAAAACATGTCTCGGAATAAGTTTAAGCATCTGATGAAAGATTGTGTTACAATGGGCCATAGTCCGAAATCTCCTTTCCGTTTAATGGGTTATGGCTAACACATTTTAACAGATTCACAGGAGATTTCGGGCTTTTTTTAATCCGTTAACCGGACAGAAATGAAACGGCATAACTAATGCCATCTTAGTTGCCTCTTCATTGGTCACTTTATCTTTATTAGTATCTAATAGTACCACTAACTTCTTAATCTGCTCGGCAAAATCCATGACAACCTCCTGTTAAGTCCTTCATTGCACAAAAGGAGGATCATTGTCAAATGTAAATTTTCCAAGAAAGGAGATAAACCCGGTAGGATGAACACTGCGCACCAGATCATGTTTGCATTATGCTGCCAGAGAAGAAATTTTGGCCAAGGCTCAGCTTTCCCTTCCCTCAGAGAAAGATTGTGATATAATTCTCTAAAAGCCTGCGCGGCAGCATCCTGACCTGTCAACCGATCCCCCAAGGAATATATGGAAGCCGAGCGACCCCAACCCGACGTCGAGTCCAAACCCGAACTGAATATTATTCAGGCTATCGAACTGGCCATCGCCCACGAAAACGAGGCCCGGAAGAGCTACCTGTCCCTGTCCCAGGAGACCGACGATCCGGAGCTCAAGACCCTCCTCAAAGAAATCGCCATGGAAGAGGCCAGCCACGAGGCGTCCTTGCGGAGCCGCCTGCGCCTCTACCAGGAGCGGCACGTGCTCCGGGACACCTTTTCCCGTTATGTGAGTCCGGAGTTGTGCGAAGAGATCTTGAGGAATCCGGGGCTGCTGGCCTTGGGAGGGCGGCGCCAGATAGTGACGGTCCTCTTTGCCGATATCCGCAATTTCACCACCCTGTCGGAATCCATGGCCCCGGAGGCCGTGGTGGAGGTGCTCAACACCTACTTTACCGAGATGGTGGATCTGGTCTTTAAATATCAGGGGACCCTGGATAAATTTGTGGGGGACGCCCTGATGGCGGTGTTCGGGGTGCCGCTGCCGCTGCCCCAGGCGGCCAACCATGCGGTGGAATGCGCCCTGGCCATGCAGCGCCATTTGAGGCAGATGCAAGCCGCGGGCCAGACTCCCATCCAGGGAATGCGCATCGGCATCAACACCGGGGAGGCCATCGTCGGCAACATCGGCTCCAACAAGCGCATGGACTTCACCGTGGTGGGGGACGCGGTCAACGTGGCGGCCCGGCTCCAGGAACTGGCCAAAGAGGTGGAAGCCGACACCCTGATCAGCGAGGCCACTTTCCGGGCCCTGGAGGGGCAGTTTAAGGCTACGCCCGAGTCGGCGGTAGTGTTGCGGGGTCGCCAAGAACCCACGATCGCCTATCGTCTCAACGCTTGATCCCGAAAAAGGCTGAGATTCATGGTCGCAGAGAAAAAAAGTTCGTGAAAAATCTTCTTGACAAGCCTTGAGAGATGATTTATCGTGAGAAACTAGATGGCATGTGAAATATTTCACAATTATGCAAGGATGTCAGCGCTTTTGACAAAAAACTCATTAACGCCCGAGGAGGGAAATAGATGGCTTTAGTAAATCCGCTTGGTAAAGAGAAGAAATTAAAACCCTTGCTGCTTTCCCCGGCCCAGGTGGCCGAAGAGAAAAAGCGGGCCAAGGAACTCACCGTGGTCACTCTGACCTCCCGGGAAACGGCCGACCTCATCATGATGGGCATCGGCGGCTTCACCCCCCTGGATGGCTTCATGGACCAGAAAAACTGGAAAGGCTCCGTCGGCGACATGAAACTCACCGATGGCACCTTCTGGCCCATCCCCGTCACCATGTCCGTCAACCAGGGCAAGGCCGACTCCATCAAGATCGGCCAGGAAGTCCTCCTGGTGGACGAAGAGACGGAAGAGATGATGGGGACCATGAAGGTCACCGATAAGTACAAAATCGACAAAAAGTGGGAATGCAAAGAGGTCTTCACCACCGATGACATGGACCACCCGGGCGTGCAGATGGTCATGGGCCAGGAGGAGGTCAACCTGGGGGGCGCCGTCAAGGCTTGGAGTGAAGGCCCCTTCCCGAAACAGTATCCCGGCCTCTACATGCGGCCCTGGGAAACCCGGAAGATGTTTGAGGACAAGGGATGGGAAACCATCGCCGCCCTGCAGCTCCGGAACCCCATGCACCGCTCCCACGAGTACCTGGCCAAGATCGCCATCGAGGTCTGCGACGGCATCCTGATCCATCAGCTCCTGGGCAAACTGAAACCCGGCGACATCCCCGCGGAAGTGCGCACCGAGGCCATCAACGTCCTCACCCAGCATTACTTCGTGAAAGACACCAGCATCCAGTCCGGCTATCCCCTGGATATGCGCTATGCCGGTCCCCGGGAAGCCCTGTTCCACGCGGTGTTCCGCCAGAACTTCGGCTGCTCCCACCTGATCGTCGGCCGGGACCACGCCGGCGTGGGCGAATACTACGGCCCCTTCGACGCCCAGAAGATCTTCCTCCAGATTCCGAAAGACGCCCTGGAGCTCAAACCCCTGAACATCGACTGGACCTTCTACTGCTTCAAGTGCGACGGCATGGCCTCCATGCGGACCTGCTGCCACGGCAAGGAAGACCGGCTGATGCTCAGCGGCACCATGCTGCGGAAGATGCTCTCCGAAGACATGGAAGTGCCGGATCACTTTAGCCGGCCCGAAGTCCTGACCGTGCTGCGGAAGTACTACCGGGGCCTGACCGAGAAAGTGGAAGTCAAGGTCCACGGCTTCGCCACCGGGGACATCCCCGGGAAAAAGTAGGCAGAGTAAGGTGGTGCCGGGGCGGCAGTCGCTTCCGCCTCCCGCCACGCGATGCAGGTATATTGAAGATAACTGCTTAACCCTAATGAGGAGGTTTTACGTTATGCCGAGTTTCGTAATCGTGGAAAAATGTGACGGCTGTAAAGCCCTGGACAAGACCGCTTGTCAGTACATCTGCCCCAATGACCTGATGGTCCTGGAACCCGTACAAAAGAAGGCTTTCAACCAGGAGCCGGAACAGTGCTGGGAATGCTACAACTGCGTGAAGATCTGCCCCGTGCAGGCCATTGAAGTCCGCCACTATGCGGATATCATGCCTCTCGGCTCCAGCACCATCCCCATGCGGTCCAGCAACGATATCACCTGGACCATCAAGTTCCGGAATCAGAAGACGGTGAAGCGGTTCAAGTTCCCAGTCCGCACCACGCCGGAAGGTACCATTGATTGCTTCAAGGGCTTTACCCTGCCCAGCGACTTGGCGGATCTTAAGAAACCCGGTTTCTACACCGGCCCGGCGCGCACCGAGTAGTCTGCACCGCAGCGAAAATTTAAGGAGGACATTGAGATATGGCTCTGGAAAGAGAATTCTGTAAATGGTCTTTTTGTGCGAAACCGGAAGTCGTCACCGTTGAAACCGACCTGCTGCTGGTGGGCGGCGGTATGGCTTGCACCGGCGCCGCGGTTGAAGCTATGGCGTGGGCCAAAGCGACCGGGCTGAAGGTCACCCTGGTTGACAAAGCCGCCCTGGATCGTTCCGGCGCGGTAGCCATGGGTCTGTCCGCCATCAACACCTATGTCGGGGCGGAAAACAAAATAGCTGACTATGTGGGCATGGTGCGCACTGACCTCATGGGCATCATCCGGGAAGACCTGGTCCACAGCGTGGGCGCCCACGTCGACCAGTCCGTGCATGACTTCCAGGATTGGGGCCTGCCCATCTGGCAGAAAGACAATGAAAACCACACCGTGGACGGCCAGGTGGCCAGAGACGAAGGCCTGCCGCTGCTGAAAGACGGCGGCAAATGCTGCCGCTCCGGTAAATGGCAGTGCATGATCAACGGTGAGTCCTACAAGGTGATCGTGGCGGAAGCCGCCAAGAACGCCCTGGGGATGGAAAACATCTACGAGCGCGTGTTCATCGTCAAGCTGTTGACCGACAAGAAGAACAGCAACCGCGTCTGCGGGGCGGTGGGCTTCAGCGTCCGTGAGCACAAGACCTATGTCTTCAAATGCAAGGCCATGATCGTGGCCTGCGGCGGCGTGGTCAACGTCTTCCGGCCCCGGTCGGTGGGTGAAGGCCAGGGTCGCGCCTGGTACCCCGTATGGAACGCCGGCTCCACCTACGCCATGCCCGCGGAAATCGGCGCCAAGATGGTGCTGATGGAAAACCGTTTCGTTCCGGCCCGGTTTAAAGACGGTTACGGCCCGGTCGGCGCCTGGTTCCTGTTCTTCAAGGCCCAGGCCACCAACGCTTACGGCGAAGACTATATGGCCAAGAACTGGGATAAGGTCAAGGAAGAGTATCCCGGCTACGCTGATGCCCCGGGCACCTGCCTGCGGAACCATGCCGCCATGATGGAAATGCGGGCAGGCCGCGGCCCCATCATGATGCACACCGACAAGGCCATGCAGAAACTGGCCGAGACGCTCTCCAAGAAAGAGCTCAAGCATCTGGAAGCTGAAGCCTGGGAAGACTTCCTGGATATGTCCATCTCCGCCGCCTGCCTGTGGGCCTCCTTCAACATGGAGCCCGACAAGGTGCCGTCGGAAATCATCCCCTCCGAGCCGTACCTGCTCGGTTCGCACGCCGGCTGCGCCGGTCTGTGGGTCTCCGGTCCCTCCAAGAACTACATGGGCGCGCCGGACAGCTGGTTCTGGGGCTATGACCGCATGACCACCGTTGAAGGTCTGTTCACCGCCGGTGACGGCGTGGGCGCCTCCGGGCACAAGTTCTCCTCCGGGTCCCACGCTGAGGGCCGCATGGCCGCCAAGGGCGCCCTGGCCTTCATCCTGGACCACAAGAACGACAAGCTGGAAGCGGCGCAGAACATCGACGAGGTCATCGCCGAGATCTACCTGCCCTTCGAGATCTACGAGAAGTACAAGGGCTACACCACCGCGCCGGAGATCAACCCCAACTACCTGCTGCCCAAGCACGTCCAGACCCGCTTGCAGAAGCTGATGGACGAGTATGTCGCGGGTTGCTCCACCATGTACCAGACCAACGAAATCATGCTGAACGAAGGCCTGAAGCGCCTCACCATGCTGAAGGAAGACGCGACCCGGTTGGCCGCGCCAGACCTGCACGAATTGATGCGGGCCTGGGAACAGTATCACCGGATTCTCTCCGGTGAGGCCCACCTGCGGCATATCCTGTTCAGGAAAGAGACCCGTTATCCCGGTTACTACTACCGCTCTGACTTCCTGAAAATCGATGACAGCAAGTGGAGGGTGTTCACCATTTCTCAGTATGACAAGAACACCAACGAGTGGAAGTTTGAGACTGAGCCTTACAAACAGCTGGTTAAGTAAGAACGGCTAGGTTCCGGGGCTTCGGGTGATCCCGAGGCCCCGGGCTGTTTTTTGGCCGTGGTCTTAGGCCCCCCGGCCAGCCACGGCCAATTTTTTGCGGGATGCATCACCATCCCCCCACCAGAGCGACGTTTTTCCTTGAACCCATATTCACAATGTATTATAGAAGGAGAAAGTGGGTCTCAGGGCCTGGGCCGGAGACGAGCCCCGGCCAATGCTCTGGATCGCTTCAATGTCCCCAAGGAGGACTTGTGTGAACGCCGATAACAAAATTCTGGTCATCGGGGGAGGCATGAGCGGCCTCACCGCAGCCCTGGAGGCGGCGGAAGCCGGGTCTCAGGTGATCATCGCCGAGGCGGGCCCCTACCTGGGCGGCCGGGTTGCCCAACTCCACCGATACTTCCCCAAGCTCTGCCCTCCCACTTGCGGTTTGGAAATCAACTTTCGCCGGATCAAAGAAAATCCCAACATCAGCTTTTACACCATGGCGGAAGTGACCCAGGTCAGCGGCAGCGCCGGCAATTTCGACGTCACCGTAAAGGTGCACCCCCGCTATGTCAATGATCGCTGTGTGGCGTGTCATGCCTGTGCGGAAGCGTGCCCCCAGTGGCGGGTAAACGATTTCAACTACGGTCTGGACAAGACCAAAGCGGCCTATCTGCCTTATGATCTGGCCTTTCCCCAACAGTATGTCATCGACAAGAGCGCGTGCCGCGGCGACTGCGGCCAGAAGTGCCTGGAGGCCTGCGCCTACGACGCCATTGAGCTGCACATGACCACCAAGACCTTGAACTTCAACGTGGGCGCGGTCATCATGGCATCCGGCTGGGAACTCTACGACGCCACCAAGATGGACAATCTGGGGTTCGGCCAAGTGGCCAACGTCATCACCAACATGCAGATGGAGCGCCTGGCGGCGTCCAACGGCCCCACCGGCGGCCAGATCCTCAGGACCAGCGACCAGCAGCCGCCCAAGCGCGTGGCTTTTGTGCAGTGCGCCGGCTCCCGGGATGAAAACCATCTGGCGTATTGTTCCTACATCTGCTGCATGGCTTCCCTGAAGCAGGCCACCTATGTGCGGGAACAAGACCCGGAGGCCGAAATTTATATCTTTTACATCGATATCCGCACCCCGGGCCGCTATGAGCAGTTTTACTGGAAGGTTCGGGACGATGAGAAGGTCCATCTGATTAGGGGTAAGGTGGCCAAGATCACCCAGGAACCCGGAACCGACAACGTCGTGGTGGTGGCGGAAAACACCGCTACGGGCAACAAGCAGAGCATGGTCTTCGATCTGGTGGTCCTGGCGGCGGGCATGGTGCCCTCCACCAAAGCCTCCCCCTTCCCCCTGCCGTTGTCTTACACCCCGGATGGCTTTGTCATTCAGGAACTGTTGCCGCCGGGAGTCTACGCCGTGGGAACCTTGAAGGGCCCCCTGGATGTGACCAAGTCGGTGCAGGATGGCACCGGGGCCGCCCTTAAGAGTCTCATCGCCCTGGGCAGGAGGTCATGATGGAAATAGAAAAGAAATTCGGTGTCTATTTGTGTAAGGGTTGCGGCATCGCTGAGGCCGTCAAATTTGAGAGCCTGATCAAGGTGATCAAAAAAGAAGGCAAGATTCAGCATATCCAGGAGCACGACATCCTGTGCAGCCCCGAAGGCCTGGCGATGATCAACCAAGACATCGCCCAGGAAGGGATCAACTGCCTGGTCATCGCCGCCTGCTCCCCCCGGGTGAAATACGAAGAGTTCGATTTCCCCAATGTCATGGTGGAGCGCTGCAACATCCGGGAACAGGTGGCCTGGACCCAGGACCCCGCTAGCGAGGAAACCCAGGCCCTGGCGGAAGACTACCTGCGCATGAGCTGCGCCCGCGTCAAGAAGACCGACCTGCCGGAGCCGTACGAGACCGAATGCGACAAGACCATTCTGGTCATCGGCGGCGGCACTGCGGGTTTAAGCGCCGCCCTGCAAGCGGCCAACAACGGCTACCAGGTGGTCCTGGTGGAGAAAGAGGCCCAACTGGGCGGGTTCGCCGCCAGGATGTACCGGCAGACGCCTTCCAGCTACCCCTACACCACCCTCCAGGAGCCGGTGGTCTTCAAGCAGATCCAGGAAGTCCTGAATCACCCGAAAATCAAGGTGATGACCGCGGCGACCCTGGAGAAGCTCGATGGGCAGCCCGGGTTGTTGGACGCCGACATCAGCGTCGGCGGCGACGTGGAGACCCTGCGGGTGGGGACCGTGGTCCTGGCCGCGGGCTGGAAGCCTTACGACGCCACCAAGCTCGTCAAACTGGGCTATGGTTTGTCCAAGGACGTGATCACCAATATCGAGATGGAGGAGATGGCCAAAGCGGGCAAGATCGTGCGGCCCTCCGACGGCAAAGCCCCGGAAGCGGTGGCCTTCATTCAGTGCGCCGGTTCCCGGGACCCGGACCATCTCCCCTACTGCTCCGACTTCTGCTGCACGGCCGCCCTGAAGCAGGCCCTGTATGTCCGGGAGCGGAACCCCAACGCCATCGCCTATCTCCTCTACAAGGATATCCGCACCCCGGGGCAGACGGAGTTGTTCTACAAGCAGGTGCAAAGTGATCCCGGCGTGATGCTCACCAAGGCGGAGATCGCCGAAGTGAGTCTCGGTGACGGCGGCAAGCTGCGGATCAACGCCACCGACACCCTGCTGGGCGCGAACGTCATCTTCGAGGCCGATCTGGTGGTTCTGGCCACCGGCATGGTCCCCGCGACCGCGGACGAGCCGGTGCTCAACCTTGGCTACCGTCAGGGGCCAAATCTGCCTGATCTGGAGCTGTTCAACGGTTTTGCCGACTCCAACTTCATCTGCTTCCCTTACGAAACCCGGCGGACCGGCATCTACGCCGCCGGCTGCGTCCACCAGCCCATGAACATGGCCATGGCCGTTGAAGACGGCGTGGGCGCCGCCTGCAAGGCCATCCAGGCCGCGGAGCATGTGGCCGCGGGGATGGCGGTGCACCCCCGGGCCTGGGATGAGACCTTCCCGGACCCCTTCATGCAGCGCTGCACCTCCTGTAAACGCTGCACCGAGGAATGTCCTTTCGGCGCCATTGAGGAAGACGAGAAGGGCACGCCCTTTTTCAAGATCAACCGCTGCCGGCGCTGCGCCACCTGCATGGGGGCCTGCCCGGAGCGCATCGTCTTCTTCAAAGATCTGAACGTGGACATCATGGGCTCCGCGATTAAGGCCGTGGACGTGCCCGAACTAGAGGACGAGGACGATCCGAATTTCGTGGTACGGATCATCGGCCTGATCTGCGAAAACGACGCCCTGCCGGCGCTGGATGCCGCCGCGGTGCATCGCCTCAAGATAAACCCCGCAATTCGGTTTCTCACGCTGCGCTGCATGGGTTCCTTCGCCATGGAGTGGATCAAAATCGCCCTGAACAATGGGGTGGACGGCATGATCCTCCTGGGCTGCAAGTACGGCGACGACTACCAGTGCCACTTCGCCAAGGGCAGCGAACTGTGCGCCTACCGGCTCACCAAGCTGTCGGAAACCCTGGACAAGCTGGGACTGGAAGCCGACCGGGTGCAGCAGTTCCAAATCGCCATCTCCGAGTTCGACAAACTCCCCCAGGTGTTGGACGACTTTGTGGCCCGGGTGCGAGAGATCGGCCCCAACCCCTTCAAGGGTTTATAGGAGGTAATGTTCCATGGCAGGTGAAATTCTCATTAAACCGGACCTCCAATTCGTGAAGCGGGTGATGGCCGCCGGGGGGGACACGGTCAAGAAGTGCTATCAATGTGATACCTGTTCGGTGGTGTGTAACCTCACCCCGGACGAAAAACCCTTCCCCCGGAAGGAGATGCTTCAGGCCCAGTGGGGGCTGAAAGAAGTGCTCAGCGCCCCGGATATCTGGCTGTGCCACCAGTGCAGCGACTGCACCGTGTATTGCCCCCGGGGCGCCAATCCCGGTGAGGTCCTGGGCGTCCTCCGGCAGATGGCCATCGAGAAGTATGCCACGCCGCCGTTGTTGGCCAAGGCGGTGGGAGACCCCAAGTTCCTGCCCCTGCTCATCGCCTTCCCGATGCTCTTGTTGCTGTTCCTGCTCAAGATTATGGGCGGCATGGGCATCAAGGTGGGGGAAAACCTGGTTCACCAGGGCATAGCCATACCCGAAGGGAAGATCATCTTCGCCAAACTCTTCCCCACCCTGGCGGTGGACTTCATCTTTGTCCCCGCCTTCTTCTTTGCCGTGGCGGTTCTGGGCAAAGGGGTGCTGGCCTTCTGGCAGGACATCAACGCGCCGCATCCGTGGCGGGTCAAAGTGGAAGGCAACCTGGTGTGCAACCTCATCGCCACTTTGAAAGATATCTTGTTTCACAACCGCTTCCGGACGTGTGAAACCACCTATACCCGTGCCACCAACCACCTGTTCCTGGTGTTCGGGTTTATCTTTTTGCTCATAGTCACTACCTGGGGGTTCATCAATGAGTGGGTGTTGCATCACGACCCCCCTTACTTTCTCTTGTCACCCATAAAACTGCTGGCCATGGCAGGGACCGCCTCTTTGCTCTATGGGATCTGGAACCTCATTAAAGAGCGCCAGGCCAACGCCGAAAAGGCGGGGTACGGGTCCTACTATGACTGGTTCCTGATCTACGTGATCTTTGTCGTGGGCGCCACCGGTCTGCTCGCCTGGCTGTTCCGCCTGATGCACCTCCAGATTCTGGCCTACCCCACGTACTTCCTGCACCTGACCGCGGTGTTCATGCTGTTCTTTTATGCCCCCTACACCAAGCTGGCCCACTTCGTCTATCGCACCGCGGCCATGCTCCACGCCCGCATGTCGGGCCGGGGCTTCTAACGGCAGCAGCAGGCACGGGAAACCCAGCCGGCCCCCATTCGGGGGCCGGTTTTTTTTGTGGGGGTGGGATAAAGGGTCTATGGCAGAATTTCAGGAGGATGGGCAAAAATCCGATAGGTAATGCATCAGGTGATAATTTATGGGGCGCCGTGCGCATCCTGCCTGGGAACGGAGTTTTTCGCCAAGCTCCTGAGCGGCTCGACGCATTTTTACGGGAACTTGAAAAGTTATCTGGACGACAACCACGGCCTCCGCCGGGATATGGATGATACCCTGAGGGAAAAAGAATCATGACCGTTGCGGTGCTCCTGGCCGTGGACGACCGGCCCGATAACCTCTTAGTCCTTTCGCAATTGCTGGCGGCCCATCTGCCGGACATCAAGCTGCTGGCCGCGCCGGGCGCCGAGGCCGGCCTGGAGTTGGCCGCGTCCGAGCCCTGCGACGGCGCCCTCATCGACGTGGAGATGCCGGGCCTGGACGGCATCGAGATGTGCCGCCGGCTCAAAGCCGATCCCCGGACCGCGTCCATCCACGTCATCCTGGTGACCGCGCCCCGGGCCGCCTCCGCACTGAAGGCCCGGGGGCTGGAAGCCGGGGCCGACGACTTCATCGCCAAGCCCATCGACAGTGTCGAACTGGCCGCCAAGCTCGGGGTCATGCTGAGGCTCCGGGCCGCGAAGCACGCGCTCCGCCGGGAGCGGGGCCACCTGGAAGAAGCGGTCCAGGAACGCACCCAAGCAGTGCAGGATGCCGAATACCGCTACCGGACCCTGTTTCACGCCGCCTCGGATGCCATCTTCATCAGCGACCTGGAAGGACGCCTGCTGGAGGTGAATGAGGAGGCCTGCCGCCGCCTGGGCTACACCCGGGAAGAACTGCTGCACCTCACCGTGCGCGACGTGGTCTCTCCGGAGTATGTCGCCCGGCGGGCTGAGATCCTGGAACAACTCCGGGCCACGGGCCGTTTCGTGTTTGAAACGGAGATCATCACCCGGGACGGGCGGATTATCCCTACCGAGTGCAGCAGCCGCCTGATGGACCTCCAGGGCCAGCCCGCGGTGCTGTCCATTGCCCGGGATATCAGCGAGCGCAAGCGGGCGGAGGAGGCGTTACATAAGGAGCGGGACCAGGCGCAGCAATACCTGGATATCGCGGGCGTGGCGTTTGTGGTTCTGGACGCGGCCGGCCGAATAACCCTGATTAACAAAAGGGGCTGTGAGATTTTAGGATACGAAGAGCAGGAGATCTTGGGACAGAACTGGTTTGAGGTATGTTTGCCCCCAGATGTATGCAACGAAGTCAAAGCGGTTTTTCAAAAACTTATGGCCGGCGACATTGAGCCGGTGGAATGCTATGAGAATCCGGTAGTGACTAAGACCGGAGAGCGACGCATCATTGCCTTCCACAATGCCGTCATCCGAGATCAATCCGCTCAGATCATCGGCGTCGTCTCTTCGGGAGAAGATATCACCGCGCGCCGGCAGGCCGAGGAGGGACTGCGCACTGCGGCCCAAAAGTGGCGCACCACCTTCGATGCCATCGGCGACGCCCTGTTCCTGCTGGACCTGGAGGGCCGGATGCTGCAATGCAATCAGGCCATGGCCGACCTGGTGGGGAAGCCCATCCCCGAGATCATCGGGCGACGCTGCTGGGAAGTGGTTCACAACACGCACGGACCCATCGGCGGCTGTCCCTTGGAACGTCTGCGGCAGTCGCGTCAGAGGGAAGAATTAATCCTGCCGGTGGGCGAGGGCTGGTTTAAGGTGGCGGTGGATCCCATCCTGGATGAGGCCGGGAATCTCACCGGTGCGGTCCATATCATCGCGGACATTACCCAGCTCAAGCGCACCGAAGCAAAACTGTTAAATGCCCTGGGGGCATCCATTCAGTGCCAGACGGAGTCCAGGGCCTTGCTGAAGGCTTCCCAGGTAGTCTTAAGTAAACCCTCCTCTGAGGCCGCGGTTAAAGACATCTTCACGCTCTGCAAGTCGCTGATCGGCGCCACGACCGGTTATGTGGCCCTGCACCCGGAAGATGGGCAGGGGGACCTGGTGGTCTTCAGTGACTTCGGAGAGGCGCCGGGTGCGGGTGAACCGAGCCTCCCCACGCCGGTCTCCGGGCTTCAGGAGGAGGCTTATGGCCGGGGGAGTCCGATCTTTTACAATGACCTGAACCACCGCGAGGAGGCGCCGCTGCCGCCGGGAGGTCCTTTAGGACTGGACAACATCTTGTTTGCCCCCCTGCAGGCGGGAGGAAAAATCTTGGGGCTCTTGGGGCTGGCCAATAAACCCGGGGGGTTCAGCGAGGACGATGCCAATCTTGCGGCCGGCTTCGCCGAGTTGGCTACCGTTTCCCTGGTTAATCAACAGGCGGAGGAAGCCCTGCGGCAGAGCGAAGCGAAGTACCGCCTGCTGATGAACCAGGTCCCGGCGGTGGTGTTTAAAGGATATGCCGATTGGAGTATGGATTTCTTCGATCAGAAAGTTGAAGCCTTGACCGGCTATAGCCAGGAAGACTTTACCACCCGCACGTTAACCTGGAAAGACCTCATCCTGCCGGAAGACCTGACTGATGTCCGGCGGAATTTCCTGGCAACCCGGCAATCTGACCAGTCTTTTGAGTGGGAGTATCGAATCCGGAAAAAGGATGGGGAAATTCGTTGGATCCATGACTTGCTCCAGATATTCAAGGACTCCTCCGGCAAAATTGACCATGTCAGCGGCATCCTGTTTGATGTCACTGACCGCAAAGATGCAGAAGAGAAACTTTCCCGGACTACCCGGGCCCTCCGGGCGTTGAGCGCCTGCAACCAGGCGCTGGCGCGTGCCACTCATGAGCAGGATTTCTTAACCGACGTCTGCCGGATCATCGTGCAAGAGGGTGGCTATCCCCTGGCCTGGGTGGGATTTGCCCGGATGGATGAGGCCAAGTCGGTGGTCCCGGCTGCTTATGCGGGAAGCGGGGATGAAAATCCTGACTGGCTGAAAATCACCTGGGGAGAGGATGAACTCGGGCAAGGCCCCGGCGGCATGGCCATCAAAACCGGCCAGACCCAGTTAGCCAGAGATCTTCTCCATGCCCCGGCTTTGGCCCCATGGCAGGAGAAATTGCGCCGGCGGGAGTTTAACGTCATTATTGCGTTGCCGTTGATCGTCGATGGAAAAACCATCGGCATCCTGGATATCTTCGGGCGGGATTCAGAAGCTTTTGACTCTGAAGAAGTCAGCCTCCTGGAGGAACTGGCCGGAGAGGTCGCCTTCGGCATCTGGTCCTTGCGGACGGACGAAGGACGCCAGCGGGCCGAGGCCGAGGCGCGCCAGAGCCTGGAAAAATTGCGAGAGGCCTTGGAGGGGACAGTGTCGGCAGTAGCCGGTATCGTGGAGATGCGAGATCCCTATACCGCCGGGCATCAGCAGCGGGTGGCGCAGTTGGCCTGCGCCATTGCCCGGGAAATGGGGTTTTCCTCGGAGCGGCTCGAGGGCATGCGAGTCCTGGGGTGCCTGCACGATATCGGCAAGATATCTATTCCCGCCGAAATTCTGAGCAAGCCGGGCAAACTCAGTGAGACGGAGTTTAGTCTAATTAAAGACCATGCGCGGCTGGGATACGAGATTATCAAAGACATAGACTTCCCCTACACGGTGGCTCAAGGCATTCTCCAGCACCATGAACGGGTGAACGGTTCGGGATATCCCATGGGTATTTCGGGTGAGGACATTACCCAGGAGGCCAAGATCCTGGCGGTGGCGGATGTGGTGGAGGCTATGGCCTCCCACCGGCCCTACCGGTCGGCTTTAGGGCTAGAAAAGGCTCTGGAAGAGATTTCCCGGAACCGGGGAGTCTTATATGATCCGGAAGTAGTTGATATTTGCCTGAAAATTTTTTCAGAACCAGAGTCTTTATTCCAATGGGTTTAATCTGGCGCACAAATTTGTTTGAAGGTTTCCTGCTCCAGTTTTCGGAGAGCAGGTCCGTCGCGCCTGGGCCGTCGGTACACCCGTAAACTTGGAAAAGCCGTTGGCGTGGCGACGCCCTCCCCGCCCCAACTTAAACTTTTAGTACTACTGTGTCACAAGCCGAAAAGGACCTGGGCTTGGCACCCCCTGCCTGCTCCGGGCGCCGCGGGTAGGGGCGGGTTTTAACCCCGCCCCTAGGCCACTGATATGCTTAAAATTTCCTACTTGCCGATCACCAGGATGGTGGCGTCTTTGGCGACGGAAGCGCCGGGCTCGAAGTTGATGGCCTTGACCACGCCGGCGGCCGGGGCCGGCAGCGAGTTCTGCATCTTCATGGCCTCCAGCACGCAGATCAGGTCCCCGGTCTTGACCGCATCCCCCACCTTGACCGCGTAGCTGATGATCATCCCGGGCATGGGGGCGCGCAACGGCACGTCCCCGGCCGCCAGGCTGGCCGCCGCGGCCGGGGCCGCCGCGGGCTTGGGCGCCGGGGCCGGCGCGACCGCCGGCGAGACGCCGGCTCTAGGGGCCACCCCGGTGATCACCGGGGCCCCGGAGGTGCATTCCACCTCCACCTGGTAGTACTGCCCGTCCACGAAGACGTTGAAGTCCCGCAGCCCCGGGCCCTTCTCCGGCGCCGCCTGGGACAGCGTGTCCAGATGCTCCTTGACCTTGGCGAAGAGATTCTTCTGCTTGATGGTCAGGTAGACTTCGTCTTCCAGGGCGATCTGCTCGAGGCTCTTGCCCTTGACCTCGGCGGGGATGGACTCCAGCCCGTATTTCCACTTGAGGAAGCGCATGCCCGTGGTGGGGTACAGGGCGTAGATCAGGATGTCGCCTTCGCTCTTGGCAATGGACTTGGTGTCCGCCACCGCCTTGTCCCACTCCGGCGCCAGGATGTCCCCGGGGCGTCCGGTGGTGGGCGTCTCGCCCCGCTCGTAGCCCTTGAGGATGTGCTTCTGCACCTCCCTATCCATGGGGGCCGGGGTCTTGCCGTACAGGCCGTAGGCCAGGCCTTGGGTCTCGGCCGTCACCTTGTTATAGCGCCCGAACAACACATTCATCACCGCCTGGATCCCCACGATCTGACTGGTGGGGGTCACCAGCGGCGGGAACCCCAGCTCTTGCCGGGTTTGGGGCAGGTCATCCATCACCTCGTGAATCCGGTCCAACGCATCCAGCTCTTTGAGCTGGTTCACCAGGTTGGAGTACATCCCCCCGGGGATCTGGTGCAGGAGCACCCCGGTGTCGATCTGGGCCATCTTGGAGGTGTCCAGCAGGTCCCGGTACTTTACCGCCACCTTCTCCAGGTCGTAGCCGATCTCGATCAACTTGGCCAGGTCCATGTCGGTTTCCCGGTCGGTGCCCTCCACCGCCACCAGGAGCGGCTCGATGGCCGGCTGGGAGGTCCGCAGCGCAAAGGGCGACAGACACGTGTCCAGCACGTCCACCCCGGCCTCGATGGCCTTGAAGTAGCTCATGGAGCCGGAGCCGGAGGTGTAGTGGGTGTGGAACTCCACCGGGATCTTGATGGTCTCCTTCATCCCCTTGATGATGGCGTAGGCGTCGTTGGGGGAGCACATCCCGGCCATGTCCTTCAAGACCACCGAGTCGGCCCCCATGTCCTCGGACGTCTTGGCAAAGTTGACGTAGTAGTCCAGGTTGAAGATGGGCCCGCCCATGCGCCGCTGGGTCAGGGAGTAGCACACCGCGGCCTGGAAGTGGGCCATGAGGCCCTCCTTCTTGGCGTCCATCAGGGCCTTGACCGCCACTTCCCAGTTGCGCATGTCGTTTAAGGCGTCGAACACCCGGAAGATGTCCACCCCGGACTCGGCGGCGTAGCGCACGAACCGGTAGGTAAGATCGTCGGCGTAGTTCCGGTACCCCACCAGGTTCTGGCCGCGCAAGAGCATCATGGTGGGGGTCTTCTTGAGGATCCCCTTGATGGTGCGGATCCGCTCCCAGGGGTCGTCCCCCAGAAAACGGTGGGTGGTGTCGAAGGTGGCGCCCCCCCAAACCTCGATGGCAAAATAGCCCATCTGGTCCATGCGCTCCATGAAGGGAATGATGTCCTCGGAACGCATGCGGGTGGCCAACAGCGACTGGTGACCGTCCCTAAAGGTGGTGTCGGTGAATTTGATGGGATTTTTTCCGGCCATATATGACTCCTGTTTTCGGTTTTCGGTTTGTAGGGCGGGCGTCCTCGCCCGCCTTCACTTGGCGGCCGGGGACGGCCGCCCTACTCCTACCTCAAACTCCGGCGTTGCATCAAGAGCCTCAGCTGCATGGCCTCCTGACGCCCGGCCAGGGCCCAGAGATTCAGCGGCGGGGCCGGGGCCGGGGCCGGGGCCGCCATACCCGCAGCCGCGGCTTGACAAGACTCCTCGTCGGCGATATAGGCCGCGATGGCCCCGCTGATGGCCGCCAGAACCTGGGGTGTGATGGACATGGATGATCTCCTTTTTCAGCAGTTAGCAGTTAGCCGTTAGCAGTTAGGAAAAATCAAGCCCAACCAGATCGCGCTTTGGCTGATTGCCAAACGGCTTTTAAGCTTTTGCTACCTGCTACCTGCTACCTGCTAACGGCTAAACCGGAATATTGCCGTGCTTCTTGGCCGGCAGGGTCTCCCGCTTGGTGCTCAGGATCTCCAGGGCCTCGATGAGCCGCGGCCGGCTCTCCCGGGGCGCGATCACCTGGTCCACAAACCCCCGGGACGCGGCAATGTAAGGGTTGTAGAGCAGGTTCTCGTAATTCTCGATGATCTCAGCCCGCTTGGCCACGGGGTCCGCGGCCGCGTTGATCTCTTTCCGGAAGATGACGTTGGCCGCGCCGGAGGCCCCCATCACCGCGATCTCGGCGGTGGGCCAGGCGAGGACCATGTCCGCGCCCAGGTCCTGGGAGCACATGGCCAGGTACGACCCCCCGTAGTCCTTCCGGGTCACCAACGTGAGCTTGGGCACCGTGGCCTCGGAGTAGCACCACAGGAGCTTCGCCCCGTGCCGGATGATGCCCTGCCACTCCTGGTCGCTGCCGGGCAGGTACCCGGGCACGTCGGCGATGGTCAAAAGCGGAATATTGAAGGCGTCGCAAAACCGGATGAACCGCGTGGCCTTGTCCGCCGCGTCAACGTCCAGGCAGCCCGCCAGCACGCTGGGGTTGTTGGCGATGATGCCGACGGGCCGGCCGCCCATACGCGCCAGGGCCACCACCATGTTGCCCGCAAAAAGGGCGTGGGGCTCGAAGAAATCCCCGTCGTCCACGATGGCGCGGATGACGTCGTGCATGTCGTAGGAGGCGCGCGGGTCGTCCGGGATGATGGCGTCCAACTCCGGCGCCTCGCGGCCGGCCGGGTCGCCAGAGGGCGTGATCGGCGGGTCTTCCATATTATTGTTGGGCAAAAAGCTTAAGAGGCGCTTGATCTGGTCGATGGCGTCGGCGTCGGACTCGCAGGCGAAGTGGGCCACGCCGGACTTCGTGTTGTGGGCCATGGCGCCGCCCAGGTCCTCGAAGCTGATCTCCTCCCCGGTGACGCTCTTGATGACGTCGGGCCCGGTGATGAACATGTACGAGGTGTTCTTCACCATGAAGATGAAGTCCGTCATGGCCGGGGAGTAGACCGCGCCCCCGGCGGTGGGACCCATGATGGCGGAGATCTGGGGGATAACCCCGGAGGCGATGGCGTTCCGGTAGAAAATCTGCCCGTAGGCGGAAAGCGAGTCCACGCCCTCCTGGATGCGGGCCCCGCCGGAGTCGTTGAACCCCACGAACGGCGCCCCGGCCTTCAGGGCCAGGTCCATGACCTTGCAGATCTTCTTGCTGTGCATCTCCCCCAACGACCCGGCGCGGCTGGTGAAGTCCTGGGCAAAGGCGAACACCGGCCGGCCGTTCACCCGGCCAAAGCCCGTGACCACCCCGTCCGCCGGGATCTCCACCTGCTCCATGCCGAAGTTGACGCACCGGTGCTTCACAAAGATATCGGTTTCCCGGAAGGTCCCCGGGTCAAAGAACAGGTCCAGACGCTCCCGGGCGGTGAGCTTGCCGCTTAAACGCTGCTTCTCCACCGCCTTGGCCCCACCCATGGACTTGATTTGCCCCTCCTTCTCCTTCAACTCCCGGATCTTCTCGGCTACGGTCTTCATAGGCGGTTCCTTTTCAAGCAATATTATGCTGCAGATTTTCGGTGCCGGGACGAACCTGCGTGTCCGCCCCGGGCGCTCACCTGGGTACACCCCGACAAAAGACGAGCGCTATTTAGTTGAATGCAATCCGGCAAAGACTGCAGGGATAGACATTGAGGAAGCATACCGGGAAGCGGCAAGAATGGAAATCGGGCAATCTATGATTCTTTTGTCAGAAATTTTCTTACAGTGGGAGTGGCGGCCGGGCTTCAAAGATCCACCAGCTTGTTCTGAAGGGCAAAACGCGACAGCTCGGCGTTGTTCCGCAGGTTGAGCTTTTTCAGCAGGCGGGCGCGATAAGTATCCACGGTCTTGGGGCTCAGGTAGTAGGCCTCGGCAATCTCCCGGACCGTCTTACCCAGGGCCAGGTACCGGAGAACCTGGATTTCCCTGGTGGACAGGGAATCCAGGGGGGAGCAGCCCTGGGCGCCCCTGGCCAGGCGCAGCGCCAGGGCCTCGGCGGCGGCATCAGTAAGGAAGCGCCCGCCGGCATGCACCTTGCGAATGGCTTTCACCAGCAGCTCCGGGGCCGACCGTTTGGTGATGTACCCCATGGCTCCGGCCTCAATGGCCCGGACCACATACTGCTCCTCTTCGTGCATGGTGAGGATGAGGATGGGCAGTTTCGGGTGGGAGAGGCGCAGCCGGCTGACGACTTCCAGGCCGTCCAGACCGGGCATGGAAATATCGATGACCGCCACCTCCGGCGAGTTGTCTTGAACCTGGCGCAGGGCCTCCTGGCCGTCTGCGGCTTCGGCCACTACCTCCATGTCGCCGCAGTCTTCCACGAGGCGGCGCAGGCCGGCCCGCACAATGTCGTGGTCGTCGGCGAGGAGGACCCGGATCACTTTAAGCGCTCCGGCTGCCATCGGCGGGTAATTTGAAACACACCCTCGTCCCCTTCCCGGGCCGGGACCTGATCTCCAGGCTGCCGCCCAAAAGGCCGGCGCGCTCCCGCATGCCGGCCAGCCCCAGGCACTCGGACGCGGCGATCTCCTTAAGATCGAAGCCCCGCCCATTGTCCGCCACGGCCAGGGTGAGCATGCCCTTTTTCGGTTCGAGGCTCACCTTCACCTGGGTGGCCGCGGCGTGCCGGGTCACGTTGGTTAACGCCTCCTGGACAATGCGATACGCGGCCGTGGCCCCGAGGCCGTCGATGTTGGGCACCTGGCGGTGCTTGAAGACGCAGGCAATGCCGGTGCGCTTTTTAAAATCAGCGATGTACCACTCCAGGGCGTCGATCAAACCCAGGTCGTCCAGCACCCCGGGGCGCAGGCGGGTGGCCAGGCCCCTGACCTCATCAATGGTGTGGTCGATGAGCCCGCACATGGCCACAGCCCGGTCGCCGGCCTTGGGGTCTGGCGCCTGCAGGCGTTCGCTGAGCCACACTGCATCCATGCGGAGGGCGGTGAGCACCTGCCCCAGTTCATCGTGCAGTTCCCGGGCGATGGCCGTGCGCTCCTTTTCCTGGTTGGCCATGATGCTCCCGGAGAGACGCCGCAGCTGATCCTGGGCCTGCTTGAGTTCGGTGATGTCCGTGGCAATGCCGCACAGGCCGGTGGGGGCGCCCTGTTCGTTATACAGGGGAAATTTCACCGACAGATAGGTGCGCCGGCCATCGGGCGGGGGCAAGACCTCCTCGGCCTGGTAGGGCTGCCGGTGGGCCAGCACCCGGAGATCGGAGGTGCGGATTTGGTCGGCCAAGGCCCGGGGGAAAATATCATGATCGCATTTCCCGCAGATTTGCTCCCGGCTTATGCCAAACAACTCCTCATAGCGGGAGTTGACCAGGGTGTAGCGGCCCTCGCGGTCCTTGATATACACCACGGCCGGCGTATACCGGAGAATGCTGTTAATCTCCCCGGTCCTCTCCCGCACCTGGCGTTCGAGTTCCCTGGAGTAGCGCCTCAGTTCCGCCTGGGCATGTTTGAGCGCCGCCTCCGACTTTTTCCGTTCCGACAGATCCCGGGCCAGGCAGACGCTGCCGATGGTGCGGCCCTGGTCATCCTTAAGCAAACTGATGGAGATATCCATGGGGACGATGGCGCCGTCCTTTTTCTTCATGAGGATCTCAAATTCTCGCACCACGCCGTCGCGGCGCAGCCTCCCGAGCATGCGGTCCAGTTCATCGGGGTCGGCGTAGAGTTCGAAGGCCGTCTTGTCGGCTAATTCTTCCTGTTGGTAACCGTAGATTTCCGCCGCCCGCCGGTTCCACAGGATAAACTTGCCTTCCCGGTCAACAATGCCGATGGCATCCACCGAATTAGCAATGACGTTTTCCAGGTATTCCGTGGTCCGCTTGAGTTCGGCTTCGGTCCGCTTGCGTTCCTCGATTTCCTGTTTTAGCTGCTGGTTGGCGTGCACCAGTTCCCCGGTACGCTCGGCAACGAGGTGTTCCAGTTCGCCGTAGGCCCGGCGCCGCGCCGCTTCGGCCAGCTTCCGGTAGTCTTTAAATATCTCCAATTCGGCGATGCGCCGGCGCAACATTGACAGCTCTTCAATCAGCTGCGCCCTGGTTTTATCTGCGTCACCCATGTCACATGACTTCCGCTAACTTCCCGATGAGGAATCTAACCACTCAAGCAACAAGTTTATCTGCTTTACCCACCCTAGAATACCTTATTTCCCCTCCGGTCGGAAGACGGTATCCCAGTCAGCCGGCGGCGGCGTCTCCTGGAGGCGCCGGCAGCGGTCCCGGTAAATCCGGGCGGGGCCGTCTTCGGGGTTTTCCGTCAGGATGGCTTCGAACGCGGCCCCGGCTTCGGGGAAGCGGCGCTGCCGGTAGAGCTCCAACGCCTGGGCGAAGTCCTGGCGCCGCTTGATGATCTCCGGCGCCAATTCCCCCGTGAGACCCAGGACCTCAAAGACCCGGATCGCCTGTTCTTTACCCTTGACCGCCACCAGGTCCAGTTCCCGAAACTCCACCGCCCCGGCGCACTCCGCCGCGGTGACCTCGCTGGCCATGATGTGGGAGCCGTAAAACTTGTTGACCCCCTCCAGGCGGGAAGCCAGATTGACGGTGTCGCCGATGACGGTGTAGTCGAAGCGCTTTGCCGAACCCAGGTTGCCCACGATGGCGTCGCCGGTGTGCAGGCCGATGCGCATGGACAGGGGCGGCAGGTCCAGTCCGGCAAACCCGCGGTTCAACTCCTTCAGGGCCGCCTGCTGCCTCAGGGCGGCGCGGCAGGCCCGGGGGGCCTGGTCCGGTTGGTCCAGGGGGGCGCCCCAGAAGGCCATGATGGCGTCCCCTTCGAATTTGTCCACCGTGCCCGCCTCTTCCAGGATGATCTCGGTCATGCGGGACAGATAGTCGTTGAGCAGGGACACCACGGTCTCGGGGCTGAGGCGCTCCGAGATGGTGGTGAAGCCGGCCAGATCCGAAAAAAATAGGGTGACCCGGCGGCGTTCGCCCCCCAGTTGCAGTTTTTCCGGGTGTTCCAGCAAATGGTTGATGACGGTCTCGGACATGTATTGGCCGAACATGCGCCGGATGTAGAGCTTCTGGCGACCTTCGGTGGCGTAGCTGAACGCCGCGGCCAGGGTGAAGCTCAGGCCCAGCGCGACCCCGGGCAGCACCGGGTCGACCCACCAGCTGAAATGGAAGGCCCCGACGGCCAGCCCCAGGTAAGCCAGGGCCAGAGCCGCTAACCCGGTCAGGGTGGCCAGAAGCCCCGAGAAAAAGAGGACGACCAAGACCATGGCGGCGGAGAGGACCAGGATCCCGGCCCACAGGCCCCAGAGGGGCGCCGGCCGGAGAAAATCGCCCCTCAGCAGGTTATCCAGTAAGGTGGCGTGGACCTCCACCCCGGGATAAACCGCGGCCACCGGGGAGGCCTTCAGGTCCAGGAGGCCCGGGGCGGTGAGTCCCACCAGGACCCATTTGCCGGCAAAATCCGCCGGCGGGTAGATGGGAGGGAGGCCGTGGGCGCGGCGGGCCTCCGAGGCGATGACGTTGGCCGCGGAAAACCGCTGGTGGCTGCGGCTGGGGCCGCGAAACTTGAGGAGGAACTGCCCCTGGCCATCCAGGGGAATGGCGAGGTTCCCCACCTTCAGGGCGCCGGGGGCGAATTGTAAAGGACCCGGAGTCCCGAAGCGGTGAAACGCCGCGAACCCGAGCGTGGGGAGCCACTTATCCTTAAAGGGTAGCACCAGGGCTACCCGGCGGTAGATGCCGTCCGCGTCCGGGCGGGACTCCACGTTCCCCAGGGCCTGGGCCGCGGCCAAAAGCGGCGGGATGGGGGTGACTACGGCCCGATAGTCAGGCTGGTCCAGAGGCGGAGGGCCGGGGAGGGTGAGGCCGGCTTGCTTGAGCAGGTCCGCTTCCGAGGGGTTGGGCGGCTTGGCCTCCCGGGATAGGAAGAACGGCGCCGCCACGTTGCCGGCCGCGGCCGCGGCCTGTGCGAACCGCTGGTCGTCTTCGGGGCCGTAGGACGAGGCCTCGGTGAACAGGATGTCGAAGACCACCGCCTTGGCGCCGGCCCACCGGCAGTAGTCGATGAGGGGGGCGTAGAGTTGCCGGGGCCAGGGCCAGGTAACCCCCTGGTTTTTGAAAAAATCCAGGTCGGGCTGATCCACCGTCACCACCACCACCTGGGGCGAGGCGGCCGGCAACGGCACCCGGCGGAAGAGCGCATCCAGGGTCTTGAGGCGGTAAGGCTGGATGGCCCCGGAGAGATCCAGGACCAGGGACAACGTCAGAGCCGCCAGGGTAAGCCCCAGGGCGGCCAGCCATTTAGCATGCCGGAAAGCGGCGGTAAGACCGAGATTGCGTTTCATAGTCCCTTGGGAACAAGGTGATTTTTGTTTAAGGGGATGGCCGGGGGAAGCCCTTATGGAAAAATGGAAAAAATGAAAAAATGAAAAATTCCCTCAGCCTTCCTTCAAGCTCCCTTACGCCAGGCGGACGCGGAACTTTTCCACCAGATGGTGGGGGTGGTAGGACATTTTGGCCGTCCTCAGGCCCGCCTCCCCCAGGTCCTGCTCCCGGTTGACCAACGGCACGCCGGCCCAGGCCTGCCGGCAGAACTGTTGATTGATGACGGCGTAAAGGCCCCGTAACTCCGGGGCGGCCTTTTCCAGGTGGATGACTGCGGTTGCCGCATTCAGCAGTTCGCCGCAGGAAAAGGCCTCCACCCGGTCGTTGACGAGAATCACGCCGCCCTGAAGCGAAAGGGCCTGAAAATTGGCCAGGGCCGCATTGATGGCCGCCCACTCCCCCATCAGGGAAAGATCACACTCACATCTCTTGACCTCACACCACCTGGCGCTTAAATCCAGGCAGGCCGGCAGGTGCTCGGCCCCGAGGGGCTCATAGCGGAAGCGGTAAGACCTGGCCAGGCTGTTGATGTGGTGGCGCTTGGCCTGGTATGGCCCGCCGGGCAGCCGGATGAGGTCATCGGTGCGGTAAACGTAATCGAAGTGATCTCGTATTGGCTCCACCACAAATTCGGGATGGCCGGCCACCTCCGCCGCCAGCCGGGGATCGGCCCGCTCAATGGCGGGGTTTGCCACCCCGCACTCGTCCCGGAGCCGGACCAAAACCTGCCGGCACAGATCGACCCGGGGCCCGGGACCCACCGGCGGCAGGGCCCAGGCCTCGCCTCCGGGGCTGGCGCTCACCACCAGGAGCCGGTCCCGGTCCAGGGACCACTGGTAGCCATAGTGGGACTGCCATATAAAGAGGTTGGTGAAGGTCAGCTCCGAGGTTTCGGCTTGATAGTCCCAGAGGATTTTTCGAAATATTTCCCGGTCTGCCAGCGTCAGGGGCTTGAACCCGGGGAAAACCGGCCCCAGGGCGTAAGAGTTGCCAGGATGCGGTTTCAGACCCAAAATAACCTACTCCTTAAGACTCGGGGCGCTCCTTGGGGCGCAAATTTCCGCGTAGTGGAAAAACGCCAAGGAAAAGGGGATAGTGGCCTTCCAGAGAAGAAGATTCTTTGGAAGGGGGAGGCGGTTAAGTTAAGGTTCCGGTAGGGCGGGCCGGTTCTGAAAAGTTCAAGGTTCAAGGTTCGGGTAATTAAAGAATACGTAATGCGCGCCATGATAAAAAACCTGCCACTTTTCATACGTTATGGGTGGGTCAAAGGCCCATGAGCAACTGCTCCCTGCTCCCTGATACTCAGGGTCCCTCAAGTTTTACGGAAGTTTCCACCCGGAGCCGGTATTTATCGATCTTGGACAAGAGCGTTGGCCGGGAAATGCCCAGGATCTTGGCGGCCCGGCTGCGATTGCCGCCGGTCAGGTCCAGGGCCTCGCTGATGACCAGGCTGGCAAAGTGGTCCATGCATACCTCAAATACGTCCTTGCCTTCCCCGGCAGCCAGGGCTTGCCGCACCCACTGCCGGACAATCTCATCCGTCTGTTGGTCTCCCGGTTCCTTCGCCAGGCTTTCGCCGCCGATGGCCCGGGAGACGTCCTCCGGGCGAATGGGATACCCCCGGCTGAAGATCAAGGCCTTCTGTATGGAGTTGGCCAGTTCCCTTACATTACCGGGCCATTGATAGTTCTGGAGCAACAGCCTGGCCTCTGCCGTCGTACCCGGATTGTCCATGCCAATTTCCTTGGCAAACCGGGCCAGGAAGTAATCTGCCAGCAGAGTGATGTCCTGGGCCCGTTCCTTGAGCGGCGGCAGCCACAGGGTGACTACCTTGAGGCGGTAATACAGGTCCTCCCGGAACCGCCCCTGGGCCAGGGCCGCTTCCAGGTCCCGGTTGGTGGCCGCGATGATGCGCACATCCACCGGGATCGGTTCACGGCCCCCCAGGCGTTCGATGCTCCTCTCCTGGAGCAGTCGCAGGATCTTGGCCTGAATGGAAAAGGGCATGTCCCCGATTTCATCCAGGAACACGGTGCCCCCGTGGGCTTGCTCGAACTTGCCCACCCGGCGGTTGACGGCCCCGGTGAAGGCCCCTTTTTCATAGCCGAACAGTTCAGACTCCAGCAAGGTCTCGGGAATGGCCACGCAATTGATGACCAGAAAGGGCTTGGCCGACCTCAGGCTGTGTTGATAAATGGCCCGGGCCACCAGTTCCTTGCCGGTGCCCGAATCCCCCCGGACCAGCACCGTGGCGTCGGTGGGGGCCACCCGGCCAATGGCCTTATAGACCTCCTGCATGGGTTTGCTTTTGCCGATGATGGCATCCGCCCCAGCCGTATCCGGGGCCACGTCCAGTTCCACCCGGGAGCGCATGAACCGCCCCGCCTCCAGGGCCTGGGAGATCAAGGCCAGGATGTCCGGAATCTCGGGGGGCTTGAGGACGTATTCGAACGCGCCCAGTTTGGTGGCCTCGATGGCGGTATCGGTGGTGCCGAACGCGGTCATGATGATGACCGGCAGCTTGGGCTCGATCTCGTGGATGGCCCGAAACGCTGCCAGGCCGCTCATCCCCGGCATGCGCACATCCATGATCACCAGGTCCGGGACTGCCGCCTGGACCAGAGAAATGGCCGCCTCCCCGCTGGACGCGGTCTTCACGGTATGTCCTTCCGCGTTCAGGAGTTTCTCGAAGCTCTGCCGCAGCTGCGCGTCGTCGTCCACAATCAGGATGTGGCCCATGATTCATTTTTCCCGAGGGGCAGCGTGATAATGAAAGTCGCCCCCTCATTCTCTCTAGATTCCAGTTCCAACCGGCCGCCGTGGTCTTCGATGATCCGGGTGGCAATGCTCAGCCCCAGGCCGGTGCCTTCTTCCTTGGTGCTGAAAAATGGTTGAAAGACCTGGTCCCGGACGGACTCGGGGATGCCGGGACCATTGTCGCTCATCCGGATAACCACCGCCGGTCCCAGGGGCGGCTCCAGTCGTTCCTCTTCTTGGATGGTGATGACCCCGCCGTTCACCATGACTTCGCAGGCATTGACCAGCAGGTTGGCCAGGACTTCCTTCAACTGGTCCGGATCGGCCCAAATCTCCGGCAGCCGGTGCGGCCGGATAAGCTTCACTTCCACCCCGTAAGATTCCAGGCGGTAGCGCAGCAACACCAGGGCCATGTTGACCACATCCGAGGGGCTGACCCGCTGCACCTTCAGCTTGGGCGGCCGGGAAAACTCCAGGAAATTGCGCAGGATGCTGTCGATATGGCGGATCTCTTCGGAGATCACCTGGAAATCATCCTGCTGGGAAGGGGACATCGCCAGGGTGCTCTTCAGGCAATGCAGCCGGAAATTCACCGAAGTCAAGGGGTTGCGGATGCTGTGGGCGACTCCGGCGGCCAGCTTGCCCACCATGGCCAATTTGCCCGATTGCAGAAGATGTTCCTGGCTGCGCTCCAGTTCAGTCTGAGCCTGGTCCACGTCTTCGATGAGGCTGTGCACCCGGGTGCTCAGGGCCTTCACTTCATCCGGCACCCGGTGGTCCGGGTTGGCCGGCGTTGTTTCCAGGGCCAGCCGGCGGATCGGCCCCAGGATCTGCTTGATGAGGATGTACGCCAGCAATACCCCCAGAACCGCCGCCGCGGGCACCGCGACCAGGGCGAAGGCGTTGATGAACCGGGCCCGGGCCTGGCTCTCCGTCCGCGCCCGGGAGATGGCGTATTCATGGGTCAGTTTATACCTTTGGCAGAGATTGAGAATCGCGACATACTGTTGGCGTATTTCCCAGTGCAGTTCGGCTCCCGCCTTCCTCTGGCCCTCCCGGTAGAGGGCGATCACCCGTTCCCGGGCGATCACATATTGATGATGTTGCACATCGATCTGAGCGATAATCTCTTTCATGGCCTCGGTATAGGCCGATTCCCGGGCCTTTACCAGCCAGCCCTCGAAGGCGCGGCTGTACCGCTCGATTTCCTTGAGCCATTCGGGATTGCCGTCCAGAAAATAATAGGTCAGGAACCCCTTCTGTTGCAAAAGGGCGGATTCCAGCTCTTCCGCCGCATGGTAGGAAGCCACGTTTTTGTCGATCAGGGAGGTCAGGAGGGAATCCATGGCGGCATTGTGCCACAGGGTCACCAAGCCGCCGCCGATCGTGGTGAGCACCAGCGCCATCAGGAGCGCCAAGATGCGGGCCCGCAGGCTGAGGCGCTTCCACATGTCTTTACCCAAGCTCCTTCAAGTCAGACGCGGAGACCAGGTATCCCGCCTTGATCGGTTGGTCGCTGGTTGCCTGGGCTACCGAAACCTTTTGGTTGCAGACCTCCACGGTGCCGGTCCCCACCGGCTGGCCCCCTTCATCATAAATGGCGACACTGGCTCCGGGACTCATCCCGTGCGCCGTGCCCAGACCGAAATGGATCTCGCAGCCGTCGTCCCCCCTGGTTACCCGGTAGACTTCGGCCTGGCCGGTTGCGGCCAAGAGCGCATCCCACCTCCCGGACAGCCAATAGACGGCGCCGAAGGCCAGCAAAATCCCCGGCAGGCAGCCTGCCGCCACGACGAAGGCTGAGACCCCCAACCACCGCCGGACCAGGGAGGTGGAGCTTTTCTGAAGGCCGAGAGCGTCCGGAAAGACCTTGATGCGGAAGGCCGGCGCCTTCCGGGGGGATACGGTTCGCTTGGGAAGAACCGCCAGGCTGTATTCCCCCGGAGAGATGCCCGGACCGACGATCAGCCGCCCCCGCCACATGTCCCCTCCCAGAAAATAGCCCTTGTGAATCGCCTCGAAATTCACCGTGAGTTGGTCCGAACTGGTCACAAAGGTCAAATCCTGAATGTCGTGGGCCTCGTCGGTCAGTTCCCCGTTAATTTCCGTAACGGCTCCCGGCAGCACCTTGACGAAGTTCGCCCGTTCCCGGAAATGCACCAGCAGGCCATCAATCATGGCCAGCAAGGCGATCACGCAGAAGGCCGTGGCGATTTTGCTCGCCAGGTTGCGCCAACGATTTACCTGCCCTAACTCCATTATTTCATCCCAGGTTTGAAATTCTTCTGCCAGCTTCTCACCTGCGGCAACTTTTTTTATCTTACCACAAAAAAAGGGAGTCGCCCTGGGTTTGTGATGATGTTACCCCAGGGCGACTCTCGGAATGCACCTGCACCGACGGACAACTTATTTCTTAAAAATGTCCGTCTTGGTCATGTTCATAAACCTGGCAATTTTGCCCGGTTCCTTGTAGTAGATGCGCACTTCGTCGCCCGCCTCCCAGGTATAATCCGGTAGGGCAAAGTATTCCTCGGGTACCGAGAACGTCACCAGCAATTTCTGCCGGCCGGAATACACCGTGATGGCTTTCTTGTCCTTGTCCACCATGGGGAATTTCTTCTCAGCCACTATGGGACTTTCCCTGCCCACATTCTCTTTTTGGTCGATGAGCGTGTAGGTTATACTCTTCATGCTCTTGGTGGGAAGGTCGTAAATAACGATCTCCCGGGTCTTGGTGTCCAGCTTCATCCGCAGCCCGGCCTTGGGGTCCGCCCCCCGTTCCTCAGGTTCCTTGGGCATTGCAAAGGTAGCCGGCGCCCCGCTGTAATCGGGATTGGCCGCGTCATGTTTGACATCGTTGATAAAAGTCACGGTGTCCTTTTCTTTATCAAAGGCGATCACCCTGCCCTGGTCCACTTTGCCCAATTCGCCGCAGCCGAGACCGCCCAGCACCAGGGTTGCCGCCAAGCTGGCTACGAGAGCCCACCAGCTAACTTTCTTACCCATCAGCTATCTCCTTTCCAGATAATCAATCCCATCTGCTATTTCGCCACCGAGATCTGGGCCTTCTTGGCCGCGACCTCTGCCTTGGCCCCGATTACCATCCGTATCCCGATGTAAAGGGACATGGCTGCCACCAGGCCCAGGATGAGGACCGTGGCGCTCCCGTCAAGGAGTCCTTCCCAGGCGGGAAACCACTTGGCCATCAGCTTGAGGAGGACGGACACGCCGCAGCCGATGACGGCCAGGCCGAAGGCGATGCGGATGCCGTAGCCCTTGATGTACTTGGTGGCCACGGTGCCGACCTGGGCGCCCATCGCCGCGCCCACCAGCATGATCAAGGCTGCCACCAACTCGGTCCGGCCCTTGTAGGTGTAGGTGGCGGTGCCGTAGAGCCCGGAGATCATGACTTCGAAGAGGTCGGTGCCCACCGCCACGTGGGTGGGGCAGCCGATGAAGTAGATCAACGCCGGCATGCGGATCAGACCGCCGCCGATCCCCAAAATCCCCGCCATCCAGCCGGTGGCGAAACTGATAAAAATGGGCAGCCAGGCGCTGCAGGTGAGCTGGGCCTCTTTGAACGTGACCATCGGGGGAATCTTGATCTTGTGCAGGGTCTTGTGCCATTCAATGCCGGTGGACAGCTTGTCCACTTCTTTGCCGGCCGCCACCGCCTCCCGGTCTTTCCGTTTTTTCTTGGCCACGTCGGCAAAGACCATCCAGGCGATGAGAGACAACAGCACCAGGTACAACAGGCGCACATATTTTTCCACCTGGCCGATGCGCTCCAGCCACATGACCATCTGGGCCCCCACTTCGAAGCCCAACACCGTGCCCACTATCATGATCACACCCAGCTTATAATCCACGTTGCCGAATTTGCCGTGGCGCATGGTGGAGATGAGGGACTTGCCTGCCATGTGGGCGATGTCGGTGCCGATGGCGAAGGCCATGGGAAAGCCCAGGATATTCAGGCCCGGGGTCACCATCCAGGCGCCCCCCATGCCGAAGAACCCGCCGATAATGCCTACCCCCACCCCTAAAATGATCAGCCCCGGCCAGAATATGGAAACTCCCGCAATGGGCATGAGAACATAAAAGAAATCCATGAGTATCCTCCTAACCGTGTTGTCCTTAAGATCTTAATGTTCCGCCAGTTCCCGGGACTTGAGATCCAAGCCGATCCAGGTCATGACAATGTCGGCTACTACCCCAAAGATCAGACCCACCACGGGAATGATAACAATGGTCACGAGAGTGAAATAAAAATGACTCTCATTATACAAGTTGGTCCACCAGGCCTCCCAGCCGGTAAACTTCCGGGTGTCGGCCACGATCACCAGGGGCGAGGCCTTCGGCCCGGCGGCCAGGACCATCTCAGGCAGCAGCAAGCTGGCCATGATCACCAGCCCCGTGATTTTTGCCCACCATTTACGCATTGTGACTAACCTCCTTGAAATTCTTGGTTACCTGACCACGGTCACTTCGCAGGGGGCGTGCGCCACCACCTTGGCCGCAGTGCTGCCCATTACTATCTTTTCCAGGGCGTTCTGGCCGGTGCTGCCGATGACGATGCGGTCAAACTTGCCATCTTGAGCCTTTTGGATGATTAAATTGGCCGGCACCAGCCCGGTCATCAGGACCGTCTCCACCGGCAGGTTTTTGGCGTCAAACAGGGCTTTGGCCTTTTTCAACGCGGCCCGGGCCTCGTCTTCCAGCTTTTCCCGGATGTTCGGCGGCATTTCATCGAGATAATCCGCGCCGAAATAGGCCACCGACATCAAGGTCACCTGCGCTTCTTGCTTTTCCGCCAGTTCCAATCCTCGCTGCACGGCTTTCATGGAATGCTCCGAGCCGTCTGTTGGCACCAATACTTTCATACAAGACCTCCTCGGAATGACTTAAAGTGCGTCACGATTAAAAAAAAGATGACACCTGCGGCAGTTTGACGGGGAGTTGCGATAGTGCCTCATGTTCCTGGTGTTTCTCCCGACATTGATAAGTAAGCCTGAAAATAAATCTCTTACCGTATTGAGACAATTGCACATGCACCGGTTTCACCGGCTACCCGTTCACTTTTGTATAAAGCAATGTCCGTGCCAGGCAGGGTTGACTACGGCCGATTAGGATAACTTCAGAATAAATCAACGTTATCAGGCGTCAGCCCCAAATCCCGGCCCTTAGCTGAACCGATACTCTGTCAGCAATTTTTACAGAGTGTAAAGGGATAGTGGAGGCAACCGGTCCGATGAGGTCTCCGGCCACTACCTCTACGGAGTAGATGACGGGGATAATTAATCGGTCTCTCATATCCTCAAGGCCTCCCAAAAATCATGAGAAGATGGTAGGGCGGGCCTCTGCAACGGCCCCATAGGGTGAGCAGCGCCTGTCCTACGCTTCGCCAGGCAGTGGGCTTGGCTGACTGCTGAAAGCTGACCGCTGAAAGCTATTTTCTGGTATGATTCTTGTTAGATGTGAGGCAGGAGAGACCGGCGATGGAAACCCTCAACTTATTCCGGGAAATTTACCGCAAGTTCACAGGCCGCCGGGGCCAACCCTCCCGGGATGACCTGGCCGCAGCCTTTCGCTTCCGCTATGCCTGCTTCAAAGACCTGCTGGACTCCAACTCCCAATTCTTGAATATTATTGCCGACTTGGAAGAGAAACTGACCGGTCGCCACGTGTTCGGCATGTCATATGTCAGGTCCCAGTCGGCCCGGGCCGCGTTCCACGCCTTCCGCATGATCAAGAGTCTGGATGTCTTATCCGGTCACAGGTATCCGGTCCTTTACCGGGTGCTGGACGTGATCAATATCAGGATCAAGCACCAGTTGGGAAAAAGGAAAGAACTTCAGGTTATGGAATTGGTTTTGCCCCTTTCCGGGGTTACCCAAGAAATGGTGGATTGGGTGGGGGGCAAGAGCGCCCACCTGGGCGAGGCCATGAAGATCGGTCTGCCCGTCCCCGCGGGCTTTGCCATCAGCACCCGGGCCTTTGTCGACTTTCTGGCCCACAACGATCTGGTGGACGAAATCAACAAGCGCAAGATGGACATCGACCCGGCCACCCCCCAGACCGTCAAGCAGGTGAGCGACGAAATCCAGGCCTTGATCATCGCCGCCCAGGTGCCCCCGGCCCTGTCCGAGGCCATCCTCGCGGCTTATGCCCGGATGCAGGAAACCCTGGCCGGGAGCCCGGGGGAGCCCGTCCGGGTATCCATGCGCTCCAGCGCCATCGGCGAAGACGGCCAACTGTCCTTCGCCGGGCAATACCTCTCCATCTTGAATGTCCCGGGCGACCAGCTGCTCCCGGCTTATAAAAACATCCTGGCCAGCCTCTACACGCCCCGGGCTATCTCTTACCGCCTCAACAAGGGCATCCGGGGTGAAGACATCGCCATGAGCGTCGTCTGCCTCCAGATGGTGGACGCGGTGGCCAGCGGCGTGATGTATTCCCACCATCCCTTCAACGTCAGGGATGAGAACCTCCTCATCAGCGCCGTCTGGGGCTTGGGACCTTATGCGGTGGACGGGGTGATTACCCCGGACACCTATCGCGTCGCCAAGACCGAAGATTTTCCTATTCTGGACCGAACCGTGTCCCACAAGGCCGTCCAGTTGGTGGCCAAACCCGAGGCGGGCCTGCATGAAATCCCGGTGCCGCCGGAGCAGCAGGATCAACCCTGCCTGTCCACGGAACAGATCAAGGTCCTGGCGGCCTATGGCGTCAAGCTGGAAGAGCACTACCACTGTCCCCAGGATGTGGAATGGTCCCTGGATAAAGATGGCCGCTTCATGGTGCTCCAGAGCCGGCCCCTGGTCCTGCAGGCCCCCACGGGCAAGGAACTTCAAGACATTCCGGCGGTGACCGGCTATCCCGTGCTGGTTGAGGGCGGCGCCGCAGCCTTCCCCGGCGTGGGCTGCGGTCCGGCCTTTCTGCTCCAACGTGACGAGGACTTGCTGAATTTCCCCGAAGGCGCGGTGTTGGTGGCCCGGCATTCTTCCCCCAAATTTGTCATGGTCATGCCCAAGGCCCAGGCCATTGTCACCGATTCCGGCAGCATCTCCGGCCACATGGCCTCACTGAGCCGGGAATTTTCCCTTCCCACCCTTCTGGATACCAAGGTGGCCACCCAGACCATTGCCCCGGGTCAGATCATCACGGTGGACGCCTACACCTGCCGCATATATCAGGGCCAGGTGCTGGAATTGCTGGATCATCAGCCCCTCCGGAAATCCCACCTGAAAGACACCCCGGTCTATAAAATCTTACAGCACGTGGCCGAGTCCATCCTGCCCCTGCGCCTGGTGGACCCCAAGTCCCCGGATTTTTCCCCGGAGCACTGCCGGTCCCTCCACGACCTGGCCAGGCTGGTGCATGAACTCTCTTACACCGAGATGTTCAAGATCAGCGATATGGTCTCCGCCCGGGAGGGGTACGCCCTGAAGCTGGACGCCCCCATTCCCCTGGACCTCTACCTCATCGACCTGGGCGGCGGCTTGGCGGGGGCCGACCCCCACGCTCATAAGGTAACCCCGGACCAGGTGGCCTCGGCGCCCTTCCAGGCCGTCTTGCGGGGGATGCTTCACGAGAAAGTGCGGAGTCTGGAACCCCGCCCCATTCAACTCTCCGGGCTGATGTCGGTGATGCGGGAACAACTGCTGGCCGCCCCCAATGTGGAGGAACGCTTCGGCGACCGCAGTTACGCCATTATTTCCGACAAGTATCTCAATTTCTCTTCCCGGGTGGGCTATCACTACAGCGTCCTGGATGCTTACTGCGGCGCCACCGTCAACAAGAACTACATCACCTTCTCCTTCAAGGGCGGCGCGGCCGACGACGTACGCCGCAACCGGCGGGTCCGGGCCATCGCCATCGTCCTCATGGGCCTGGATTTTTCCGTGGAGGTCAAGGGCGACCGGGTAGACGCCCGCCTGCAAAAATACGACAGCCCGGTCATCCAGGAAAAATTGGACCAGATCGGGCGCCTGCTCATCTTCACCCGCCAGATGGATATGCTCATGACCAGCGAGGCCGGCGTCGAGGCCGTGGCCCAAAAATTCCTCCGGGGCAATTACGGCCTGGATATGGAGGGCATGGTGCCAGTCCCGGAGGAGAGCGGCCCGGGAAATTCGCCTCCGGCTGGTTCCGGATAGAGTGGGGCGATGGTAAGCGTCTGCGGGAGGGGTCATGAACCCGCTTCTGGGGGTGAGGTTTTCTTGGTCCTGTTCTCCCGATCCACCTTCTTTTCATACGCCGCCTCGATCTTGAGCAGCAACTCCTCCAGGGGGCACGGCTTCATAAGGTAATCATAGCCCCCCAGCCGGTTGATCTCCATGGCCGCGTCCATGGAGGCGTGGCCGCTTAAGATGATCGCCTCCACCTCCGGGTTGATCTTCTTGATTTCCCCCAGGGCGGTAAGCCCATCCATTCCCGGCATGCGGATGTCCAGGATAATCACGTCGTAGGGGGCAAGCTTGAGCTCCTCCAGGGCCTCGGCGCCGCTTGCCTTGGCGCTCACGGTTAGTCCCTGGGCCTCCAGCATCTTTTCCAGGTTGGCCCGGAACCGCTCTTCGTCATCCACCAGCAATATCCGGGGCTTAGTCATTAGCAAACAACTCCGATTCCCGGCGGCGCGGCAACGTGATGGTGAACTCCGTGCCCCGGCCCACCTGGCTGGCCACCGTAATTCGCCCTCCCAGCCGCAGAATGATGCCGTGGCAGATGGATAGTCCCAGCCCCGTGCCCCGGCCCGGGGGCTTGGTGGTGAAAAACGGGTCGAAGATCTTGCTCAAATGAGCTTCCGGGATGCCGCACCCCGTATCGCTGATGACGATGTCCACGGCATCATCGCCGGCAAGGCGCGTGGTGATGGTGATGACCCCGTCTTTGCCGATGGCATAGGTGGCATTGGTGAGAAAATTGAGGATCACCTGGCGCAATTGGGGCGCGTCGCTGAAAATCACCGGCAAGTCCTGATCATAATGGCGCACGATGGTGATATTATTGTGTCTGGCTTCCTTCTCCACCAGCATGGTCATATTTTCAATGGCCCGGTTGACCTCCACGGCCTGAATCACCGGGTCCCGTTTGCGGGCGAAATCCAGTAAATTCCGGGTGATTTCCGTGCAGCGATCTACCTGCTGCACAATCTGGCGGACCGACCCCTGAAGTTCCGCAAGTTCCTTCCCGTCTCCGCCGCCGAGTTTCTTCAGCAGCAGCTGCATCCATTCGGCCTCCTGGCGGATGATGGCCAGGGGGTTGTTGATTTCATGGGCAATTCCGGCCGAAAGTTCACCGATGGCAGCCAATTTCTGCGACTGCAGCAGCCGCTCATCCAGCAGCCAATCTTTTTTTTCGGGCGCATCCATCCGCTTTACCCGCCTCCGGCGGCTAGATTTTGCGAGCCGGAGAAATTTCTCAGAGGTAACGCCCGGGGGTTGTCCGGCGCCTCCGGGGCACCGCCTCCACGCCAGGCCTTCGTTTCCCGGGCGTTGACAGCCTTGCCGGGTTTCCGGGATCAGGCCTTGTCTGCCTGGATCATCTTCCGGTCATAAGCCTGGCGCACCTTCTCCAGCAGCTCGTCCAGGGCCACGGGTTTCATGACATAATCAAAGGCCCCCAGTTGAATCCCCTGAATCCCCGATTCCACCGAGGCGTGGCCGGTGAGCATGATTACTTCCACCCGGGCTTTCTTCTTCTTGATCGCCCGCAACGTTTCAATCCCATCCATCCCCGGCATCTTGACATCCAGGACGATGACATCAACGTCATGCTTATCCAGGAATTCCAAGGCCTTGTAGCCGCTGTCCACCCCGGCGACCTCAATCTTTCTCGCCTTCAGCCGCTTGATAATGGTCTCCAGAAAGTCCGGCTCATCATCCACCACTAACATCTTGAACTTCTCCATACCATCGCCTCCTCGGGTCATTTCACCGGCAAATAAATGGTGAACGTGGTGCCTATGACTTCCTCGCTGGCCACCATGATCCTGCCGCCCAACTTTTCGATAATGCTATAAGCAATGGATAAACCCAGTCCGGTGCCCTTGCCCACTTCCTTGGTGGTGAAAAAGGGGTCGAAGATTTTCGGCAACGCCTCCTTGGGAATTCCCGGGCCAGTGTCGCTGATCTCAATGGATATTCGGTTGTTCTGCTTTATGGACCTGGTATTGATGACGATCTCCCCATCTTTGTCGATGGCGTCGATGGCATTGGTGATAATGTTCAGGAACACCTGCTGCAGCTGGGCCTGGTCCGTGGTGGTCAACGGCAGGTCCGGGGCGTAATTCGTCTGGATATCGATGTTGCGGTAGCGGGCGTCGTTCTCCAAAAAGTCGATGCTCTCATCCAGGATCTCGTTAATATTGACCCGCTCCTCCACGGGCTCCATCCGCCGGGCAAACCCCAACAGGCGGTGGGTCACCGTCTTGGCCCGGACCACATGAAACTCGATCTTGTGCACCGCGTCCAACAGTTCCTGGAAGTGTTCACTTTTGGCCACATCCTCCATGGCCAGCAGGTCCTTCATCCACCCCGCCTTCTCGCCGATCACCGCCAGGGGGTTGTTGATTTCATGGGCAATGCCCGCGGCCATCTTGCCCAGGGCCGCCATCTTGCTGGACTGTATCGCCATTTCATCGCTGGCCGCCTGCTTCCGGTCCATCCGCTGCAGTTCCTTCATCATCGCCCGGGTGGTAACGTAGGTTCCGATGATGATGAGCACCACCCCGCCGAGACCGATTAAGGCTGCGAGAAATCTGGCCTGCAACAGCGGCGTCAACTGCTCCGTGGGAGCTTCCGAGATGACCAAGATCCACTTTTTCAGTTTGATGATGCTGGTGGCATAGATGATGGTCTCCCCCCGAAAGTCCATGGCCTCCACCATGGTCCCGGTGGCCGCGGCGAAGTCGGGAGCCTTGGGGGGCTCCATGACCTTGCCGCCAAAACGCGGCGTGGTCTGCAGCACGTTTTCCCGGTTGATGATCATGGCGTCGCCTTTTTTGCCGATCCAGGCGGCCCGCACGATATTATCGATAATGTCCGAATCGATGGTGGCCCTGAGAACCCAACTCTGGTTCTTCTCCCGCACCATGACGGCAATGATGAAATGGGGGATTTTCCTGAATCCCAGAAAGACATCGCTGACGTAAACCCCCGTGACCATCACCTCTTGAAACCATTTCTCATCCTTGTAGTTCACTTTTTTCAAGATGCTGTAATGTGGTCCCACATAGGCCAGGTGGTTGCCTTCCTCGTCGATGACCCCCAGGTCTAAAAATGACTTGGAGCGGGTCTGGATGATATTAAAAACCCTGTTTAAATAATCTTCGTTCTGCAATTGTCCCAGAGATTGAGTGTTCGCCAGACCGGTAAGCTGGGCAATCCGTTCCTCCAGAAACAGGTCAATGGAACTGGCTCGATTCTCCGCCAGGGTTTTCATGTTGTCCATGATCTTGGCGGTATAGGACACGCTGAACTGGTGATAAATCACTCCTCCCAGGATAAGCAAGGGGA
>Ga0194126_10001635_pt1 | contig 37453 bp, 29 predicted proteins | sample TA2KigC150mmetaG_FD_148641 | JGI IMG/M metagenome (GOLD analysis project Ga0194126, IMG submission 148641) | Freshwater microbial communities from Lake Tanganyika, Tanzania - TA2015035 Kigoma Deep Cast 150m | ecosystem: Environmental > Aquatic > Freshwater > Lake | place: Tanzania: Lake... | reverse complement strand
TCCTTGAGAAAAGCCTCTTAAAAAAGACAGTCCTACAAAGACAATAAGTAGTAATTTTTTCATTATCTAATTATATTGACATGCCCATGTATTGTTTGTCGTTTATCGACATTTGGCAGTTTTACTGTTATCACATAGGTATACGTACCAATTTGGCAGGGGTTGCCTTTCTCGGTATAAGAACCATCCCAGCCAATATCTGCATTTTGAGACTCAAAAATAACCTCTCCCCAACGGTTGTAAATCAACATTTGATAGTTATATGGGTCAATACCGGATGTAAAGATAGGTCTAAATGTTTGATTGAATTGATCGCCATCCGGAGTAAATGTATTGGGAATATAATAAACTAACCCTGGATCAAAACCAATATAGAAACTTGCAGTATCTGAACAACCCAAGTTAGAGTATGCGTAAAGCACCACGGTAGCACCTTCTTCATCACTATTGAAAATATGAGAAGGACCAACTTCATTCGAAGAACCACCATCGCCAAATTCCCAGGTATAACTACTAGCACCAATTGAACTATTCCAAAAAGATATGGATTGATTTGGTTCTGTAAAAACTTGAGACGAAGGTTCAAAAGCCGCAACTGGGTAGTTATCAACCGCAATCATATTCGCAACAGTGGTGGAACTTGTACAGCCATTTAAAGTTGTTGTCAGTGTGACAGAAAAATTGCCGGCAGTTTGGAAGTTCATATTAACATTGGCTCCACTGGCAGTGAGTTGATTGCTTGTTTGCCAAGCATAGCTTGAATTATTTGCAACGTCGGCACTAAAGTCAACAGTTAACGGCACGCATCCTTGTAGCATATTTGCACTGAATGTACTTATTGGGAGAGGTGTGACGGTGATATTCGCTTGAATTGTATCAGATGAACAACCATTTAATACATTGAATACTTGAATAGTAGAATCTTGTGCCGGCACGAATGTATTCGAGGCAATCCCTTGTACAGCGTTTGGCCCCCAGTAATAAATTCCTGCTGGATTGGCAACTGCTTGCATAGTGACTGGGTCACCAGCGCAAATCGTTTGGTTGTTCATTGTGATGCTTGGTATTGGATTAACTGTTAAGGTTGCAGTGGCGGGCAAAGACGTACAGCCATTTAGTGAATAGGTGACATTTTGCGTCACTGTATTGAGTGGGCTAAGTGATATCGTATCATTGTTGCTGCCGTTGGCCCAAACAAATTGTCCATTTGGCAAGTTGGCACTGGCAATTAGTTGACCAGTTTGCCCTGCGCAAATTGTTGTATTTTGTACCTGAACGACAGGAACAGGATTGACTACAATTTGAGCAGTTACCGTGTCGTTACAACCAGCTAAGTTATAGATGACGGTATAGTTTGTTGTGATATTTGGGTTGGTTGTTAGGTTGGCTTGCGTATTTGAATTATTTAGCCAAGTGTATGTTCCACCTATAAGGTCGATTTGAGTTGTGATGGTGCCATTTGCGCCGGTACAAATGGTATCATTTGAGGCGCTTATTGTTGGATATGGATTGACTGTCACCGAGAGGGTTGCGGTATTTGCACAAACACCAGCTGCTGGGGTGAATGTATAAGTTGTTGTAGCTAAATTATTGACGGCAGGGCTCCAAGTACCGTTCACGCCATTTGTGGAGCTGCTCGGCAAGTTAATGGTGCCTCCTGTACAGATAGCTGCGATCGGATTAAATGTTGGGTTTGTGTTCGCTTGTGAAGTAATCGTTATTGATTCGGTATCCGTACAACCATTAGCGGCGGTAGCGGTAAGCACATAGGTCCCAGCCGTATTGACAGTAATAGAAGCATTTGAGCCTAGATTGGTTGCGCCATTTGCCCATGAATATGAAACACCTCCACCCGCATTAAGTGTAATGTTAGCGGCATTGCAGTCTAAAATTGTTGTTGCCGTTGCATTTGTAATGGCAGCTGTTGGAGGCACAATATTTTGGGTTATCGTAATAACCTCTGTGTCTGTACAGCCATTTGCGGCGGTAGCTGTGACCGTGTATGTACCGGGTGTCGTGATTGATAAAGCAGCTAAAGCACTGACATTTGTTGTGCCATTGGACCAAGAATAGCTTGTGCCTCCAGTTGCAGTTACTGCAATGCTGGTCTGTGAACAAGTAAGGATAGTTGTATTCGAAGAATTGGTAATGGCTGCAACTGGTGCAGTAATGTTCTGTGTAATGGCACTACTGGCTGTTGCTGTACAACCATTGGCTCCTGTTACAGTTACGGTGTAGGTGCCTGGAGTAGTCACGTTTAAAACTGCGCTGGTACCAACGGTATTTGTCCCGTTAGACCAAGAATAACTGGTGCCGCCAGTTGCTGAAAGGCTGATGCTCGTTGTAGAACACGTCAAAATACTGGTATTCGGGACAGAAGTAATTGCAGCTGTAGGTGCGCTGGTATTTTGGGTAATGACAGCGTTGGCAGTTGCCGTACAGCCGTTGGCCCCTGTAACTGTAACTGTGTATGTGCCTGGTGTTGTGACGATTAAACTCGAATTTGACCCGAGGTTATTGCCCAATGAAATCCATGTGTAAGCGCCACCTCCGGTTGCTGTCAGGTTGATACTTGTTGTTGTACAATTCAGAACGGTTGTATTTGGTGTATTCGAAATTGTAACGGATGGCACTAAAATATTTTGTGTGATGGTAATCGCACTGGTACTCGTACAGCCATTTGTAGTATTCGTAACAGTAACGGTATAGGTACCCGGTGAAGTAACAGTTAGGTTCGCATTTGTTCCTACCACACTTGTGCCATTTGACCAAGAATAGGTGCCGCCGCCAGTTGCAGTAAGTGAGATACTTGTTATGGTACAGGTAAGTTGGGTAGCTGAGGTATTGTTGGTTATTCCAGCAGTTGGCGCAGCAATATTCTGAGTAATTGTTAGCACTTCTGTGCCTTGACAACCGTTTGTACCTGTAGCCGTTACTGTGTAAGTTCCTGGTGTTGAAATGCTCAGATTTGAAGTATTGCCAACTGCACTTGTGCCGTTTGACCATGAATACGAATTTCCACCTGAGGCACTTACTGAAATACTCGTTTGACTACAGGTCAACGTAGTTGTATTGCTGTTGTTGGAAATTGCGGCAGTTGGAACCGTGATATTTTGAGTCACAATATAATTGGCGGTTCCGAGACAACCATTCGTTTCGGTAATGTTGAGTGTGTATGTACCGGGGGTGTTGACGACTAAATTGGCAACGTTGCCTACACCTGCAATTGGTCCTGTACTTAGGACGGTGGATCCATTGAGCCATGTCGCAGTACCGCTTCCTGTTGATGAACTACCGGTTAAGGTTAATGTGGTGTTCGCACAAGTTAAAATACCATTCAAAGTAGGATTGATCGAAACAGTTGGTGCTTGGTTGTTTTGCGTAATCGTAGCGCTTGCTGTGGCTGTACATCCGTTTGATCCTGTTACAGTTACGGTATAAGTCCCCGGTGTAGAAACGCTAAGTGTTGCATTAGTTCCAACTACGGTAGTGCCGTTACTCCATGAATAGCTCACTCCTCCAGTTGCGGTTAAAAGGAGCGAATTATTTGTACATGAGAGCATTGTGGTGTTCAAATTCGAACTTATTGCAGGGGTAGGCAAACTAGTATTTTGGGTAATCGTACTACTTGCTGTGGCCGTACAGCCGTTCGAACCAGTCACAGTAACGGTGTAAGTACCTGGGGTGGTTACAGTTAAATTGGCATTCGTGCCAACGACACTTGTGCCATTAGACCAAGAGTAGGTTCCGCCACCAGATGCCGTAAGCGCAATTGAGGTTGTTGCGCAATTGAGTTCATTTGTATTGGGACTATTTGAAATAGCTGCTGTTGGTGCAACTACAGTTTGAGTGATCGTCGTACTAGCTGCTGCCGTACAGCCATTGCTGCCAGTAGCTGTAACGGTATAAGTACCGGGACTGGTTACACTTAGTGAAGCGTTTGATCCAACTGTAGTTGTCCCATTCGACCAAGAATAGGGAACGCCGCCGCTTGCTTGTAAGTTAATGCTAGTGGTGGTACAGTTTAGCACTGAAACACCTGTAGTATTGGAAATGCTCACGGTGGGCGCAGTGGTATTTTGTGTAATTGTGCTGCTCGAAGTAGCCGTACATCCATTTGCTCCGGTTGCGGTTACGGTGTAGGTACCAGGCGCTGTGACAATTAAAGTTGCGTTGGTTCCAATGACAGTTGTCCCGTTTGACCATGAATAGGAAACGCCGCCGCTTGCCACCAATGTGATACTTGTGGTCGCACATGTGAGCACTGAAGAGCCCGTGGTATTATTGATATTTACTGAAGGTGCTGAAATGTTTTGAGTGATTGAAACGCTCGAAATGGCTGAACAGCCGTTTGCTGCTGTGACCAATAAATTATAGGTTCCGGGGGCACTTACGTTGAGGGTTCCAGTTGAACCTAGATTATTTCCTCCTTGAGTCCAAGAGTAGTTACCATTGCCTGCAGCAGTTAATATGATACTTGTGGTATTACAAGTGAGTATGTTTGAAGCAACACTACTTGATATAGATGATGTTGGCGCGTTGAGGTCTTGGGTAATGTTGAAGTTAGCTGAGTTGATGCAACCATTTGTACCTGTGACTGTCACAGTGTATATTCCTTGGATTGTAACATTCAGCAGCGCGTTTGTTCCTAAAATAGTTCCGTTTGATTCCCATTCGTAGGTGCCACCTCCGGTTGCTGTTAAATTAATGGAGGTAATCGTACAATTAATTACTGTTCCGTTTGAGGAAGTAATATTAATGGCAGGAAGTGTAGTATTTTCTGTAATGGAAAGTGAAGAAGTACTTGTACAACCATTTGTTGCCGTTACAGTAACAGTGTAGGTTCCTGGCGCTGTCACAGAAAGCGCAGCAGTTGATCCGACGGCCGTTGTTCCATTGCTCCAAGAATAGGAAGACCCACCAGAGGCGTCCAAGTCAATGGTTGGTGTATTACAAGTGAGAATAGTGGTTCCACTAATATTAGTGATTGCAGCGTTTGGAGCAGTGGTATTTTGGGTAATAGTAGTGCTGGTCGTGTTGGTACAACCATTAGCACTTGTAACAGTAACGGTATAAGTGCCAGGTGAAGAAACAGTTAGTATTGAATTTGTGCCAACCACACTTGTGCCGTTGCTCCATGAGTAGGTGCCACCACCAGAGGCAGTGAGCGTGATGGATGTTGTAGCGCAAGTTAATACAGTGGCACTATTCACAATGTTTGCAGTCGGAGGGGTGATATTTTGCGTGATATTAATACTTGAGGTCGCAGTACAATTGTTAGAATTGCTCACAGTTAGGGTGTAGTTGCCCGGATTACTGATATTAATGGCTGCATTGGTCCCAACAATAGTTGTTCCGTTAGACCATGAATAGGTGCCACCACCGGTGCCTGTTAAGGAAATATTTGGTTGTGAACATGTAAGAATTGTGCTATTGCTGTTGTTGGTGATGCCCGCTGCTGGCAATGGGTTTACAGTAATAGTCATTGTGGTGGTTGTAGCACATAGACCGGCAGTAGGCGTAAAAGTATAGATTGTGGTTTGGGTATTGCTGAGTGCAGGGCTCCAAGTACCGGTAATTCCGTTATTGGAGGTTGTTGGCAAGGCAGCAAGGGGCGTTCCAGAACAAATTGCTGCAACCTGGGTAAAGGTAGGCGAGACATTTGCCGTTACTGTAACAACGCCGTTAACATTGCTTGTACCATTCCAAAAACCACCTCCACTGGTGTTGTATCCCCCGTAAACTATACAACCGTTGTAAGTGTAACTGAATGAATAGTAATAGGTGCCAGGACTTAATCCAGATAAAGTACCCATATATTCGTCGTTATTTGGGTTGGTTGAGGAGAAAGGATTGTAGGCGGCACTGGTCCAAGCACTTGCAGGCCATGTTGCTGGGTTGGTATTTGATGTGGATAGTCCATAAGAGACCGAGATTCCTGCCGCTTGACCCGCTGGGTTTGTGAGGTTATTTTCGAATACCTGACCGAAAATGGTGAGTGATTGACCTTGGCAAATAGTTGATACACCTGGCCACTGAACATTAGCCCAATCTAGGGTATTGGCGAGCGTAGCGGTTCCGGTTGCTGTTCCGGAGGGGCAGCCCGGCACGGTGTAATTAACTAAATAGTTGGTTGTGGCAGTTGGCGATACAGTAATGCTACTGGTGGTTTGCCCACCTGGATTCCATAAGAACGACCCACCAGAAGGAGAAGCTGTTGCGGTGAGTGTCACTGCTGATCCGGGGCAAAACGTAACAGGTGCAATACTGATTGTGGGGCTTGGCGTAACAGTAACTGTACCTGTTGCACTTAATGAGGCGCAACCATTCAAAGTATATACTACACTGTACGAAGTGGTTGCTGTAGGGCTAACTGTAATACTTTGGGTAGTTTGACCGCCGGGAGACCACAAATAGGTGCCGCCAGTACTTGACGGCGTAGCCGTGAGCGTCGCACTCTGACCACTACAGATAGAAGTATTATTTACACTTACTGTTGGTGGGTTAGCAATAGTAACTACTACTTGGTCTTGGTTGGTACAGCCATTTGCAGTGGCTGTTAAGGTATAGGTTGTTGTTGTTGTTGGGCTTGCAGTTGTAGTGAGTGTATTGGTGCTAGAAAGTGTGGCACTCGGACTCCAAGTTACGGTTGGTGTAACTGTCCCTGCGCAACCTGCAATTGGAATAGTAACGGTTTGCCCTCCAGTTAAAATAGCAAGTCCTCCACTTATTGAGGTACCAGTTAGGCCTCCACATAAAATATTATAACCCGCAACGTTGGCATTCGATGGACCTTGCGTTTCAAGGGTAAATGTAAAAGGAGGATTGGTAGGGTTATTGATCGTAACCGTGTTGTTCGAACCTGTAGCATACGGACCTCCTGAACCGACAACAGCTCCAAGGGAATTGGTCATGGTCCAAGTTGTTTCATCGAGGTTACTACCACTGAAAATGTTAACTGTAATTGGGCCCGTGAATCCACCAGTAGCAGATGCAGTTCCAGTTAAGGTGGCAGAACCTTGACCACTACAAAGTGAGATATCAGGACCTGCATTAACGGTAGGAAGCGGGTTCACATAAACGGTCATTTGGTCTTGGCCAGTACAAGTACCCTGCGTGGCTGTAAGGGTGTAGGTGGTGGTTACGGATGGGCTTGCCGTTGGGTTCAAAATTGTTGTTGAACTGAGGTTTGTAGCGGGAGTCCAGGCATAGGTAATTGGAGCCGTGCTGGGTGAGCCGGTGCACGAAGCAACTGAAATCGTGGTAGAGGTACATGGCCCGAGGGTTCCGCTTAAAACAGATGTGCCGTTACACGAAATGTTGTAATTTGGATTGTTATCGCACCAAAACCCTAAGGTTTCTAAATAAAAGCTGTAAGGGCCAGCTCCTGGAGCTGCGATAGTAACTGTATTTGTTGAACCAAGCGCATAAGGCCCTCCGGATCCGACTACCGTTCCGGCGGCGTTGGTGATCGTCCAAGAAACCATATCAAGGAAACCACCACTGCTAATGGTGACAGTCATTGCCGAGCCGGTTCCACCAGAGCCGGTTGAGCCTGCGGTAACTGTTCCGCTTAACTGGCCAGAAGCGCCGGCACAAATAATGACATCAGGCCCGGCATTCACTATAGGGTTCGTACAAGGTGGGGTTGGACAACTCACGGAGTAAGTCATTGATGCAGGACCTATTAATGGACCGCAAAAATATTGCGATAGCTGGATGCTGTAAGCGCCACTTGTGAGACAAATCCATGATGCGGGCGTTTGGCAACCGCCTGGACAGAATCCAACACCACAACCATCATCCCAGCCTTGTACAAGGGTTGTGTTTGAATTATAAATACGAAGATAGGTGTCAACTGAGCTGAGCCCACAAGTGGTAAATGTATAGGTACAACCTGCGGTAGCGGTAAAAGTAAAGACAGGGGCGGTTCCTGCTGGGAAAGTCGCGGTTGTTTGCGGTGTGCTTGTTGGGGTGATTGCAGTGGTACTACTTGGAGGGGTACAATACTGTGCAAAGCCCTGAGTGGCTGAGAAGAGAAACAACACCATAAAGGCAATAACGCGCATGACAGGCAGTAGTTTTTGTTAATTTAGTTTTGGCTTGCTAAATTTAGCAATATCATAACGAATTACCAATTTATACGTTGCCTTTTGACAAATAAAAAAGGTTCAGAAGAAACCTTTTTTTAAAATTCGAATGATTCCATGAATTTTGTAGTAAAATTTCCTGCATTGAAATCAGGGTTTTCCATGAGTTTTTGATGAAAAGGAATGGTTGTTTTGACGCCGCCAATCACATACTCGTTGAGTGCACGCTTCATTTTTAATATAGCTTCTTCTCGGGTTTGCGCCACGACGATAAGTTTTGAAATCATGGAGTCATAATGTGGCGGAATAGAATATCCTGCGTACACGTGTGCATCGATGCGGACGCCGTGGCCACCAGGGCAGTGATAGTCGGTGATTTTGCCTGGGCTTGGACGAAAATCGGCATAAGGGTCTTCAGCGTTGATTCGACACTGAATGGCATGCATGGTTGGGTAATAATTTTTACCTGAGATTTTTTCGCCAGCTGCAATTTTGATCTGTTCTTTGATGAGGTCAAAATTGATGACCTCTTCGGTAATGGTGTGTTCTACTTGGATACGGGTATTCATTTCCATAAAGTAGAAATCTCGGTTTTTGTCGACGAGAAATTCTACGGTTCCTACACCCTCATACTTCACAGCCTTGGCTGCTTTGATGGCAGCTTCTCCCATTCTTTCTCTGAGTTCGTCAGTCATGAATGGAGATGGTGTTTCTTCAACTAGTTTTTGGTGACGACGTTGAATAGAGCAGTCGCGTTCTGAGAGATGACAAGCATTACCGTATTGATCTCCAGCAATTTGAATTTCGATATGACGCGGTTCTTCAATGAATTTTTCCATGTAAATTCCATCGTTGCCAAAAGCAGCACCTGCTTCTTGACGAGCTGAATCCCAGGCGGCTTCCATATCATCTTTGGTCCAGACAATGCGCATTCCTTTACCTCCACCACCAGCTGTGGCTTTTAGGATAATCGGATATTTAACTAATTCTGCGGCAGCAAATGCATCGTCGAGGTCCTTAAGTAAGCCTGCGGAACCAGGAATACAAGGCACACCTGCAGCAAGCATGGTCGCTTTTGCAGTGGCTTTGTCTCCCATTCCGGCAATTTGCTCAGGAAGCGCGCCAATGAATTTGATGCCGTGTTCCTGACAAACTTTCGAAAATTTTTCGTTTTCAGAAAGGAACCCATACCCAGGATGTATGGCATCGGCGTTGGTAATTTCAGCTGCCGCAATGATGTTTGGAATACTTAAGTACGACTGAGCACTAATAGGCGGGCCAATACATACGGCTTCATCGGCGAAGCGCACCGGAAGGCTATCTTTATCGGCGGTAGAGTAAACGGCCACCGTTTTGATACCCATTTCTTTGCAAGTACGGATCACGCGCAAAGCGATTTCACCGCGATTAGCAATTAATATTTTCTTAAACATAAGGTTGTTTTTAAGCTGGATCTACCAGGAATAATGGTTGATCGTAATCTACGGGACTCGCATTGTCAACTAATACTTTGACAATTTTACCAGAAACTTCTGCTTCAATTTCATTAAAGGTTTTCATTGCTTCGATGATACAAACTTTGTCGCCTTTTTGAATGCTGTCTCCAACGTTTACAAAAGGATCTTTGTCAGGTCCTGGTGTGCGGTAAAAAGTACCGATCATAGGCGATTTAACGGTGATGTACTTGCTGTCATCGGTGCTTGCCTCGACAGCTGCTGCTGGGGTGCTGCTTGCAGCTGCTGGTACAGCAGCTATGGAAGCTACAGGAGCAGGTGTGGCCGTCATAGGAGTAGCTTGAACCATGATTTGTTCAGATTGGCTTCCTTTAATTGAAATGCGAAAACCTTCTCTTTCGATTTCAACTTTTCCAAGGCCAGACTTGGATACTAATTTGATGAGATCTTTGATTTCTTCTAAATTCATTGCGAAATTTTTTTCAAAGTTAATTTATTTATGAATTATATGCCCACTTGAGGTAGATTGCTCCCCAAGTAAAGCCTCCGCCAAATGCCGATAAAATGATGACATCTCCTTTTTTGAGTTGTTTTTCATAGTCCCAAAGGCAAAGTGGAAGTGTTCCTGCAGTTGTGTTGCCGTAACGCTGAATATTGATCATTACTTTTTCTTTAGTGAGACCCATGCGGTTTGCAGTGGCATCTATGATGCGCAAATTGGCCTGATGCGGGACTAACCAGCTCACGTCATCAGACGTTAGGTTGTTGCGTTCCATGATTTCAGCAGAAACATCAGCCATGTTGGTGACTGCAAATTTAAAAACAGCTTGCCCTTCCTGTTTGACATAGTGCAGTCTGTTTTCTACAGTCTCTTTTGAGGCCGGCATGTGGGAGCCTCCGGCGGGTTGCTGAAGATACTGTCTACCCGAGCCATCGCTGCGCAAAATAAAGTCCATTAGGCCATTTCCTTCTTCATTTGGCTCTAGTAACACAGCTCCGGCACCATCGCCGAAAATCACACAGGTTGTGCGGTCTTGGTAGTCTATGATGGAGGTCATTTTATCGACCCCGACAACGATTACTTTTTTGTGTTTGCCAGATTCAATGAATTGGGCACCTGTTGAGAGCGCATACAAAAAACCTGAACAAGCTGCATTGACGTCGTAACTCCAAGCGTTTTTCATTCCAACTTTATCACAAACAATATTGGCTGTGCTTGGAAAGGGGTGGTCAGGTGTTACGGTACCGACAATGACGAGTTCGATATCCAATGGATCAATTCCTTTTTTATCGAGTAGTTCCTGAACTGCCGCAGCCGCCATGTCTGAGCTCGCGCCATCTTTCATGATGCGTCGTTCCTTTATGCCTGTGCGGGTAGTAATCCATTCGTCAGAGGTATCAACAAGTTTAGCGAGATCTTCGTTGGATAAGATATGTTCAGGCACATAGCCCTGAACTGCAGTAATAGCAGCGGTAATTTTACCCATGTTATTTAAATGCTTCGTTTATTTTTTCGGTTAATTCAGTACGCACAACTTCGTGTGCATGAAGGAGCATGTTTTTCACGGCAATATCGTTGGAAATACCGTGGCCAATTATGGCATTTCCTTTGACGCCAAGAATGGGCGTTCCTCCATAGTTTTCGTAATTAAAGCGATCAAAGTATTCGTCTTTAATGCCCCGTTTTTTCATAAGGGTAAAGATCCCCTCAGCTTCTTTAAGTACGATATTGCCCGTAAAACCGTCGCAAACGATGACATCTGCCACACCAGTGAAAATATCGCGCCCTTCAATATTGCCAATGAAATTAAGCTCTTCTGTTTCGGCTAGTAATTTATAGGTAGCAATAGAAAGTAAATTCCCTTTTGAGTCTTCTTCTCCGATATTGAGAAGGGCAACTTTGGGCTTTGCTAAGCCCAAAATATTTTCGGCATATACAGCGCCAAGCACTGCAAATTGTTGTAGCACATCTGATTTACAATCGGCATTGGATCCAACATCTAATAAAACTGACTTACCCCCACTGATGGTAGGAAGCGTAGAAGTAATACAAGGTCGAATAACACCGGGAATTGTGTTGAGCTTGAACATGGACCCAACAAGCATGGCGCCTGTGTTGCCATTACTGGCAAAAACATCTATGAAGCCTTTGGCTAACATATCAAACCCAACAGCAATTGAGCTATTGGGTTTTCTTGGAAGTGCTTTGGTAGGATGATCGTGATAGGTGATGACCTCAGGCGCATGAATGATTTCGAATGAATCTGCACTTTGGTTACGGCTCGCTAATTCTTTTTGAATTGTGAGTTCGTCACCAAATAACACAAAAGTGACATCATTACCCAAATCATGCTTGGCTAATAATGCACCATCGATTGTCGCTTGCGGAGCGAAATCGCCACCGGAGACATCAAGCCCAATCTTCATGGGAGAAAATTAGAGCTTACTGTGCCTCCTCTACGGAGTCAGTCATTTTTTCTGCAACTACTTTACCTTTGTAGTAAAGTTTGCCTTCATGCCAGTGTGCATGGTGAAACAGGTGCGGTTGACCTGTTGTAGGGCAAGTAGCAACATTATTAGCAGTCGCTTTTTTGTGCGTTCTACGTTTGTCACGACGTGTGGTCGATATTCTTCGTTTAGGATGCGCCATTTTATATTAATTTATATCTATTTAATTTAAATTCTTAAGTGCAGACCAACGTGGGTCAATGTCGTCTTGATCGGGCTTTGAATTGGTTAAAGGTTGCTGATATTTGGCCAGCAAGGCTACCATTTCTTCATTGCATTCGCCTTCTTCGTGTACCAACTTAGCTGGCATTGAAAGACTGATGAGTTCGTACAGCGGCTGAGAGATATCGATTTGATAGCTTTCCGGAGCCAATATAATCAGGTTTTCATCCTCAGATTCTTCTTTGCCAAATGTATAGTAGAGGGTAAATTCTCCTTCTATTTCTTGACTAAGCGGTTCGGTACAGCGGTCACAAGTTGTAAAGATATAGCCGACGATTTCCAAATTGGCAATAAGCATCGTTTCTTTCTTTTCCAACTCGAGAAAGGCTGATAAGCGACCATCTTCGATGAGTGAATAAGGCAATGATTCAAAGAACGATTTGTCAATGTCAAACTCAAATTCATGAAGACCAAGCTTTAATCCAACGAAGGGTATAACGAACGGACTTTTCATGATGAATGTTTCACTAACGAAAACGAAAGGGCAAAATTAAGGAATTAATTTGGATTTTTAAAATAGGATGTGATCCTATTAGTCCTTTTTACCTTTCTCTTCATTTGAAAAGGCCAATGGATTGGCGTTACTTTCTTTGTGAATTTTACGATTTCGATAGATGTCTATGGCAAGATATATGGCGCTGCGCAAACTTTGTTCATCGGCGATTAATTGACCTGCGATATCGAAAGCGGTGCCATGATCAGGACTTGTTCTGACAATAGGAAGCCCAGCGGTGTAATTGACGCCGTCTTCAAAACAAAGCGCCTTAAATGCGGCAAGGCCTTGGTCGTGATACATGGCTAATACGCCATCGAATTGATTGCGGAGCGGTGAGCCGAAAAAGCCATCGGCCGGATAAGGGCCAAAAGCTATGACCCCGTTTTGTTTCGCCGCCTGAATGGCCGGTATAATTGTTTGTTGTTCTTCTTCGCCAATTTTGCCGTTTTCACCGGCGTGTGGATTGAGTCCGAATACGGCAATTCTTGGTTTGATTATCCCAAAATCTTTTTTCAGACTTTGTTCAAATGCTTGAATTTTTGAAACAATGAGCTCCTTTTTGAGTTTCTCTGAAATCTCTTTGATCGGGATATGTGTCGTTACAAGCGCAACGCGCAAGCTTCCGGAAACCAAAATCATCAGTGCATCTTTGGCTCCCGACATCTCGGCAAGATATTCGGTATGCCCTGGAAAATTAAAACCGGCTTCGGCTACATTTTCTTTTGAAAAAGGAGCTGTAACAAGCACATCTATTTTACCTTCAGCGAGGTCTTTTGTTGCCGCCTCCAATGAAAGCAATGCGTATTTTCCACCTTCGGCGCCAGAGACGCCTGGTTCTATTTGTGTTTCTTCTTGCCATACATTGATGATATTCACTTTTTTGGCATGAATGTCTGCAGCTGTTTTACAAGATAGGTAGTTGAAATCTTGAAGATTGAGCGCCTTTTTATAATGGCTAATTACTTTATTGGATCCGTAGACAATAGGGACGAAATCAGCTAAAATGCGGTTGTCTCTGAGGGCTTTAACAATGATTTCTGGCCCAATTCCATTGAGATCACCAATTGTAATACCCACTTTTATTAGCGGCTTGGTTATTTGGTCTTTGAGTTCTTTTTCTTTGGTGTCTTTATCCATTAGTTTGTTTGGTTTTTAAGAAAATGATAAAGCAAGCGAACTCCTGCACCTGTTCCGCCATCGCCTTTGTAGTTCTCAGGCGCGTCTAGCCAAGCTGGACCTGCGATATCCATGTGGATGTATGGTGCTTTGACAAAATGCTCTAAAAATTTACCAGCTGAGATCATGCCGGCATTTGGGCCACCTATATTTTTCAGGTCAGCGATTTTAGATTTCATGTGTTTTTTGTAGTCGTTCCAAAATGGAAAACGAACGACGCGCTCGTGCACAGCATTTGCACTTTTTTCTAGCTGTTCGAATGTTGTGTCCGGGGCATTGCCCATGATAACGCTTGCTTCAGTGCCAATGGCACGCAACGCAGCACCCGTAAGAGTCGCTGCATCAATGACCAATTCCGGATCAAATTTCTTTGAGTATGCAAGCGCATCGGCCAAAATCATACGGCCTTCTGCATCCGTATTGAGCACTTCGACGGTAGTTCCATCGAACATTGTGATGACATCTCCTGGCGCATATGCGTTTCCGCCGGGGCGGTTATCGGTTGCAGGCAAAAGCGCGACCAAATGCACGGGCAGTTTTTGAAGCGCTGCAAGATAAACCACCGCGGCCATTGTTGCGGCACCGGCCATATCGCCTTTCATGGTATCCATACTGCCCGGTGTCGGTTTAAGGCTCAGGCCACCTGTGTCGTAAACAACCCCTTTTCCTACCAAAACAATTGGTTTTTTATTTTTGGCATTTTTAGGATTGTATTCAGCAATGGTAAAGGTTGGAGGATCAATGGAGCCTTTGTTTACGGCTAACAAACCGCCCATTTTGAGCGTTTCGATTTGCGTCTCTTCTAATACTTTGACATCGAAATGAGCCTCTGCGCCCATTTGAACAACGGCAGCAGCCAATTGCTCCGCATTTAGATGCGAAACCGGTGTATTGACTAAGTCTCTGGCTTTGAATACAGCTTTTGTGATGTTTTCGAGTTCTGTAATTTGAGCGGCTGTTGTATGAGGAGCGACTAGAACTTCTTTGAAAACAGGTTGTTCTGGTTTGCTAAAATGTTGGATAAAACGGTAACTAGAGAGCAATAACCCTTCGGTTAATGCGTAAGCCTCCTCTGTACTCCCATTCTCAATTTTTAGGCTTGGAATGGCGTCATGCAGGTGTTTTTCAATGGTGTGGCCATGAATGCGAAGCGCTTCTTTGTCTTGACCTTCCTTGATTTCGAATTCAAAGCCCTCCTTGCTTTTAAAGAATTCGAAGTCTTTGGTGTCTTTAGAGGCGGCGACAAAACGAACGCTTGCGCCGATTTTATTTTTGGTTTTATTGAGCAGGCTTAACATCAGAATTATTTTGTACAAAGGTATCTAAAAATTTGTCGATTAAACGTGGGATCGGATGCGTATTGAGGTCGGCAAAATCTAAAAATAAAAAGTTATATTGAGGCCAATTCTCATCGCTGTCGGCTATAAAATGAGCTGTGATTTTTTGATGTGTCAATATGTGTTTGAAAGGCCTGCCTATTGTTTTTTTGTTGTGTAAGTATGCTGCTACTTTTTGTTGATCTTCAAATTCTCTAAGGGGGAATTCAAACAAACCTTCCCAGATGTCTTTGGGGCCTCTTTGCTGAAAAGCAATCCGATGTTGTTGATTAACAATCACATGATAGACAAAAAAACGTTCTTTGATTTTTGTCTTTTTCAATTTGATGGGCAAGATTTCTACTTTGTTTTCTTTGAAAGCCGCACACGAGTCGCTTACCGGACACCACTTGCAATTTGGCGAAACAGGTTTGCATTGAAGGGCGCCAAACTCCATGATCGCTTGGTTGTGTAAAGCAGGTGCATGCCGATCAAGTAGTTCGTTGGCTAAATATTCAAAAACCGCTTTGCCTTCCGCAGCATTAATAGGTAAATCAATGCCAAAATACCGGCTCAATACGCGCAAAACATTGCCATCAACAACAGCATGTGGTAAATCAAAAGCGAATGATGCAATTGCAGCCGCCGTATATGGCCCAACGCCCTTGAGTTTCAATAATTGTTGGTAGGTCACTGGAAAAACCCCATTGTACTCAGCAACTATTTGCTGGGCTGTAGCATGTAAATTTCGTCCCCGGCTATAATAGCCTAAGCCCTGCCATAAGTTCAAAACTTCTTGTTGTGTGGCAGCGGCAAGTACATGAACTGTTGGGAAATTTGAAACAAAGCGCTGGTAATATGGCAGTCCCTGATCGACGCGTGTTTGTTGCAAAATAATTTCGCTCAGCCAAATAGCGTAGGGGTCTTGCGTGTGTCTCCAAGGGAGGTCTCTTTTGTGAATCGAATACCATATTTGTAGGGCCTCTCGAAGTGCTAACATTATTTATTTTAGTTTTTTTGCTTGAAAATTACGCATATATACTTTCTGCAGCGTATTTTTGCACCCGCATTAATCACCTAATCAATTAACTCAGAGATATGACAAAAGCGGATATCGTTGCAAACATTGCAGAAGAAACTGGATTGGAAAGAGCAGAAGCACTCCGTGCAGTAGAAGCCTTCATGAATAACATTAAAGCTTCTATGGCCGACGGTAAAAATGTGTATCTGCGTGGGTTTGGAAGTTTTGTAGTGAAAGAACGCGCCCAAAAAACGGGTCGTAACATTTCAAAAAACACAACCATCATCATTCCAGCACACAACATTCCATCGTTCAAGCCGTCTAAAACCTTTGTAGACGAAGTAAAGAACAAGGTGAAAGTGAAATAAGTTTTCTTTATTTCTGAAATTTGTATTACCTTTGCACTCCCTTTACGGGGGTGCATTTTTTTTGTAACAAAGTACTTAACATATAATACCTTCTCATCATGCCAAGTGGTAAAAAAAGAAAAAGACATAAGATGGCGACGCACAAGCGTAAGAAAAGACTTAGAAAAAACCGCCATAAGAAGAAGAAGTAATCCTTCTTTTCTTTCATGTAAACGCATAGAGAGCTCATTGATTTTTCTTTGAGCTTTCATTGCTTCATCCTATAAAAAATTTCAAGTGAATTTAGAACTCGTTGTAGACGCACGCTCAAACGGCGTCTGGATAGCACTGCTACGCGACGGGAAGTTAATCGAGTTGCACGAAGACCGCGGCAACACTGACTTCTCCGTAGGCGACGTCTATCTCGGACTGGTACGACGTGTAGCCAATGGGCTCAACGCAGCTTTCGTAGATGTAGGTTATGAAAAAGATGCTTTTTTGCACTATCATGACCTCGGGCCTCAATACGTATCTTTTTCAAAATATGTCAAGGACAGCATCAGCGGAAAACAAAACGTTGCAGACCTCCAATACTTTAAACTAGAGAAAGATATTTCCAAAGAAGGAAAGGTATCTAGTACCCTTTCTGCTTCCCAGGCCATTCTTGTACAAGTTGCCAAAGAACCCATCTCACAAAAAGGCCCCCGCCTTAGTTCTGAGGTGACTCTTGCAGGTCGTTATCTAGTGCTCGTACCTTTTTCCGAGAAAATTTCTGTCAGCCAAAAAATCAAAGATAGTGCTGAAAAAGAGCGCCTCAAAGACCTCATGGAACGCATTAAACCCAAAAATTTTGGTGTCATTATCCGCACGGTTGCTGAAAATAAATCAACAGCCGACCTCGAGGCTGATCTTAGCAGTCTGTTGGAAAAGTGGCGTACGCTCCATGCCAATCTTAAAGGTGCACAACCACCTAAACGCGTCCTTGGAGAACTCAATACCACCAATTCTATACTACGCGATCTCCTCAACGGGAATTTTACCAATATCCACGTCAACGACGAAACCATGGCGCTTCAAATGAAGGACTACATTTCTGAAATTGCACCTGGCCGTGAGAAAATCGTTCGTCACTATGACAACCGTATTGAGATTTTTGAGCGCTTCGGCATCAACAAACAAATTAAAACACTTTTTGGTAAAAAAGTTCCCTTACCAAGTGGTGGTTACTTAATTATCGAACACACCGAAGCCATGCACGTCATAGACGTCAACAGCGGTAATCGCAAAGGAGCCGACGGCCAAGAGTCTAACGCACTTGCAACCAACATTGAAGCTGCAGAAGAAGTTGCACGTGTGTTGCAGCTTCGTGATATGGGCGGCATTATTTGTGTCGATTTCATCGATATGCACGACCGCGAGAACAATAAGATTCTTTTCGAAAAAATGAAGGAATTTATGAAATCAGACCGTGCCAAGCACAACATGATTCCACCTTCCAAGTTTGGTATTATCGAAATTACTCGCCAGCGAGTACGTCCAGAAACGGATATTCAAACCCATGAAACATGCCCTACCTGTAACGGAAGCGGCGAGGTTCAAGCCAGTATTCTTTTTGCTGAAGAAATAGAGAATAACCTTGCTTACCTAATCAATGACCGCGGAATGCGTGGTGTAAGTGTTTTGGTTCATCCTTATTTAGAAGCCTACTTCAAAAACGGTTTCTGGAGCCGACAGCTCAAATGGTTCTTCAAGTACAAAACTTGGATTCCTGTGCGCGGCGTTACCGCTCATCACTTACTTCAATACGCTTTCGTTGATAAAGAAAACAACGAAATCCCATTTTAAATGACAGCGCCTCGCGCCTATGACCTCACACAAATGCTTCAGAAAACTGAGGCATTTTGTGCTTATCAGGAGCGGTGCAGCCATGAGGTTGTGGAAAAACTCAAACGCCTTGGCGCCCAAGATGGCGAAGTCATTCAGATTCTTCAGGCACTCTACGATAGCCGGTTTCTCGACGATGCGCGTTTTGCACATGCCTATGCTGTCGGTAAATTGCGTATCAAGAATTGGGGTGTGAATAAAATCAAGGAAGGTTTGCAGATGAAGCGAATTGCGCCTGATCTCATCCAAGCGGCATTACATCAAATGTACGATGAAGAGAATTATTTTGGTGTACTGCAGCAAATTGCAGAACGCAAGTGGCGAGAACTCGCTAAAGAAAAAGACCCCTGGACGCGCAAACAAAAGCTGTATCGCTTTTTGGCATCCAGGGGTTTTAAATATGACGAATTTTCAGATTTGAAATTCGAGTCTTAGTTTGCTTTTAACATGGTGTTGGCACCGTTGATCCAATTAACAGGACCGCCTGCTTCGTATCCTTTTGGACCAATCTGAACAAGATTGCTTTTACCATCGCTCATTTTTTCTGGTCGAACAAACCAACATGTAGGGTAGCCACGCACCCCAAATTGTTGTTGTAAATTGCGATTTTGAGTTTTAATAGCTTCTGTCTGTGGTTTGGAACGCGGGAAGTCGAGTTCAACTAAAATTACATTTTCTTTGGCCCAAGCTTCAAATTCTGGAGTTTTAAATACTTCATTTTGAAGTCGGACACACCATCCGCACCAGTCAGAGCCGGTAAAGAAAAGCATCATGGGCTTGCTTTCTTTTTTGGCAACAGCCGTTGCTTCGTTGATGTCGGTATACCAAGTGATTGTTGCTTTTTGGGCAAAACTCATTTGGGCGACCAAAAACATAGTAAATAGAGCAATTGTTTTCATGTTATTTTTTTCTAAAGTTAATGATAAACCCCCAATAGACAAAAACCGTGCAAAAGTTCCGAATTGATGGTTGTACGCAATTTTAATTATATTCGTTTTCAAATTACCAACTATGAAACTACAATTACTACTGCTATTTTCTTTTGTTAACTTATTCATTTTTGCCCAGTTACCTACGCAAACGGTTCGTGGTAAAGTTTTCGACAGTGAATCTAACTACCCGCTCACCGGCGCAAAAATTGTTATCGAAGTAGGCACGCAAAAATTCATGGGAGCTGCAGATGCCGATGGTGCATTTGCCATTCAAAAAGTGCCTGTAGGAAAACACCAATTGGCAGCTTCTGCACCTTTCTATGACGCAAGAACCCTAACCGTGGAGGTTACATCAGGACGAGAGCTTATTGTACAAATTCCACTTCAAGAAAAAATATCTGAGCAACAAGCCGTTCGCGTTGTTGGCCGCAAACAAGGCGAAGTACTCAATGAAATGGCTGTATTGTCTGCGCAACAATTTAGTGTAGAAGAAACCAACCGTTATCCGGGCTCGAGGATGGACCCAGCCCGCATGGCTTCGAATTTTGCTGGTGTCAATGGTGCCGATGACTCCCGTAATGATATCGTGGTACGTGGAAATTCACCACTTGGCGTCATTTATCGCGTAGAAGGAATCGATATACCCAACCCGAATCACTTTGCCATTTCTGGTACTTCTGGAGGTCCGGTATCACTCTTGAATAATAAAATTTTAGGTAATTCTGATTTCTTCATGAGTGCCTTCCCTGCAGAATACGGCAATAGCTTATCGGGCGTATTTGATTTGAAATTGCGCAGTGGTAATAACAACCAACACGAATTCACCGGCCAATTTGGTTTACTCGGAACTGAGTTTTTGGCAGAAGGGCCGCTGAGCAAGAACAGTAAATCAAGCTATTTGGTCATGGGACGTTATTCCACACTCACCATTTTTCAAAAGTTGAACATTAATTTAGGTACCGATGCCATTCCAAAATATTACGATGGCGCATTTAAATTCAATTGGATTCTCAAAAATGGAGGACAATTGGCCTTATTCGGAATGGGCGGTAATTCAGATATTGCCATTGAAATTTCAGGCTTCAAGCAATATACCGAAGATTTGTACGGAGAAGGTGACCGCGATCAATATTTTGGAACAAGCATGATCACTTCTGGTTTGAATTACAAAAAGAGCTTAAGCGAAAAGACTTTCATCTCTTCAACGCTAGCATATAGCCAGGAAAATCAAAGAACACGTCATGAATATTTAAAGAATAGAAGATTGGACCCAACTGATTCATTGATTAAATATGATGAAAAATATTACATGATGGGTTACGGATTTCAGGTCCAGAAAGTCAGTGGTTATACAGCAATCAATCATAAATTGAACAAGCAACATTTGATCAAGGCTGGTTTGAGTTTCGATTTGATATCAATGGATTTCAGAGACTCTTGTCTTTATAATTTAGATAGTGCTGCACTTGGCTTTGAAACTCGCTGGAATTACCGAGGAATGGCGGCTATCATCCAGCCATTTGTGCAATGGAAGTGGCGCGTTTCGGACCACATGGACGTCACTGCTGGTATCCACGCGCAATACTTCACCTTGACAAATAGCATTAGTCCGTTTGAGCCTCGTTTAGGCTGGAAATACCGCATGGACAAAGGTCAGGCTATTTTTGCTGGTGGCGGCTTGCACAGCATGATTCAGCCATATTACACCTATGCTTATTATTATCAGGATAGTATAGATGGTAAACCAGGAAATATGAATATGGATTTTTCTAGAAGTGCGCATTCGGGTATCGGATACGAGAAGTCTTTCAATAAAGGTTTCAACATCAAAACGGAAGCATATTACCAATATATCTACAATATTCCTGTAACCGTTGCACCTTCTTCCTTCTCAATGATCAATGTAGGTAGTGGCTTTTCTAGGTTATTTATGGATTCATTGGTCAATAACGGGACAGGATATAACTATGGTCTAGAACTTACCATCCAGAAGTATTTTGACAAGTCCTTCTTTTTCTTGTTTTCAGGTACTATTTACGATTCAAAATATAGGGGGAGTGATAGTATTTTACGCAATACCTCTTACAATGGATCCTATGTTGTTAATTTCTTGGGGGGTAAAGAATTTAAAGTTGGCGAGCGCAGCATTATCGGCATTGGTGGTAAGGTTACCGCAGCAGGGGGCAAGCGCTATGGCATTGTAGATATTGAGGCTACAAACGCTTCTAAAGAAATTATCTTTCAGGATGAAGGCTTTAATGATTCAATCTTTAATGATTATTTCCGTGTCGATTTCAAAATTTCTTGGCGCAAGAATGCAGACCGCGTTACCCACGAGATCGGTTTAGACTTAGTCAATATTTTGGGCACGAAAAACTTATTAACGCTCGCCTATCGACCACCATTAAGTGATCAAGATTTTATCGATCAACAGAATGGAACTTTTTTGCCTTACTCACAGAAAACCCAACTAGGTTTCTTCCCTATTTTCTATTATAAAATAGACTTTCGGGCCAATTCAAAATAGCCACATCTAAAATCCTGTTAACTTTGTAGTTTAATACGAGTTATGAAGGGAATTTTAAGTTATCAGTTAGTCGATCCGCAGCTGCCAAACAGCGAAGAAGGATGGTTTATTGAAAATGAAAACGGCGCTTACAAAGTCAGTGATTTATCAATTAAAAAAATTGTAAGCGGACGCTATGCCGTTAGTGAAGGTTCAGTTGTACAATTTGAACTCGAGCCTAATTGCAAAGTAAGTGACCAAACCAAAATTCAGCATGCTGTTGTTGCTAAGTTGCACCTAGATGAAGAAAACCCGACCAAAATCTTCCTTATAGATATCGACGGTACCATTTGTGACGACATTAAAAATGAAGAAAGCCATTTGTATCCAGGTGCAAAAGTATTTCCTAATTCCAGAGAAGTCATTAACAAGTGGTACGATGAAGGCAATATCATTACCTTCTTTACGGCGCGTGAGGCCAAAGACCGCGAGGTTACAGAAATTTGGCTCAGAGAAAATGGCTTCAAATACCACGGCTTGGTCATGGACAAACCGCGCATCAAAGACGGACAGGAATATGTCTGGATAGACAACCGCAAGGTAAGGGCCGTTACTTACATGGGCACTTGGTCTGAACTCACAGAAGTTGATGCCAAAATCAAGGTTTTCGCCTAAACCCATTTTATTTGAAAAGCAAAGACCTCGGCATACTCTTAGACAAAACCGCTTATTCCGAGAGTAGCTTGGTTCTACATTTTTATACCTTGGAGAAAGGCTATCAGTCTTTTCTTTTCAAGGGTGCGCTCAAAAAACGCAAAGCGCTCAATCAATTGGGTCTATACGAGCTCAGTTTTTTTAGAAGACCCGAATCAGATTTAGGAATCATCAACCAACTTGATTTCGCCTGGACCCCTCAGGCGCTCTTTGAGCGACCTCAAAAGGTATTGCTTGTCTTTTTTGTAGTCGACATCTTGCAGCAAACATTGCGTCATCAGGGCCCCGACCCGACCCTCTTTTATTTTGTACGCGATCAATTGATCGCTTTGGAGACAAGTGTTTCCGAAAAAAAGTTCCCTACTTCATTTTTGGCCCAATACCTCATGCTTCTCGGATTTACGCCGCTTTTAGAAACAGAACTTCCAGAAGCATTTGATTTGCAAAAAGGCAGTTTTTGTAAAATAGCTCATAGCGGTTCCACTGCGATACAAGATCCTCAAATGGTTGCTTTTTTAAAAACGCAATTTTGGCCAAATGTGAACGAAGTTGATCATTCGCCAGCACTTTACAAGAACGGGTTGCGCATCCTCATCGCTTATGCCCAAATTCACATGCAAGGTTTTGATTTACAAAAAACAATGGAGATACTGCACGATACCTTATACGATTAGTTGTAAGTGGGATGGAGCGGCTTATCTTTTTTTCGAGAAGAAATCCTTAAGTAATTGTCTGCATTCATTTTCCATTATCCCATTTTCAACAATAGTTGCAGGATGATACAGGCTCCCGCCCGACGCACTTGCGCCGCGCTTGGCGTCGCGCGCCCCAAAAACCACGCGGTCAATCTGAGACCAATAAAGCGCCCCGGCGCACATACAACAAGGCTCAAGCGTTACAAACAAAGTGCACTCTTTGAGGTATTTGGCGCCTAAATATTGAGCGGCTGCGGTTATCGCTTGAATTTCTGCATGGGCGGTAACGTCAGTAAGTTGTTCGGTGAGGTTGTGCCCACGCGCAATAATTTGATTTTTACACACGATGACTGCTCCAACGGGTACTTCGTCTGCGTCAAAAGCTTTTTGTGCTTCCAAAAAAGCTTGTTTCATGAAATATTCGTCGTTGAACGGACTCAGCATAGCGCAAGATTACAAACTTTCTGTTAATTTTCGGCCATGAATTTATTCGATCTTTGTCTTTTTGCACCACTCGCTTACGGCGCCTACAAAGGCTATAAACGTGGTCTGATTATGTCCTTGTTCTTGTTATTGGCAATTGTTGTGGGTTTGTATGCTGCTTTTCAGCTCACTGATGTAGTAGTTTCTTTTGGCCAAAAACAACTCAAATGGGAGAAAACCACCTTGATGCCTCTTAGTTTTATCATCCTCTTTTTGGGAATTGGCGCAGGAATTTACTTCGCTGGCAAACTGCTTGAAACCGCATTAAAAGTGGTCAAACTTTCTATTCTCAATAACCTATCCGGTGCGCTTTTAGGCATTTTGCAATGGATGTTTTTGGTCGGCACAATCCTCTTGTTTGTGCTCTCAAACGACACGAAACAAAAACTCATTAGTTTGGAAACGCGTAACGCTTCTTTAGCCATTCCGTTCTACACCGGGATGCTGCAAAACACCTTGCCAAAGGCGAGTGAAACCATTCTATTTGAGTCTTATTTAAATCAAGTTCAAGATAAAATTGGCCATGAAAAGGAATAGCATTAAAATCTTTTTATTTGGGTTCTTATTTGGGTTTCTTTCGACTACGCTTTTCGCAAATCCCGATTCTTTATTTTATCCGAAAAAAAGAACGCTCAAGTCCGGGACCTATTTTGGCTTGCAAAGTGGCCGTTTTTATGCGCTGGAATACGGATGGGAGCTTCAAAGAAAAACGCGTGAAGATCTTGTTCATTCAAATACAACAGCCGTTCATCATGGATTCAACGCCTCCTATGACTTTTCGCGTTTGAACCCTATTTTGGGTTATGACATCGGTTTTTGGAGTCGCACTGGTAATCTTGACCTCACATACGGGCTCAGTGCAGCGGTGCGCACCGACTTGAAGCAATTGCGTTTTGGGCTTTGTCCAAGTGTGGGCATTAAAGTTTGGCAATTGCATGTGCAAACGGGTATGTATGTACTCGGTCCATTTTATGCTTTAGACAACACCACCTTCAATTCAAATACTTTTTTTATCTCCGCCCGCTTTTTGTTGGTAAAGCATAAAAAAACAAAAGGGGCCAATTAGGCCCCCTTTATAAGAAAGTACGCTTGATTTATAAATCAAACTTGATACCTTGTGCAAGTGGCAAGGAGTCTGAATAATTGATGGTGTTTGTTTGTCTGCGCATGTAAACTTTCCAAGCGTCTGAACCAGACTCGCGGCCACCGCCAGTTTCTTTTTCACCGCCAAACGCACCGCCAATTTCAGCACCTGAGGTTCCGATATTGACGTTCGCAATTCCGCAGTCTGAACCAGCGGCACTTAAGAAAGCTTCTGATTCTTTGAGGTCGTTGGTCATAATCGCAGAAGAAAGCCCTTGTGGCACGCCATTTTGAATGGCAATAGCTTCGTGCACATCGCCGGTGTATTTCATGACGTATAAAATTGGCGCAAAAGTTTCGTGCTGAACAATTGCAAAATGATTTTCTGCTTCAATAATGCAAGGCTTCACATAACAGCCAGACGCATAGCCTGGGCCACTTAATACGCCGCCTTCTACTAGTACTTTGCCTCCCTCTTTTTGAGCAGCTTCTATGGCGTTGAGGTAATTATTGACTGCATCTTGGTCAATAAGTGGACCAACGTGGTTGTTTTGGTCTAGCGGATTTCCAATGCTCAATTGTTTGTATGCAGAAGCAAGTGCTTCGGTTACTTTCTCGTAAATAGAAGCATGGATAATCAAGCGACGTGTAGATGTACAACGCTGACCTGCAGTACCAACTGCCCCAAATACAGCACCTGGCACCACCATTTTGAGGTCAGCGGTTGGGGTAATAATAATGGCGTTGTTACCGCCCAATTCTAATAAAGAACGGCCTAAACGCTCGCCGACTGCTTTACCTACAGATTTACCCATTCGCGTAGAGCCTGTTGCAGAAACGAGCGGAACGCGGGTGTCGTTGGCCATGAGTTTGCCAATTTCGCCGTCGCCGATGACCAAGCCAGATACTCCTTCAGGAACGCCGTTGGCTTTGAATACTTCTTCAGTGATGCGCTGACAAGCAATTGCTGTTAGCGGGGTTTTTTCGGATGGTTTCCATACACAGACATCGCCACAAACCCAAGCAAGTGCGGTGTTCCAGTTCCAAACAGCAACCGGGAAGTTAAATGCTGAAATGATACCCACGACGCCAAGTGGATGGTATTGCTCGTACATGCGGTGACCAGGGCGCTCGGAGTGCATGGTGAGGCCATACAACTGGCGAGACAAACCAACAGCAAAGTCACAGATATCAATCATTTCTTGGACTTCGCCCAAACCTTCTTGCAAAGATTTACCCATTTCGTACGAAACGAGTTTACCTAGTGGCTCTTTGTAAAAACGGATACGCTCGGCCAACTGACGAATGATTTCGCCGCGCTTTGGAGCCGGCACTTTGCGCCACTCAACAAATGCTTCTTGAGCCTTTTCGATAACGTGGTTGTAGTCTGCGGCTGTTGCCATATTGACGCTAGCAATAACTTGAGCGTCTACTGGCGACACCGACGAGATTTGAGCGCCTGTTGTGGCAATCCAATTGGCGCCCGTTGAGGCACCGTGGTTATTTTCTTGAATCCCTAATTGGCTCAGAATTTCTTTGATTTCTGCTTGAACTGACATATTGTGTTGATTTTGGGGCAAAGGTAGGGAATTTTTATTGTGTAACTTTGTAACATGAATGACCTTTCACAAGACCCAATTTGCGCTTTGGCGACGGCCAACGGAACCGGCGCTATCGCCGTTTTGCGGATTTCTGGTAAAGGCGCAAAAAGCATTGTGTCCAAGTCATTCTCCAAAGATTTGACGCCGCTTCAAACCCACACCGTTCATTTGGGCTGGATGCGAAGCGCTACAGGCGAGCGCCTAGACGAAGTGCTAGCCACCATTTTTGACCACGGCAAAAGCTTTACCGGAGAAGAAAGCGTTGAGCTGGCCTGCCATGGCTCTCCGTATATTCAGCAAGTACTTTTGCAGCGTTTGGTTGAGGTAGGTTGCCGCTTGGCCGAGCCTGGCGAATTTACCAAGCGGGCATTTTTAAATGGCCGCTTAGACCTTTCGCAGGCCGAAGCTGTGGCAGACCTCATTGCCGCGCAATCTAAACAAGCACATCAGGTAGCCCTGCAACAATTGCGCGGCCGCTTTTCTTCGGAGCTGCAGCAACTCCGCGAACAACTCATCAACTTTGCGGCCCTCATAGAGCTAGAGCTTGACTTTGCCGAAGAAGATGTAGAGTTCGCCGATCGCAGCTCACTTACGCAACTTGTTGCCGCAGTATTGCAAATGGTGCGCCGTTTAGCAGCTTCGTTCGAGCTCGGCAATGCCATCAAGCAAGGCGTACCAGTTGCCATTGTGGGGGCGCCCAACACAGGCAAAAGCACGCTGCTCAATCAATTTCTAGGCGAAGAGCGTGCTATTGTCTCCAACATTGCTGGCACCACCCGCGACGTCATCGAAGAAGTCCTCAACATCGACGGCATTCAATTTCGCCTCATCGACACCGCCGGCATCCGCCAAACGACTGAAACCATCGAGGCCTTGGGCATCGAGCGCTCCCAACAAAAAATCGAACAAGCTAAAATAGTCCTTTGTTTGGCCGACTCCGGCGACGCCGCCAACCTCCAAGAAACCACTAGTTGGGTACAGTCTTTGAAAAATCTTCATCCAGAAAAGCACATTTTATTGGTCCAAAACAAAGCCGACCTCCAAACTTCCATTTCACCCAACGCAAGCACCGAAATTGACCTCCAAATCAGCGCATTAAATGGCAAAGGCATTTCAGAACTCAAAGAAAAGTTAGTCCAACTCACCTTGGGCGACTTCAGCCTTCAAGACGAAACCATTGTTTCCAATGCCCGCCACCACGCAGCCCTGCAACTCACCGCTGCAGCCCTCGAACGCGCCCAAGCAGGCCTCAATGGCCAAACCACAGCCGACTTCATCGCCATGGACATCCGCGAAGCCATGCGCCAACTTGGCCAAATTACGGGCCAAATCGATGTGGATACGGATATACTCGGCACCATCTTCTCCAAGTTCTGTATCGGAAAGTAACTTTCTATCATTGTTACTATCGTATAACCTAAGTAAATATTATTGGTGTTGAATTATTGTAAGAATTGTTATATTTGATTGATTTAAATAATGTCAAAATCATACAGTATGTGGTATAAATATCAATTGCTATTAACGATGTTTCTGTTACTCTCTGTTAGAGCAACGATGGCCCAAAACCTCGTAGTAACATTAAACAATTCTACCACTATTAATTTTCCAATAGCTTCTATTCAAAGCATTAAATTTGGGGCCAACACCATGATTTTGACAGAATTTAACGGAACTGTTAATAGTTGGAATATCCCTGATATAAATAACTACGCCTTCACCCCTTCTGGGCCGGGAGTCAATGAAATTATGTCGTCCTTGGTGAAAATTTTCACCGTTTTTCCAAATCCTTCCTCTGGTAATATAAATGTCCAGTTCCAAACCGAGGATGCATCCTACATTACCATGGAAATTCTGGATCAAGAAGGCAGAAGATTGTCTGAAATTTATTCGGGAAATCATCAAGGATTGCACACCTACACTTGGAATGCTGAACTCGCTAAAGGTGTTTTTTATTGCCGCATCAGCTCTAAAAATTACACGATTACTAAACCCTTTAGTATAAGTCTTTAAATATCTCATGAAGAATTCACTCCTTACTTTAATCATTTTTATGGCCTACCTGTCATATGGCCAAACCGTACAAAATGTCAATAAGACAAGCGGTACCGTTTCTATGCCTATCGCCCAAATTGACAGCATCCGTTTTAATACGCTTACCAATCAAATGGAAATCATTCAAACCAATGGATCCGCGGAAAATCACGTTATCCTTGATATAATCAATGTTACATTTTCTGGGGATTGGGCAGGAGTCGTATCCGCATTGAATTGTGAAAATTCTACAATAACGGGCACGCTTTTAAGCGGTATCGCATCGAACGGAGTTGCCATTTCCATACCTTATACAGGTGGTAACGGAGGTGCTTACAGCGCCCAAAATATTCCATCGACCGGAGTTTTAGGCCTAACAGCCTCTTTGGCAGCAGGTACGTTTGCAAATGGAAGCGGTAACCTCATGCTGAACATCAGTGGGACCCCTCTATCAAGCGGTACAGCCATTTTTGTACTCGCCGTGGGTGAGCAAAATTGTACCCTGACTTTAAATGTATCGGGTTGGGAAACTCAATATCCTCCGAATAGCGTATTTTGTTTTTCAGGAGGCACGGCTGTTGTTGATATTACCAATCCTACCACTGGGCAAATTTGGATGGATCGCAGCCTGGGAGCAAGACAAGCTGCTTCCTCGAGCGTTGATCAAAACGCTCACGGGGATTTATACCAATGGGGAAGAAGGGGGGATGGTCACCAATGTCGTAACTCCCCTACCACAGCAATTTTAAGTTCAATGAGTCAACCGTCACACGGGGACTTTATTTTATCTCCCGGTGCGCCTTTTAACTGGGTAACCCCGCAGAATAATAATCTTTGGCAGGGAGTCAGTGGATTTAACAATCCTTGTCCTATCGGATATCGCCTACCCACCGAAACGGAATTGAATAATGAACGGTTAAGTTGGAGCAGTAACAACAGTGTTGGTGCGTTGGCTTCCCCTCTCAAATGGACGATGGGCGGCGTTCGCAGTCATATCAACGGACAAATTTATGCAGAGAATGAATTGGGAGGAAGTTGGACGAGTACCATAATAGGCCCCGATTCACGTCTGCTGAACTTTGTTGCTAATGATGCAAGTATGGGGGGTAGTGTTCGTGCTTTTGGTCTTGCAGTTCGCTGTATAAAAAATTAAACGCGGTTTTTCCTCTTGTTGGTTATGCCTTATTGCCCCCTACTTTGCCGATAAATAGAAATCAAATACCATGAGAATCGTATTTCTGTTACTTGAGTTGGAGTGGCAACAACAGCAGTGGGGCATTTGCCTAACCGCTTAAATTGATTAGGGCGGGTCGTCGCGTTACGAATGGATCGCTCAGCGTTGTCGGCACGGAGGGCCAGTATTGGAGTAGCACGGTGTGGGTTGGGGATTCGTACTGCCTGTACTTCGAAAGCAGCTATGCCGTCGTGACTGGCTTCAGCCGAGGGCACGGCTTATCAGTCCGTTGCGTAAAGAATTAATGGAATGGAACGTGGGATGGAGATTTATTAACCCGAGTTAAATTTTGCTTGAAAATAGAGGGTGCTTAGAATTAAATTACTTTTAGGATATTTCATGCTGGGGGTTCTCGTTCAGGCCCAAACCCTCACCGCTACCTTTCCTTCCATGGCGGGAGAACTCGTACGTTTTGGGACCTTTCAAGGTATTCAATCGCGCACCCTCGACAGCGTTAGGGTAGGGGCAAACGGCACCTTTTCGTTTTCCTTTAAAACCGATAAGCCTGCCATTGGCTATCTCATCACGGCCGAGAATAAACCCTATTTTTTAATCCTCGATAAAAACGAGCGCATTCGTTTGCAAGGCGGTCACCTCAGCTATTTCGAAAGTGTACAAATCCTTGAGGGCCAGCAAAACCAAGCTTTCACCACCTACGCAGTGCAACATCCCCGGCGCGAACAAGCGCTTAGTGCTTGGGGTTATTTGGAAAAGATTTACACCCTTGACAGCCTCTTTTCCATTCAAGCGGTTCCCTCTCAGGCCATCCAATCCGAAAAGGTTCGCATCAAACAAGAAGATCAAGCCTACCTCGAGGCACTGAATCCTTCGTGGTACGTGCGTTGGTACTTGCCCATGCGAAGTTTGGTGAGCGACGTTTCCATCATTGCCCAATACCGTACTGAGGAAATTCCAGCAACCATCACCGCCTTTCGAACACTCGATTACACCGACGAACGCCTCTACCGCAGCGGCTTACTCAAAGATGCCATCGAAAGCCATTTCTGGCTCTTAGAGAATTCTGGTCGTTCCTTGGATTCGGTGTATTTAGCAATGAAGGTTTCCATAGACTCCATGATGCTGCATCTCGTAAAAAACGAATCCCGCTTGAACGAAGTCACGGATTACCTCTTCGACCTCCTCGAACGTCACTCCTTGTTTCAGGCCTCGGAATACCTCGCCTTAAAGGTCTTGAACGAGAGCCGTTGCACCCTCAATTCCGACTTGGCAAAACAGCTCGAAACCTACCGCGCCATGAAAAAAGGGAACATCGCACCCGACATGGAATTTAAGGGTAATTTGAAGACGTCTGTTCCAAAACTCAAGAAACTATCGGAACTAAAAAGTACGTACACCTTGGTGGTTTTTGGAGCTAGTTGGTGTGAAACCTGCAAGGAAGAGGTTCCCAAAATTGCCAAATTGTATCCAAAATGGAAAGGGAAAGGGGTAGATGTTGTTTACATTTCCTTGGACGAGACCCAAGAAGCCTTTGAGCAATTCGTACAAACTTTTCCCTTTAGCTCCTACTGCGATTACGGCAAATGGGACAGCCCCCTTGCAGTATCGTACTATGTTTTTGCAACCCCCACCATGTTTTTACTGGACGCCAAGCGGGAAATTCTGCTTCGTCCCAATTCCACCAGTCAAATGGATGCGTGGGTGGATTATTTTTTAAGATGACTGAATTCGAAATCAACCATGAATCTCACAACCGTTGGTGATTTATGATTTCCTGTTACTTTTAATAAAACGATAAGTCAGTTGGCATCCATAAGGTTTCCTTTTTCTTGTACTCTGCCTTTTCATATTTAGATCTACATTGCGCCATAAAAACTTTTAGTTTTTTTACACTTTTCAAACAACGGGGCTCAACTACCTGCTTACTTTTTGTATCGGTAAATAATTCCCTACCTTCGCAACCTAAATTTTAGTGTTATGAAAATGCGTTTTTTCGTCCTCTTTTGCATCGCTATTTTTTCCTTGAAGCCCGTTTTGGCAGAGGAAGGCATGCTTATTCCGTCTTTGATTGCTGCTTTTGAAAACGACATGAAAGCCAAGGGCATGAAGCTGAGTGCAGCGGATATTTATAGTGTGAACAGCACAAGTATCAAGGATGCCATTTTTCAGTTTGGAGGCGGTTGTACGGCAGAGCTTGTTTCAGATAAAGGATTGCTATTGACCAATCACCATTGTGGCTATGGCCAGATTCAGGCGCATAGTTCACTTGAGCACGACTACCTCAAGAATGGTTTTTGGGCGAAAAATTATGCAGAAGAGCTACCCAACCCAGGTTTAACGGCCATGCGTATAGTGCGCATAGAAGATGTTACCGCCGCAGTTTTGGCTGGGGCATCTTCAAAATCGGATCAAACTATCATTGCAGCGAATATCAAAAAATTAGTTGCAGCGGCTATTGCCGGAACTCATTTCGAGGCTGAGATCAAGCCATTTAACTATGGTAATGATTACTATTTGATGGTGAAAGAAACTTTTACCGATATCCGTTTTGTAGGCACGCCGCCAAATTCCATCGGCAAGTTTGGTGGCGACACCGACAACTGGGTTTGGCCGCGCCATACCGGTGATTTTTCGGTTTTCAGAATCTATGCAGGTAAAGACAACAAACCTGCGGCATATGCTGCAGATAATCAACCATACAAGCCATTACATTATTTACCGATTTCTTTTCAAAACCGTCAAGAAGGCGACTTCACGATGGTCTATGGTTTTCCGGGCACCACCGAACAACACGTAGTTTCAGAATACCTAAAGTTCATCATCGAGAAAGAACGCCCGTCGCGCATCGAAATGCGCAATCAGTCTTTGGCTGTTATTGACGCCGGCATGAAGGCTTCTGACCTCACTCGAATTCAGTATGCAGCTAAGCAAGCAAGTATTGCCAATGCTTGGAAAAAATGGATCGGCCAAGTCGAGGGCTTGGAAAATCTGGGTGCCATTGAAATCAAATTAGCCGAAGAGACGCGCTATAAAGCCATGGCGAGTAGTAAGCCCGAATGGGCCAAATACGCTTCGGCGCTGGAAACGCTCAATGGCTTAATGGCCAAAGGAACATTAACAGAATACAAGTATGCTATCGGAGTAGAATATTTTTCAGTTGGCCCTGAGTATTTTAAGTTAGTGAGAGGCATTGAAGATTTGCTCTTAAATCATGCAAAATACGGCGCCAACAATGAACTTCCTAAAGTATTGGAAAAACTCCAAACCACGGCTGATGGCTTCTTTAAAAATTACAATGCAGGAGTAGATCGCCAGATATTTTTGGCACTAACCAAGTTGTATCTCACTTATTCGGTGCAAAGTTTGAAAGGTTCCTCAGTTGAAGAACTAACCAACCTCATTTACACCAAATCGATATTTACCGATGAATCGCGTTTTAAGGCATTTTTGAGTGGTTTTTCGGCAAAATCAGTCAAAAAAATCGAAAAAGACCCCGGTTTTGTGCATTTTAATCAATTTTTCACGCCATTCAGAAATGACGTGGTGCCTGCTTACAAGAGTTTTCAGGCTGAGGTCAATAAATGGATGCAGGTATACGTAGATGGCAAATATGTCATGTTCCCACTTCACAAACACTGGCCCGACGCCAACTCTACTTTGCGCATTACCTACGGCCAATTAGAAGGCTCGGCACCAACCGATGGCATGCGCTACACCGAACACACCACTTTAGACGGCATTATAGCCAAATACAATACAGGCAACCCCGATTTTGAATTGCTGCCGCGCATGCTCGAACTGCACGCCGCTAAAAATTACGGCCCTTATGCGCAAGGCGACGAACTCTGGGTTTGTTTTACCGGCTCTAACCACACCACAGGTGGCAACTCTGGCTCGCCAGTTTTGGACAAAAATGGCTACCTCATGGGCCTCAATTTTGACCGCAGTTGGGAGAGCACCATGAGTGACTACCTCTTTGACCCTGATCGTTGCCGCAATATCGTAGTTGATATTCGCTACGTGCTTTGGGTAATGGATGTCTATTCTGGCGCCAAACACTTAGTCGATGAAATGACCTTAATGAAAGAATAAATCTATATTTGCTTTTTATTTCAATTTCTTGTTGCTTGACCCATGAACAAACTACTCTTAAGCGCACTACTCAGTTTTTTTGTAAGTTCCGTATTTGCCAATAAAACCTACATTGGTCCCTTATCTAAAAAAATCGAAGGATTTCTTGTTGATTACAAAACTAAGGCTGAAGTAGAAGAGGTCGAAGTAGAACTTACCTCTTTGGTAACGGGCAAGGTTTATACAGCAGAAACCGACGAGAATGGCAAGTTTACATTCCTTAACGTACCTATTGGTAAATCGAAATTGCGCTTAATTGACAAAGATTACCGTGCGATAACCTTAAAAGTATTCCAGACCAACGAAAAGGAGCACCTTATTCATTACACATTCAGCCAAGAAGAACCTTTTACGGCTCAATTAAAAGTTTCTTGGATGTTCAATTGGGGAGATATCCAAGGAAAAGAACATTATTGGTCTCACATGGCAGCACGTGTCATTCTTGTTATTTACGGTTTGTGCTTGGTGCTCATCTTCTTCTATAGTGTCATTCAATTGAGTTTGGCATTTGCTTATTTGAAGAATAAAAAGAAGCAACAAAATCGTGTTGCCCCAGACTTTGATTTAGCAAACGCACCTAAAGTAACGGTTCAGTTGCCCATGTTCAACGAGATGTACGTGGCAGAACGCATCATAGAAACGGTGGCCCAAATGGACTACCCACGCGACAAATTCCAAATCCAGGTTCTTGACGACTCCACCGACGAAACCAAAGACATCATTGCCAACAAATGCGCTGAGGTAGCTGCACGTGGCATTAACATTCAGCATGTGCACCGCGTTGACCGCACAGGTTATAAGGCTGGGGCTTTAGATGCCGCTATGGACAAAGTCGAGGGCGAGTTCATTGCTATTTTCGATGCCGATTTTGTCCCGAGTCAAGATTTCTTGTTGCGCACAATTCCTTATTTCAATTCAGATAAAGTAGGTGTAGTACAAACGCGATGGGGTCACCTCAACAAAGATTACTCTTTGCTCACCGAATTACAGGCTTTTGGTCTGAATGGACACTTTGCCATTGAGCAAGGCGGCCGCAATGCCAGTGGCCATTACATTAACTTCAACGGAACAGCAGGTGTTTGGCGCCGCGCCACAATCGATGATGCTGGTGGTTGGGAACACGACACCATCACCGAAGACCTCGACCTTAGTTACCGCGCCCAAATGAAAGGCTGGCGTTTCGTTTACCTCGAAGAAGTGGAGTCGCCTGCAGAGCTGCCCATTACAATGTCTGCTTTGAAAAGTCAGCAACACCGCTGGATGAAAGGTGGCGCAGAAGTATTTATCAAAATGTGGAAGCGTTTGGCCACTACTAAAGGGCTCAAAATCGGAGACCGCGTTCATGGTTTGGCGCATTTGTTCAATTCATCGGTTTTCGTATTTATCTTGATTTTGTCTTTACTGAGCTTGCCTGTTTTACATATCAAAGATTCGTTCTCTGACCTGAACATCTATATCAAATTTGGTATGTACTTCTTCTCAAGCACCATCTTCTTGGCATTTTATTATTGGAATGCCTTCCGCGACAAAAAAGGAAATTTCTTTGGTGATTTCTTCCGTTTCTTAGGGCGTTTTGTTCAATTTTTAACGGTTTCTATGGCTTTGGGCCTTAGCAATGCAGTTGCAGTAATTGAAGGATACCTCGGCATCAAGAGTTCTTTTGTTCGAACGCCAAAATTTAACGTAGCTAAGAAAGACGAATTCAAAGGAAATAAGTACGACAAAAAGAGCTTGTCTATAATCAATATTCTAGAAGGCACTTTTATGGTTGTCTTTGGTTTTACCGCTGTAAATCGTGCGATTTACGGAGATTTAGGCATGGTGCCGTTTCATTTGATGCTGACTATAGGTTACGGTATTATTTTCTTTAATACGCTCAAAGAAAACCGCAGTCAACAAGCTTAGAGCTTTATTCTTTGACGATACCTATGCTTTCGAGTTTGGTTTCGTATTTACCACTTCTAAATTGAAAAGTACTACGGTAACTACTGCCTTTGCAGACGTAAGAACCGATGACGGTACCTGCACCATCTGCGGATTTGGTGTTTTTGTACCTAAAGACGAACGTGCCTCTGGGATTTTTTTGAAAAAAACTTTGTAAAATCATTTCGGCTTGCGCCAACGGATATGCACCATCTGAGCCAGGGACTTGAAGTAGAATTTTATCTTTACCTAATTGAACAAGTGCGTGTGCGTCGTTGGTTTCCATGCCTCGCTGGATGGTTGCATAGGGAATATCTCCGCTGAGCCCAAACGAGATGAGTAAAGTTGTCAAGAAACCATAAAACATATTCATGCCGCAAACTTAGCAAAAATGATGCCGTAAATTTGGCTAAATTTGTAATAATTAGTCGCAAAATGAAAGCTCAACAAGACCAACTTCACATTTATAACAGTCTCAAAGGTGAAAAAGAACCCTTTATTCCTTTAAAAGCAGGTAAAGTTGGCATGTATGTTTGTGGTCCAACACTCTACAGCGAGCCACACATGGGCAACATGCGAACCTTCATCAATTTCGACCTCATCTACCGCTACCTCTTGCATTTGGGCTTTGAGGTAAAATATGTCCGTAACGTCACAGATGCTGGCCACATTACCAACTCTGCTGGTCAAGAGGTAGATAGCATTGGCGAAGCTGCCAAAGCCGAACAACTACAATCACTAGAAATAGTTTATAAATACGCGCTCAAATTTCAAGAACTTCAGCGTATATATAACCTATTATCGCCGAGCATAGAACCTACCGCAACCCAGCATATCCAAGAACAAATCGAAATCATCGAACAAATTTTGGACAATGGCTACGCCTACGAAGTCAATGGATCGGTCTATTTTGATACACGCCGCTATATGCAAGACTACCATTACGGCATTTTAAGCGGCCGTAAGGTGGATGAACTAGAAAACGAGACCCGGGTGTTAAATGCCCAAGATGAGAAACGTTTTTTTGCGGACTTCGCGCTTTGGAAAAGGGCCAATCCCGACGACATGCAAATTTGGCGCTCCCCTTGGGGCAACGGTAATCCGGGTTGGCACATTGAATGTACAGCCATGAGCACCAAATACTTAGGCAAGCAGTTTGATATTCACGGCGGAGGCATGGACCTTAAATTTCCGCACCACGAAGATGAAATTGCCCAAAGTTGTGGCTCATTTGGTTGTAATCCAGCGCGTTACTGGATGCATGCCAACATGCTCAATGTGAATGGTCAAAAAATGTCAAAATCTTTTGGCAATTATTTTTTACCCAAGCAAATCTTAGAGGGCTCTACTGGTCTATTTGAAAAAGCCTATTCGGCTAATGTCGTGCGCTTCTTTATGATGCAAGCACATTACCGCAGTAATTTAGATTTTACCCAAGAAGCGCTCAATGCGGCTGAAAAAGGTTATGCGCGTTTGATGGGAGGCCTTAAAACCTTGGATCAAATACCTACTTCAAGCTCATCTTTTGATATAGATGCACTCATAGCGTCTTTTTATAGCGCCATGAATGATGACTTCAATGCGCCTATTTTAGTAGCTAATTTGTTTGAAGCCGTGAAACAAATCAATCTCATCAACGATGGCA